>Ga0228711_1007160_pt1 | contig 16264 bp, 13 predicted proteins | sample MedpolnodulmetaG_2_FD_177996 | JGI IMG/M metagenome (GOLD analysis project Ga0228711, IMG submission 177996) | Root nodule microbial communities from Medicago polymorpha collected in Santa Monica, California, United States - brown nodules | ecosystem: Host-associated > Plants > Roots > Nodule...
TATATATATATATATATATATATATATATATATATATATATATATATATATATATATTGTGTGTGTGTGCGCGTGATGTGACTTATCGATTTAATGGTGCAAAATAAGCTAATGAATGATACAACACTATTCTATCTTTTTTTGTTGTTGTTGTTGTCGTCGTCGTCGTCATGCAATCTATTTTTATCCCTTAAAGTAAATAAATGGAAAATTTTGAGTTCAAACCTCAATTCCTGCATACTACAATGTCCATATCAATTGAGTTATGCGGGACAACGCTTTTTACTTTTGCACCTTAAAATTATATCTTTTATTATAAGTCACCATTACTCTTTTGCTCTGTGCACGTAATTAATTAATTTTTTAGAACTTGATTAATTTTGCAAACTTAGGGGCAATAAAGAGTGTCAAGAAGAATCACATATATGGTGGTCAACTCTTGGAAGCATTTATGAAAGATCCTTATGGCTCATACATGGTTGGTGGGGCTGTTCCCTTTGATGACGGAGAACATGATAAAAAAACGAAAGAGAAAGCTAAGAATTTTGCAGATATCGGGCGAAAATTCCAACAAGAAGAAAGTAAGAACCAAACAAATATTTTCTGTCAAAAAAATATTTAATAAGTATTACGTCTATTCCTAATTGTCCTAATTTGATGTCGTACAACTTCACACATGTTAATATACAACTTGGTCAAAGTAGATTAGCTAAGTAATATAGATAGTTATTTCAAAAAAAAAAAAGTAATATAGGTAGTTAAAATGTTACATATATTTATTATGAACGGAAAGAGTAAATTTTTTTTACTAACAAGTGTCTTAAATACACACATTAAAGAAATGAACATGGTAATATTCTCATGAAACATTTGTATTCAACTTTTTTAAAGTCTAATAGTTCTTATTTCCAATAAAAAAACTTCTATTTTTAATTTCCTTACCTAATACACTTTTTTTGAGAGGCTTAACTATGACACTTGTTAATTAGTATGACCGATTAGTAAATTTAATTTGATAACTTTTTTTATATCTTTCTATATATTTATAGTTTATCTTTAATTTGTATGAAGTAACATAATTTGTTTCGTAAAAAAATAGTTTGAACCTCGAGATAAAATAGAGGGAGTATTATATATTAAGGCATCTGACAAGAAAAACTTATTACTTGTAGCAATGAAGAATATTGAATCAGAATTGTCAGTAAAGAAAATTGGCACAAAAGACACGGCATATTTGATTGCAGCAAAACATGGCATTACTGAAATGATGCGTGCGCTTGAATTTAAACTAAAAAGTGTAATCCATGAGACTAATTCCAACAATGAAAATGCATTACTTTTGGCGGTGAAGAATAGACAACCGCAAGTTGTTGAGGGGCTATGGAAGAGTTTTTCCATGAAAACCTTTGAGAGTTTAAATCAACAAGTGGACAGGAATGAAAATACCATTGTACACTTGGCGGCATTTGCAACAAGCCACAAGGAAAACACTGCTTGGAGGATATCTGGTGCTGCCATGCAAATGATGTGGGACATCAAGTGGTACAAGGTACGTCTATATATATGTATATGACACATACATGCATACATATACATATATAAAAAGATCCATATGATATATTTAAGAGAAAACCGTATATCAAGGATCTTTTAACCTAATTTATATTTTTAACAATTTTTTTTAATATAGCTAGTCGTTTACAATGACGAAAAATGAAGTTGATTTGGAACAATATTGTAGACATTTTAAAATGCAAAATGACTTATTAGACACGAAAAAAATGACTTGTTTAAAACTATGAATGAAATTGAAGAATTTATATTTTGCCGTCGATAATATTTAGAGAGTATTAATTAAAGTGGCCACCCCTCTTTCAAAAGATCTAACTTTATTCACTATCCAAAACTAAAAAATATCTAACATTATTTTCATCAATAAATAAAATTAAAACCCTAAAATACGTAGTCATTCTATCCACGGTGTACTTCAAAGTAACTCTTTGATATAGGTATTCTATTTAATTATTCAATGTAGACACTGTATTTTCATGATCTAATAACCGTCAATTAATTTTTTCATTAAGTATAACAACTTAATAAAAATTTAAAAATCATTTCATATGTATACTTCATCAAATTATATGAATTGTACATATATCATACAATTAAAAAATATAAGATTACACTACACATCCTCTCAAGAAAAAGATTACAATACGAATATATATTTTATTCAAATATTAATTGTCAAAAATAGGTTAAATAGAGCAACTTTACCAATATATTTTTGTTCTCCTTAGTTGGTTGCTTTTGCAATTTCAATGGTCACCTGAGTGTTGCCATTTGAGTGTGTTGTGTGTCACTAAAAAGATTTCAATATATTTTTGGTAAGGGAAATGCTTGTTATCCCGATTTGGTAGGGGAAATTCTTGTTATCCCGACACAATGTATAGAGAGAATTTCACGAGCGTGTATTTTCTATGTACCTTTCCTAACTTAAACAACTCCCCCTCCCTGATTTCCCGAAAAAAAACAATTTTAATTGGCCAAAAACTGTTCGTGATTGGCTCGGGATAAAATTTGTTTGGAGATATAGCACTGCTCTCTTGGTAAATTGGAGTATAGCATGTAACCGTTACTTTTCTACCTAATAAGTAATCTCTATTTATGTCTCTTTTAAAACTAGCTAGCATTAACATTTTTCATTTTTTACTATATTGGAATGATACTGTATAGTACATTTAAAGACTAGTACCAGACCATTTCCATTATAGAAGCAACACAGAAGGAAAAACCCCAGGTGAAATATTTAAGGAGGAACACACAGATCTTCTACAGCAGAGCATTGAGTGGTTGAAAGAAACATCAGAGTCATGCTCAGTTGTAGCAGCACTCGTCGCAGGCGTCTCCTTTGCTACATCAGGCAGCGTCCCTGGAGGCAATCAGGAAACAGGGAAACCAACATTTGAAGGACAACCAGCATTTGAAGGATTTGCTGTATCTTCGTTAGTTGGACTTTACTTCTCTGTCACTGCACTCATCATGTTCCTTTCTATACTCACTTCTCGAAAACAAGTCGAAGACTTCAACAGAAACTTGCCAATGAAGCTTCTTTTTGGCTTAAGTTCTCTCTTCGTTGCCATTGTTTCCATGTTCATTTCTTTCATTGCTGGACACTACTTTGTGCTCACAGATAAATATACCAAGAGTGGTATCTTGTTCTTCTTATATATTTCCATTTGCTTGCCTGTCACATTCTATGCAGTTGTGCAGTTTCCCTTATATATTGATCTTGTCAAAGTTATTTGGAAGAAGGTGCCACCACCAAGTATTAAGGGTGTTCAGTTGTAGAGGTGGTTATTATATTGTATTGCTTTGTGGATTGAAACTCATGAGTTTGGTTTGTAATTGAGCACTAGCATGGTTTGGTGTGAATGTAGTGTGATTTGAAACTATTTGTATCATTATATGGTGTGATAAGGATTATATGAATTTTCTATTGGTTCATCCCCTATCTCATATCTAAATTATGAGTTTTGTTTCTGGAGAGTGACGTGGGTGGAGAGAGATTGGTAGAGTGGGAGAAATTATGTGTGGATGGACTAACATAATATTTGTCTTATTTGATCAATGTTTCAAATTGATGAGTCTATGACGGACTAATCTGTCCATTTGTCCAAACTATACAAACCCACAAACACAATGAAGTGGATTTGTCCATCAAGGATTGAATTTTTCATCAAATCCTTTACTTACACTCGAATTTTGATTGCCTAATGATCATAAGTTCAACACGGATTTCGTTATTACCAAAGAGTTGATTATTACGAGAATTTCAAATCAACCCAATGGTAGCCAACCACATGGCACAAAAACATTCTTTTGGCTTCACATCAGGAACCTATAAATCACAAAATTGATAGAATTGAACACTTTTGTTATTTGAGATAGCACAAAAATACCTAACCAATTCAAAATGACATACCATTTTTTTAGAGACAATTCGCAATCAAAGAAAATGTAATTTAAATTTTCCTCAATACTACAACCATCAATGAGCAAACATGAATCTCAATTTAAAATTTTACTATAAAAATTAATTATCCATGGTCGGTATCATATTATCTAAGAATCTTTATGCAAATAAGGACATCTTCAAAGGAATGATTTTCTTTTAAATTTGGACATTTGACAATGAGATCTTGTCCTATAAACCTTGAGATAATAACTTGTAAGCATCATCGACAACATAAATCGTGTTGCGAAATGACCTCGAGAACCACATGTCAGATAGATTAACCTGCAACTGAAAATTATCCACCAAAGCACAACCATCAACTACCAAATTCTGTTCCCAAACAAAAAGTCATATTTTCCATCACCAACCCGCTCTGTCGGTCAAGTCAGTAAGTGCCGTGGGTGATAGAGGTATGCATCTGGGGTGAAAAGTGAGTGTCCCTGAACCAATGCCACAAGTTAGGTATGTATCTAGGTAAAATATATTTGTCCTTAAGCTGTTAACTGGACAACTGTCCTCGAGGGATACCTGAAGGAGATTATGGAAAGCCAACATTGGATCCGGCCTGGATAGTCCAAATCTTTTCATGAGACCTTGATCTAGTGATATTTAGGGTGAATCCAAGCTATGGTCCACCAGCGTATGAGTTATGAAAGATACGTAAATCAAGTCAAAGATTAGGTCTTGGCCCAATTTGAAACATTGCTAAAGCTTGTTTAGATGAAATTTAGTGCGTTTAGAGATCCTTCATTTTGGATAACACTAATAGTTAACAGAAGGTTCATGATGTTAGATTATACTTGTTTGCCTCCTCAAATAAAATGATCATGGCTTGTTTAATGAAATCGAGATGGGGCTGCAAAATAGAGGAGCTGGCATTTGGTCTTTGACATTTTTCTCTACGCACTTAAAAATTGTTCATCTTGCTGAAAATTAGTCGATTGAGAGTTACAATCCGATCGGATTTTACACATAAAAATAGCCGATAGAAAGTTACGATCTAATCGAGAGCGAATTTAAGATGGCTTAAGAGCAATTATCTTAGCTTTGGTATTGAGAGTGTTATATCTAAGCCAACAAATTTGAGTCTTTGGAAGGCTCTGGTTAGTTAGTGGCCGCATCGTTCTACATACTAGCTCTCTTTGGGTTGTAGAAATGGCCATAGTATTAGTGATTGGCATAGTTTTTGGATTAAACCTGGTCTATGCATTGCAAATTTGGTTATTAATATCCCATTGGATATCAATGAAGCCAAAGTTGTTGACTTGGTGGATGAATTAGGGTACATAAATTGGAATGGCTTCTTATTACTGTTATTCCTCAAACGTTAGCTATAGCTACTTCAGAAGATGTTGCTAATGGCTAGGATATCAGACTCTGGCCTGATGGTAATCAAGGTAGTTTCAAGTATCCTCAACCCATGTTGCCAATAATCTATCTATCTAAACTATATTGTAAAGTAAGGTTAAATTGTTTTCGTAAACCAGGATTATACCTAGGTGGCATTTCCAAAATATTTATCATACTCTCTTGTAACTTCCCATCCTATCTTATCTATTCCTTTCTAATGTAACTTCCAAATAATTCATTACTTTTTTATTACTTCTTTTACTATTAACTGGCGAAAAGACGGGCACTCACGTGTCCGTCTTTCCGCTCTTTTTATTGTAATAACGTTTGAAAATTATAAACAGTGTTTTTTTTTTATGAAAATTTGATTTTGATTAAAACTAAAAATATAAATGTTTGTTGTTTTTTTAATGACACCAATAACAATCTTTAGTATAGAAAATGTTGTTTAAAGGTATAATTGAAATAATGAAAAAGTAAGTATAAATATACTCATTTATTTTGTTACACTTTTTAAATGATAAAGAAAAAAAACAGACACACACACACACACATATATATATATATATATATATATATACATATCGTGTTTGTTACATTTGTTTTAATATTTAAATTTATTCTTATCTATTTGTTACATGTGTTATTTGTATTGAAAATTGAGGGTATTTTTGGAAAGAAAAAGACAATCCAAAAGTGCTGAAAGGAATAATTTTCTTTATATATAGTATAGAAGTATAGATGTAGCTTAAGCCATTGTTTTTTTTTTTGTTGAGGAAATGTAGCTTAAACCATTGTTATAACTGCTTAACTACTTTGCACTATTATCATGGATTATCTACTACAATAAGCAAAATTGGTAGCTTAAATACAGGAAAACAATTTATTCTCCTATCTTATGCCATAAATATAGAAAAAAAAAACAGTTTTTTCTCTCCTCTGGTGGTCTTAGATTTTGGAAAATAGTTCATTCTTATATCTTTTAATATCTAAATTTAACTAATTGACATATAAAATAAAATAAAATAAAAATATTTAATAGAAACACTATATTAATGTCGATATTTTGAATTTAATCATTAGTTTTTTAAATTTTATCATGTCGACTTTCTCACTTTGGTATATAAATTTTTTCTTTCGTGGACGTAAGCACGTAAAATCTGGAACGAGTGCGGCACAAATATTTAACGGTATTTTACATATAAACCAAAAAAGATATTTAATAGAAACACTACATTGATGTTGATATTTGGAAAATTTAGCGGCCTTCTTTAAGAACTCCTACATGGTAACAGGGGTTACGGCTAAAAACACCAGTTACTTCTATAAGACCAACAACTCCTAATGGAAGATTTTCCTTTTCTATCAGCCGCGTGAATCGAATAAGCCAATTCATTTGGGACCCATCGGATCCACTCTTTTTGCTATTTCAAGATGATCCTTTTGTACCTTTGTTTTCACATCGAGAATTGGTTCCAGATGAGGAGATGGCAAATATACTTTTGACTTGCCAAACAAATTTTTTTTATTGGAAATATCTAAATAAACGCTGGTTTAGGAAGAATATGCCAGAACAGAATTTTGAATTGTTGATTGATCGACAGAGACAGTTTAGAACCAATAGTTCATTATCAAATGAATTGTTTCGTTCTAATACTCTATCCGAGAGTTATCAATATTTATCCAATCTGTTCCTATCAATTAGAGCTATTAGATGATAAGAGACTTCGCGCCATGGAACATGTCCAAGTCTACCACAAAATTCCAGTGCATTCCAAAATAGGGTAATATATGAGTTTTTAAAATTTTATCAAATAAATTTTCTCATAGTAATACATAAAATTATAAACACAAAAATCTGCAACGAGTGTAGTGCAAATATTTGATGGTGTTTTGCATATAAAGTGATAAAATATTTATTAAAAACACTACATTAACGTTAATATTTTGAAAATAGTCATGAATTTAAAATTTTATCATATCGATTTTCTCATATCACTACATAGAATTTGTCTCAATAGATATAAACATATAAAATCCGCAACGGTGCACGGTGAAAATATATCACAGTGTTTTACATATAAAATAACAAAATATTTAATAGAAATTCTACGTTAATGTTGTCATATCGACTTTTAAAATGTTATCGTATCGACTATCTCTTATTAGTACATTTTCAGTTCCTAGTCGTCTTGACTTGAATCGAGGCGTGTGGCAACGATGCAACAATTTAGTTCATTCTTGGCTTATCAATTCTGTTTCTTCTCCAATTGTGAAAAAAATTGCGTTCCTTGAGAACACTATTGATGTTCAACAAGATCTCAAAGAAAGATTCTCAAAATTGATCGCATCCGTGTTGCTAATCTATGTTTTGAGATCAATCATCTCAAGCAAGGCTCCAAATCTGTTCTTGATTACTTTACTAAGATACAAGGACTTCTGGAAAAGTTTAGTTCTCAAAAGCCATTGCCAACTTGTACATGTTCTCATCAGTGTAAATGTGATGATGTGGGTGCAGCTCATGCCTTTCATGTTGAAGATCAAGTAATTCAATTCCTCACATTTTAAAATGACAATTTTTCATTTGTTAAATCTCAAGTTCTACTTATGGACCATTTACCATCAATTAACAAAGATTCAAGAAGAAAGCAATAATATTTCCTTACCGATGATCCTAGTCTATCTACCAATGATCCTAATACACTAATAAATGCCGCTGATTCTAGAAAATTTCAAGCACATGTCAAAGGATCTTATAATGGTTCTTCTGGTAAACCTAGAAGATTTTGCACACATTGTAATAGGTCATAACACACCATTGAAGTTTGTTACAATAAACATGGTTATCCTCGTTGTTTTGGGAGACAAAATGTTTCTACAAATGTGTCTGGCAGTTATAATGGAGAGACATAGCTCCAGACTTCTGTTACTGAAGATGCATCAACAAGGAATCCACCCAGTATTTATCAAGATAAGTACAATCAACTCGTAGCTTTACTTCAACAAACAAATTTGATATCTACTCCTTCAAGCTCTAACTCTACCACTTCTCCTAGTTCCAATCATAGTTTTGCTTCTTCTAATGCTACTTCATATATTGTATCTAGTATTTCTTGTATAGTTAACCACAAATCTCAAATTCGGATCATTGACTCCGAAGCCAATGATCACGTGTGCTCTTCTTTACATTGGTTCAGTTCCTATTACAAAATTATATATATGGGTTCCTTGGTGATTGAACTTTGCAGTGTAATGGAAGGGTTGAAGCATGCTTGGATGTTTGGATTTGAGGCTGTTGAACTGCATGTTGATTCACAAGTAGTTGTTAAGATGCTTACAGGGGGGGAGATAATTAGTTCTTCAGCTTTAAAATTAGTTCAGCTGATTTGTTGGTTACTTCATTAGAATTGATAAGTGAAGATCTAACATTCCTACTATGCAATCAATATTTGCAAGTGATCGACTCAATTTGGATTGTGAGATGGGTTATACTTGAATTTTTTATAATTTATTTCCGACTTTGATTAGTCGTTTATTGTTAGCCGTTGTTGTTAGGACTATAGCCCTAGTAAATCTTAGACATAGGAGTACATTCGTGCCTATTTATAAATCTTAGACATATCTATAATTAATATGTTTTTTTTAAAAGCAAACTTCTATTGACAAAGAACAACTAGCACAAAATACATCAAACAAATAATTTTTGATTGGACTTTATTTACCTTTTAGTAGAACTTCGAATTAAAGGGTTAACACACAAAAAAAAAAAAAAAAAAAGAGAGCGAACACATTGCCTACATCAGCACTAACAAATAGAGATACTAGGTAAAGATACATCTCAATGTAACTACATCGCACGACGCTATCTTCTCCATTCTATCACTACAAACAAAGTTGATATGTAGATTTTATGTATAACTCTTACGAATTGCCATGTGTATAGATGTGTCTTATAAATTTTCTTTTCATATCTTTGTTGGTGTCTGGGGTTTGAACCCTGGACCTTGTATATATTATGTATTGTCTTTATCAATTGAGTTAAGTCAAGTAAGTATTAGCTAGTGAAATATTTAGAAAAATAAAATCATTATATCTTTTAACTTGTACTGAGGCTTATATTTAAGAATAAACTTTTTTTTCACTAAAAGAACGAATAGTTAGAGATACAGCTAGTAATTTTCAACCGTAATATTGGTAGTTCAAACACATTTATATACTTTACTGAACATTGAAGTTAGTTATGCACATGGGGTACCGATATAAATCTGTAGGTAACAATAATTGGAATCAAAGGCAAACTCATGTGTTACGACACTTGATTTTCTTCATCATGAAATAAAACATAAAAGGTTCCTTATTATATGAGCCATGTACATCTTCAACAACCAAAACAAAAGTCTATCTAGTTTTTTTTTTCTTTTTTAACATAAAGGTATGTCTAGTTGTATTGCGGCGAAAATGATTTTAAATGAATTGATCTTGTAAAATTTATTTTATCTGAAGTGACTTAAATGTAACGTTTATATTATAATTATTCATATGAATTGACCAATAGATTTAAAGTTAGTTGATTGTAAAAAAAATATATAAGTAAAAACTTCAAACTTTAGATTCAAGTTAGAACCGATTTTAGAGATAAAATCAATTTTACTTGAGCACATCCGAACATATCAAAATTAATTATACATCATTCAAATCACTTTTGCTAATTTAAAAGTGAAACCAAACATAGACGATATGTGAAAATTTTCCAACCATATATCATAATATTGCTTCCAATAGATCAAATAAAGATTGTACTATTAGAAAAAGAAAAGCAAAAAAAAAAGGCTAACATCAAGGCATGAGAAACACGACGGGATAACCTTATAATATGCTAATAAAGACAAAAAGGTGAGAAAGAATGTATCTTTTGCTTAAGCTTAAGTTTCACTCAGCACTCAACATTTTATACTTTGCTTTTGTAACATAAGTGTTGTTTCACTCAGTTTAAAACTGCAACGATAAAAACACGAAAGTGAAGAAAGGAATAAAAATAAAGCAATACACAGTCTCGACCCTTTTCTTTATTTACCGAGATCTAGTTTCCATTACTTACAAAATTAAACTATATATAATATAATATAATGTTTGAAGTTATAGCTGTAACAAATTGGAAAGAGAAAAACAATTAGTGTGTTTCAATGAGTGTGCTGTGCTTGCACGACATAAAAGGACCTTTCTTTACTTGCATCATTTTTTCCCAAATGATATCAGTATTGCTATCAATAACGAGGGTGCTACCATTCTTCACGTTGCCATTCATAGAGAAATGTTCGGTTAGTTCTTTCTCATCTCTTATTTTATTTATTCTTTTCTTCTTACTTTTCTTTTTTAATATTTTACTTTTTTTTCTTTTTTCGGAAGAACTGAATCAAAAATATATTTTTATGTATGTGTGGTAAAGCAATTTTAAATACAATTGATCTGTCTGGTAGGAATGGTTGAGTCGCAACGGTTGTAGAGAGTGCTCCGATGATCGGTAACTGCTTCTGGTGTAGCGGCGATGTGTCTTCTGTGGTAGAACGAAGGGTGCCTGCAGGCACGTTAGCACTTCGACGATCAAGTAAGTATGGGAACTGAGATAGAAAGTGTAAGAAGTGTTGTGGAAAGTGTTGTGTACCTTGAGGGTGAAGCAAGTTCACCCTTATATAGGTGCGCTTATGGCATAACTGTCTCCGGGTTATGCGGCGTATGATTAAGAGCCGGGAAGGACGCATGTAGTGTGATCCCGGCAATGGGGCGTGCTCTGGTGTGGCACGGTGCAGGCATGTTGGCGTGTTCCTTTCAGTGCGTAGCCTTAAGGCGGCGTATTATTATATACGTGTAGCCGTGTTAGTGGTCCAGAACAGTTGCCCCCCAAGTCGTTGATGTCTTTATGGCTCAATGGCTTTAGCAGAGAGAGGAAGGCGTTCGATCAAAGGTGCTCGTCGACGGCTTAGTTCGGTGGCCCTCGATGCGTTGTGTCAGGAACTTGAGCCCGGCTGCCCGCAAAGATTGTGGCGTCCAGTAATTTCCTAAGTCGAACGACCCTTGAAGTGTTTTGTTGTGAAGTTTTGCTTCCGCCCGTGAATGATGGCGTCCGACTTTGAGTTAGTGGGAGTAGTTGGCACTTAATGCTTCAGGTGGAATGTTTGAAGATGTGGGAATTGTTCAGTTTCATTTTCCACATGTTTGGCACGTGCGTTGCACACCTTCCAGGTTTTGGGTCGCACACGTGATGGTCGGATTAGTGGTAGGTGTACCAAATGTTAACCAAGTAATAAAGTGATAAGTAGAGTATCCCTCACGGGTACGTAGGCAAAAGACACTCATCCTTCCAAATCAAAAATCATAAAAAACAATTTTCTTTTCTTTTACTCATCACTTTAATTCTTTTTAAGCAAGTAAGTTATAGCCAAAAGATAAATAAAAACAAGAGGTTCCTATAGGATATTATAGGCGTTTAGGTTGCTAACACCTTCCCTTTATGTAACTAACTCCCGAACATAAATCTTTTAAAAATAGTGGGTTATTTCGAACTTTTCCCCTTTCCATTGGAAAAAATAAAGTTCGGTGGTGAATAAAAAAAAATTGAGTCAAATCTAAACTAATAGCTTGATCTCTGAAAATCACCGCGACAACTTGTTCCCTCTTTTGACATCATCAAAAAGAAGAAAAAGAGTAAACCCAAAGGGTCGTTATATAAGGAAAATAATATTTTTTTATATAATTTTTTTTTATCTTCTTCACAATGAATATTCAATCCTTAACATTATTTTGCACATATGATCAATAATTGTAAAAGAGTTTTGCTCTTTACCCAAACGGTTTTGCTCATTCCCAAGTGAAATTCCCTTTTTGCACTTATGTGACTTAAGTTATGCTAGTGCAAAAGCAACATGAGTTAACCTACGTTGCGTGACTTAAGTCACGCTAGTGTTAACATTAGCGTGAGTTAACTCACGCTGGTTTGCACGCACCATACCAAACAGGCAGTAGCTACTGCCTTGTTCCATGAACTCATAATTTAGAACCATACTCAGACATAGGTACAACCATTCATTCATTCAACCAAAACTCATAATTTAGAGAACATACATTCATTCATTCATAATTTAAAAACACAATTTTAACGAAAATTAACTCAAATGTCATAAAGAGGCGTAACCGCGCAAATGTAAATATCATACAACCAAAATGTCAAGAAAAATACTACAAATAGCAAAAAAAAATCATAAAAACAAGTCCTAAAATAAGACACTACTGCTGCTCCTGTGGACTATGACTCCTAGACCTCCTCCTCGGAACCGGCTGCTGGTCAAACACGCTATAATCGGTCCGAAGGCCCTCCAAAATGCTGAAGAAGAGTGGATTTGAAACCACCTCTGGAATCCCCATCGCATGCTCCACTCTGCCTCTCATGCTGCTAATGACCTGCGATGGATCAGGAGGATGTCTGGCCCAGTCCTGGTCAACAAGAATATCCTGGTAGACAGGTCTCGGCATGACAATGTCAGGCTTTGGAGCAGGGTTGACGATGAGAGGATTGGATACACGGTAGAACCACCTAATGTACCTATCTGAATGCTTCCAAGGCTCGTTGTCCGGGACCTGGGCACCCCTCTATTGCTGGGCAACGACATGTAGAGCAAGCTCCAAGAAGGCAACAGCCACATCTGCTGGGGCAAGAGGAAGAATCGTAATAGGAGGTTGGGGGAACGATCTGAACATATCAATACTGCCTTAGAACCCGCTCGGGCAAGTGACGCACCATCTTTTGTTTGCCTACCATGATCCATCCGGAGTACCAGCACATGTCCTGAAAAGGCGTCACGTCTCGTCGCCGCTCGTACGGCCTCCAGGTGACATGACAATGCTCCATCGAATCCAACAAGCCTCTGAAGTGTTCAGCATCAACAAACCCCCTTTTAGGTCTCCATCTACCCACATACGGGTTCTGCCATTCGTAATCTTCAAATTTCTTCCTCGGAATCACATGTCTGAAGTGAGCTATAACCCATCCCTGCAAACACATAGAGACAAATCTATATCAGCACACAAGTAGCATACAAAAAACTATACATTTACGATTAACTTAAAAAAATAAGAAAAAAAATATATTACCACAAGCAAGGTCATGTTACCACCAACAGAGCCAACATTTGATGTTCTTGCCGGCAAAAAGGGTGTAGCCAAGCAAGAGCAACAAAAACGCCTTAACACAGGCGGGCCTAATACGACTCAGCTCCGCCTCCTCCTCCTCTGATAAATCCTCCCCCAGCAAATGGTTACACGTATTCAACAAGTGCTCATAACGCTCTTTCAAGGCTGTGTAAATGACAAAGGCTCCTGAATTATTACTCACCTGCTCCACCAGAAACAATAGGTGAGTCACCATAAGCTCTACACCATGGTCACCATCTAAATCATCCTCCTGAATGAGCTGTCCAGCGACGAGGATGTCTAGAAGAGAAGCCACATCATCCAGTGTGATGGTCATCTCCCCAACAGACAGATGGAAGCTGCTGGTCTCCTGATGCCATCTCTTAGCCATGGCACACACTAACCCGTAGGAGATGCTGTCGTACCAGTCAGAAGTAGGGGCCTTAGACCGGATCTATCCACCGGTTCCCAGAAGCAAGGGTTATCTTCTACCAACAACGGAAGGGACAAGGCAGAAAGCTTAAGTTTCCTCCCTGCGAGACGCTAGTCATCTTACAATCTGCTTGCAACTGAAATACAAAAAAAAAATTAAATAAGTAAAATAAACATGAAATAATAAACTATAAATATTCTACGTAAAAAATAAATCAATTATACTTAAATACGTAAAATAAGCATGACATATTCTACGTAGTTATACTTAAATTAAATAAACATAACATATTCTACGTAAAGTAAACTTGACATAATAGTAAAATATCATGAAATTAAATAAAGCAAATTATACTTACTCTTTTATCGTTCCAAAGCTCACATGCCACGTGTTTACCGAAGTTCGGTAAAAGTGACAACTTGTAAGGCCCCCTGAAAAGCCCCCATCCTCATCCTCCATACCAGGCTCTGCATGTTGCTGAGGATGCTGCTCATACTGCTGCTGCTAAGGAGGCTCGACATACTGCTGCTTAGGCTGATACCCCTCGTCAAACTGAGCCTGATACCCCTGGTGATACTCATACCCCTTCTGATACTGATACCCCTGCTGAAATTCAGGCTGATGCGCCTGCTCCTGATACTTTGTCGGGTCCACCGTCTGGGATAGACCCGTCTATTACGATGAGGCCCCAGCAGCATCAACACTAGCAAGTCTCGTGTCCCCACTCTCCCTCGACCTCGGCCAGCTAAAGGAGGGACTAACGCTTGCTTCTCCCTCCGTGCACTACTAGTAGAAGTAGGCCTCCCTAACCTAAGTCTGTATATCCTCTCCGGCTCAGACATATCTGCACAAAAAATAAGAATCCGCTTGCAAAGAATTAGGATAATTATCACTTACTTGATGTTGTGGACGAAATTTGCTTTGAATGGCGCAAGATTGATGAAATTCGAATTTTGGGCTGAAATTTTTGTGTTTTGCAAAAGTTGGAAATGAGGGTTCTGTGTTGCTGTATTGCTGATAAATGACTTAAGTTATGTAGCGTAAGTTAACTCACGCTGCGTGACTTAAGTTACGCTACTCTCATAACTTGCGTGAGTTAACTCACGCTACGTGAGTAACCTACGTAAGAGTAAAAATGGAATTTCACTTGGGAATGACCGAAACCATTTGGGTAAAGAGCAGGACTCATTGTAAAATTAATAATTTCTTACACCAAATAATTATATCACTCAAGCATGCACTTCAATAGGGGACAATTCATATTTACTGTCTAATCACATTGAAAATAACGAAACTTTTGTTTCTTGAGAAGAATTATCATGGCATAGGGAATACAAGAAATGTATCAATAAAAAAAAAACTACTCTTGTTCAAACAAGTAGAACAACATGCCAAAAACTTGAATCATGTACTGATGTAAACAATGAAAAAAGAAATGCACGATTGTAAACAATTTGAAATTTTTTCTAAGTCTCCAGCGGTATTTAACTGCAGCTGGTTCTTCAACTTGTGCGGTAGTTAACTACCACTGAGCTGCATGCATGTGAAAGAAAAAAAAAACAGAAAAATGAGTAAAATGGAAACGAGTTTGACGTCAAATATGTGTAGAAACGTTCTAGCAATCCATCAGCAATGATTTGGAATCAAGAATTGAATTTTTTTTTGAAAGGGGGATTTTTTTAGGTAAGGTGATAATGATGTAAGATGATGAGTGAATAGGAAGTAGGGTTGTACTGGTTTTGGGGGGAAATCGCAAAGGTAATTAACTACCGTTGGGCTCAGCGGTAGTTAACTACCGCTGGGGGGCATTTTAGAATTTTCCATGTGTTATTAGGGCATTCTAGAAGTCAGAAAAACAATTTTCAAATTTATTTTATCTGAAGTACTTAAATGTAACGTTTAATTATGTTATGATAATTATTCCTATAAAAGTGAATTGATCAATAAATTGATTCAAGTTAGAACTGATTTTAGAGATAAGTAAGTTAGAATCGATTCAATATAACTATTCATATAAAAATGAATTGATCAGTAAATGGATTGTACAAAAAAATGTATAAGTAAAAAGTTTAAATTTTAAATTAAGTTAGAACCGATTTTAGAGATAAAATCAATTTTACTCGAGCAGATCCAAACATATCAAAACTAACTATACATCATTCAAATCACTTTTGCTGATCTGAAAGTGAAACCAAACATAGACAATATGTGAAAATTTTCCAACCATAAATCGTAATATTGCTTCCAATAGATCAAATAAAGATTGTACTATTAGAAAA
>Ga0228711_1007161_pt1 | contig 16263 bp, 4 predicted proteins | sample MedpolnodulmetaG_2_FD_177996 | JGI IMG/M metagenome (GOLD analysis project Ga0228711, IMG submission 177996) | Root nodule microbial communities from Medicago polymorpha collected in Santa Monica, California, United States - brown nodules | ecosystem: Host-associated > Plants > Roots > Nodule...
TCCAATGTTATCCATATTTATTTCAGTATTAAACTTAGCCACTAAGTCCAAAAAAAAAAAAAATAGCCACTAAGTAAATCAAAATATCACCAATTGCATAAATGAAAAAGTTAAATTAAAGTATATAAATTAAATTAATTGTTTGTTTATACATCATGAAAATAAGATAAATAATATTTGTGCAATCATTTAAGAATAATATTTGGCAAAATTACAATTTTAGCCATTTAATTTAATTTTAGGTAACAATTTGGCCATTTACTTTTTTTTTTCATTTCAATTTTGTAATTTTGGTCCATTTGCATATGAATTTTCAAGCCTCAAATTCATGGTTTTATTTTCATATGACATATCAATCTTCAAATTTATGATCTTCTTCTATGTTTACATAAGAATATTAGATTTGAAGCTTGAAAATTCATATGAAATTGGACCAAAATGACAAAATTGAATGTAAAAAAAAGATAAAAGACCAAATTATTACCTGAAATAAAGTTAAAGGACTAATAGTGTAACTTTGCCGTAATATTTTGAATAGCTCTATTCAAAATATTGTAAGAGCTTATATTTCAATATAGAATCAAGTTTATTGTCTGGAAATGAAAAAGAATCCTGGAAAGCAAATCAACGATAGTCAAAGTCTAAAGAGAGTCTCCTAAGCAATGTCAAATTACGAACCTCTGATGTAATATCTCTCAAGACCAAAAAAGTTACTATCATAGAAAATTATTAACATTAGCTTCATAATAAAAATAGAATGAAAGTGGCTATCTTCGTTATATACAAAGAATCGTCATTGAAAAAGTCATGAAAATGAATGTAGAATGTACACTTCATTGTATATCTTCTCAAAGGAGAGTAATTAGATCATGTTGTATAACAATCAAGATATATATAGCTGTAATCCATGAATTGATATAGGACTATAGTGTGATATCCTCTTAGGGTGAGATTTATAAAAAATCCTTATACTTTGTATGACTTTTGCAAAGTCATTCCTCTTACTGTAATAGGTTAGCAACGACAAACACATTCCATCCTAAAGGGGTTCAAAGAGACGTGAAAGTATTCAGATGAGTCATGGTATTCGAGAAGACAAAGTCAATTCAGATAAAGTCATGATTTTTGCATGAGACTCATCGTTCTTGTTAAAGCCGAATTCTTGAGTAGCAAATTTCTTTTGGAATGACATACTTTGTAGAAAATCCATATTATATATATATAGTCTGGCAGGCAGAAGTTACTCTAGTGATTGTAATTAGTTTATTATAGTGGACTAAGTCCTTGACTATAATGAGGCAAAATCTCTCGGAGGAGGGGACTAGGGAGTCAGGGCCTAAGATCAGGCCGAAAGGCGTAGTCAATGACAACAGGTGAATATTCCTCTACTACCCCTTGGTCCCGATCAGTAGCCAGGTAGAGTGTGAACTAGTATAAAATTTCTTGTCTTTCCTTTTTCCATTATGTCTTTTACTTATTATGCACAATTTCTTTATAGTTTCATTCAATCTTTATTGTGTCATCAAATGAAGTAAAATGATTTCATAAAAAAACAATATGTGTGGAAAACGTTGTAATGAAAAAGTGTTTTCTTATTTCTGTCTTGGCGAAAAGATACTAAAATATTTAACACAATTCAAACTCCTGATTCCTGTGTTTTTACCATATTAAGAGTGGAGGTTGGACACTTATTATAACCTAAAATGAAACATTTAATCCTACTCAATCTCAATCTCAGTATTTCATTGATGCAAGTCTCTTCCATCTTGCAAACATTAAAGCTGATAAGATAATGACAAATAAATGAGGGCAAAATTGAGTAACCAAAACGTACTGTCGTTGCAAAAGAGGCAGGCATCAGTAATTATGCAGCTTCATCAAAACTACTTAAGTCGAAAAGTTTCCTAGATAACAAATCAAATAGATCATTACACTCTTTTTGCAATCGACCAAAGCAGTTGCAACATATGTAACTAATAGTAACATCATGTTCGGGAAAATAACAAAGACAGAAGAATAACATAATACAACATTTACATATTAACATTGGAAGAAAAATTGATGCCATTCAATCGGGTCTTATATCAAATATAAATAAGGAAAATTATACGGTGAAGTTATGAAAATGACTATAACATCAAAAATGTAATGAGTAACACCCCACTGTTTGTACAATGACATCAAAAGTCCAGTCTTCATAGTATCATCAATTCATCAGATTAATAAGACTACACTTAATCTAATTTTATGCTACCTTGTTATAAGCGTAACACCCCACAAAGTGTAACACTTAAGACTATCACATAATATCATCAACTCTGTTTGCATGTTAAAGATTCCAACGATAAAATAGTACCTGTAAGTCCAAGATGTTGCAAACATTACTAGATTAATTGCTATTGATCATTAATCAGTAATCAACAATTTAAAAATGAATCAAACATTAAGGTCAAAATTAACTTTTTCAAAACAGTCAATTTCTTGACTGCACCGTAGAAGCTCCCTATAAATAAATAGTCGAATGTATTTGATATGAATTAGGACCAAATATATTTTACATTTAGTGTTACTTATCTGATGTTTCACCTTTACACCGTATTAAATAATGAGAGTCAAATATAAATAAATAGTCAAATGAATTTGATCTGAATTCGGACCAAATACGTTTTACGTTAATGTTACTCATTTGACGTTTGATCTTTACGCCGTATTAAATAATGAGAGACAAGTTCATTTGTCTGTAATTTTTAATGACTGGAGTACCATATTATTTGGTGTCGGTGAGTCAATGGTGACACACAAAATGAGTTCTCTCCTTCCAACCAAATTTTATTCATGTACGAAAGTAAGGAATCAAACATATGTCCACTTTCTTAAGGAGTTTACGTCTCTTACCACTTAGACTAATATATTATTTGTTCCTTTGAGTATATTAAATATCTTATTTGAAAATTTCATTAGCCCATACTTCCGCTAGTCCTATTTATAAAAGAAAATTGGGTCAACAAAAGTTGATGTATCTGATTCAAAATTCAGTAAAGATACATCAACTTTTATTGACTCAACTTTTTCTTATAAATAGGACGGGAGTATTATTTATCCATATAAAATACCAATACATATTTATTGTATGTATCCTATGTTACCCTTATTTATTTAAATATTAAATTTATCCACTAAGTGCAAAAAAAAAAAAGATTAGCCACTAAGTAAATCATAATATCACCAATTGCATAAATAAATCAAAAAGTTAAATTAATAATTGTCTTGCAAGTTTATAAATTAAATTAATTGTTTGTTTCATACATCATTAAAATAAGATAAATAATATTTGATCCAAGTAGGGTAATGAGAGATAAGTACTTCATTTGTCTGTATTTTTTATTGAATGAATTACCATATTATTTGGTATGAAGTTTCCATCAATGTTTAGCAATTACTAATATCCGTTGATGTCATTGTTAGTGAGTCAAGGGTGACACAGAAAGTGAGTTCTCTACTTCTAACCAAATTTTATTCATGCACGAGAGTAAAGAATCAACACTGGAAATACTGAGATTTTATAATTACATTTTTTTATGAAGCAATTTTATAATTACATCAATTTTATAATTCCATTTTTTAAAAATAAATATAAAATATGTATAAACTTGTATTATATAAATATTATAATTACATATTGTGACAATTAAATATCAACATTGGAAGAAAAAATGATGCTATTCAATTGGGTCTTAAATTAAATATAAATAAATAGTGAAATGTATTTGATCTGAATTCGGACCAAATACATTTTAATTTTAGTGTTATTCATCTGACGTTTGACCTCTACACCCTATTAAATAATGAGAGACAAGTACTTCGTTTGTTTGTAATTTTTTTTGGACAGAATTACCATATTATTTGGTCTGAAGTTTCTATCACCGTTTAGCAGTTACTAATATCTGTTAGTATCAGTGTCGGTGAGTCAATGGTGATTAGGAAAGTGAGTTCTCTACTTCCAACCAAACTTTATTCATGCACGAGAGTAGGGTATCAGCATAGGAAATACTGAGATTTTATAATTACATTTATTTTTATGAAGAAATTTTATTATTACATCAATTTTATAATTCCATTATTTAAAAATATAAATAAATTATGCATATACTTATATTATATATATATATTTTCATAATTACATATTGTGACAATTAAATATCAACATTGGAAGAAAAAAAGATGATATTCAATTGGGTCTTAAATTAAATATAAATAAATAATCAAATGTATTTGATTTGAATTCGAACCAAATACATTTACTTTTAGTGTTACTCATCTGACATTTGACCTTAACACTCTTTTAAATAATGAGAGATAAGTACTTTATTTGTCTGTATTTTTTATTGACTGAATTACCATATTATTTGGTATATGAAGTTCCAACCATAGTTTAGGAATTACTAATATCTGTTAGTGCCGGTGAGTCAATGGTGACACAGAAAGTGAACTCCAACCAAATTTTAATCATGCACGAGAGTAAGGAATCAACATTAGAAATACTGAGATTTTATAATTACATTTATTTTTATGAAGAAATTTTCTAATTACATCAATTATAATTCCATTTTTTTTAAAATATAAAAAAAATGTGTATAAACTTATATTATATATATATATATATATATATATATATATATTTATAATTACTTATTGTGACAATTAAATATCAACATTTGAAGAAAAAATGATGCTTTTTAATTGGGTCTTAAATTAAATATACATAAAGAGTCAAATGTATTTGATATAAATTCAGAATAAATACATTTTACTTTTATTGTTATTCATCCGATGTTTGACTTTTACGCCTTATTAAATAATAAGAGACAAGTACTTCATTTGTCTGTATTTTCTTATTGATTGGATTACCATATTATTCGTTGTCGGTGAGTCAATAGGGACACACAAAGTGTATTCTCTCCTTCCAACCAAATTTTATTCATGCACGAGAGTAAAGAATCAAACATATGTACACTTTCTTAAGGAGTTCAAATCTCTTACCACTTAGATCAATATATTAGTTCCTTTGTTTATATTAAATATCTTATTTGAAAATTTCATTATCTCATATTATTTATTCATCTAAAATACCAATACATATTTATTGTATGTTTCCAATGTTATCCTTATTTATTTAAGTATTAAACTTAGCCACTATGTCAAAAAAAAAAAAACTTAGCCACTAAGTAAATCAAAATTTCACCAATTGCATAAATCAAAAAGTTAAATTAATAATTGTCTTGCAAGTTTATAAATTAAATTAATTGTTTTATTCATACATCATTAAAATAAGATAAATAATATCTGTGCAATCATTTAAGAATAATATTTGGCAAAATTACAATTTTAGTTCCTTAACTTAATTTTAGGTAATAATTTAATCCTTTATCTTTTTTTTCATTTTAATTTTGTCATTTTGTTCTATTTGCATGTGAATTTTCAAGCTTCAAATTCATGGATTTATTTTCATATGACATTTCAGTCTTTAAATTTATGGTCTTCATCTATGTTTACATAAGAATGTTAGATTTAAAGCTTGAAAATTCTTATGAAAATAAACTAAAAAGGACAAAATTGAAATTAAAAAAAGATAAAATCGAAGATAGAGACAATGCATGTCTCCTTATTGTTGTCTGTCACACATTTTCTCTCTCTCTACATCTAGTTTCTCTCTCTCATTTAAGACAATGCTTGTTTCCTTACACCTATAGATTCAAGACAATGCTTTAGCTTGAGATTCATCCAATGAACTCTTTCTTCACTGGCCAAGAACTTTTGGTGTCCTCTTCAAATAAAAAAAAACTTTTGGTGTCAATCATGGCTGTAGCTAATGCTGAGGTTGATCTACCTGCTGGATTCAGGTTTGATCCAACCGATCGTGAACTTGTCGAGTGCTACCTGACGAAGAAAATCTGCAACCAACCTCTTCCAACTCACTTGTTTGAATTTGATGTATTTCAAACTGAGCCATGGAGGCTGCCAGGAGGTTTGTGAAAGAGAAAAAAAATTTCTAATGTTTTTATAGCCCTTTATTCTCTTTCTTATGACCATTGTGATTTATCATTAAAAATTAATTTTTTGTAGTGTTCTTTGATGGATTTTCATCGATCTTGAGAATGAACGATGTTTCTTAGACATGCAATTGGAGGGCAGGAGACTTAAAAATTCGAAATTTTTATGTCCCATGAAATGTTTATATGATGTTTTTATGTGGGTAATTATAAAAAAACGTTTTTGGGTCTTTTCATGAACAACAATTCTTTTTTTGTTGCAGAAAATAGGTACTCTTTGGAGCATAGGAAGTACTATTTCTTTGATCTCAGGAACTGTAGGTTCGAAAATATGGATGCCAGACCAGCGGGAAATGGTGAATGGAGAAGATATGAGAGGAACACATATGCTCTTTCAAACAATCAATTAATTGCGAGAAAGAACACATATGTCTACTGGAGAGTGCAAGGAAGCCAAGCTCTGATGACACAATGGTGGATGCATGAATTTGTCATCAGTACAATTTTTCATCCAACTAGGGTAATGAATATAATATGTATTGACCACTATCACTATCAAAAACTTTGAGGACTTTTCTTAAAGAAATAATGTGTTTCGGTATTTTCAGCTGAAAATCATGCTAGTTTTATGTAAACTTTGGTTCATTTTTCTCTTATTTCCATTATTCAGGAACTATAGTCACTGAAAGTTGAACTCAAATTAATGTAGGTGTCACCTATAGCTGCCTATCGGATATTTAAGATATGAAGGTGGAAAAAGTTGAGAAGAAGGCCACCACACTAATGGAGTATGCAAGTGTTTCTGCCCCTCTTCCCTCTACATGAACTCATGTTTCATTTCCTAGGGTTTAGAATAGTTTTAATAGATCCATCTTTAGTTTAAAGAATTTATTTGTAAGTCTTATGGACAATAAACAATCTTTAATCTCTATAGTTTTAGGAATTGAGTTTTGTATTTGAACTCATCTCAATAATACTAATAAGCAACTATTATATTTTAGACGGTGTTTTACTGATTATTTGTTATGTCAACAATCATGTCAATCCTAAGAAATCAAAGACAAATATTAGTTGAAATCAAATTTTAGTAAAAAATACCAATTTGATAATATATGTAGTAATATATATATAAATTAACTTAATAAGTTTAAATTACTAAATATCTTTAATATTAATTGATAATTTTTATTAAAATTAAAAATGTACTTTTATTTAATTTTACAATTATAAGCTAGTTGAACGTTAATTTTATCAAACACTTTAATTAGTTTATTAACTATGCCAACGACCATAAGCTATCAGTCATTAGCTATAACCTATGAGCTAGCCTATATGTTATCCCCTATATTTACCAAACAAAGCCTATATATAATGCGATCCAATTAATTAAAACTCCCATTTTATAATTACATTTTGTGACAATTAAATATAAACACTTAAATGTACCAAAAAAAATAATATATAAACACTTAAAAAAAAAAGATGTTATTGAATTGGGTCTTAAACTAAATATAAATAAATAAATAGTCCAACTGCATTTAATTTAAATTTGGACCAAATACAATTTACTTTTTGTGTTACTCAGCTAACGTTTAGCATTTACGCCCTATTAAATAATGATAAGATTTTTAAGGCCTTTATGCCTTTACGCCCAATTTAATGGCACAAGAATCATCAAGTTTTCTAATTTTGAAAAGTAAAGTATAATTTTGTAAGACACATTTTGTGCAAGTTATTTTCTTTTGACCGCTAGATTGCTTGTTATTTCTCTTGGGAAGAATTTTGAACATGGTCTTTTAGTCCATTTGGTAAGGATGAGCTTAACATCTAGAATCAGATATTTAGCTGGGCTGGTTGCCATCATTTCTAGGATTCATCATGATATGTTTTTTTTATATATGCTTTGATTGTTTTTTATATGCAGCAACAACAAAATGAATATATTAACAAAAGATTAGGTTTCACATCGAGGCATCACATTGGAGGAAGTAAACACTCGGTTAGGAATATGAATATCACATCGGTGGAAAATACACCGATACAAAAAAGAAGGATGCCTTGTATTCTTTTTGATGTCTTACTCTTAATTGAACAAAACAAAAAGTGATAACCTTTATTCAAACTGGTTAAGCAAACAAGTGTCACTACTGGTGAGCAAACATATCAACACAAAATTTGATGGACATGATTTTCAATATAACTCAATACTCCATGTATGAAATTCTTTTATAAGAGAGAAAAACATATTCTTCTTAGTGAAAGCTTGAGGGTATAAGCAAAGTAGTATTTTGGGTTGAAACTCATTCTCGTTTGATGCAAAGTTGGATCCTTTTATGACAAACATTTGGCCATGTTTCTCGTATCTCACATCTTTTTTTTTGTTTCCTTATCCACGTGTGTTACATTATTTCAAATGATCTCTATGAAGATAGTTCTTTCGATTGATGGTGTTATAAACACAAAACATAGGGAAACTGATGAATTGTCAAGTTTTATGTGTCTTTGACTGTTTATGGCACTCCCATAGTTTGCGTGAATCTTTATCGACTTGTTAAGAATTGCCAACTTGGTATTCAACAATCTTAAATTCGATTATTCTTCATTCAACTAAAGGGAATTCAGTTGACTCTGAGTTCGACTGTTCGCCATTAATTTTTGGCGAACAACTTAACTAGCTATTCTAACATGTAAACATATTCATATAAAACCAACTTATACTATATCAAAGTAGTTAAATGGCAGGTACTTGCTCATGTACTTGTGTTAATCACTGTTAAATAAACATCAATTCACTTTGGTCTATACAAGTGCACACACCAGCGTATATCGATATATCAATCGTTGATTTGTATTTTATCCTATTTCCCTTTTTATTTAAATTCCAGCAAGTAGTCTTTTTATTTGTATGATTAAACAAATCATATCATGTCTTATCCTATTTCACGTATCCGCTGGTATGTCCAAGTACAACACAATACATATGCAAGATATCTAGTCATTGATGCATATTTAAAGTAACCAGATCTTTTCACTTAATTCAAATTTAACTCAATTTACACACAAATTACACACACAACTCAATTTTTCTTTCAATACTTTTTTGTATATATTTGATACGAGTAGTATTATGATCTCTAATTTTAAAGAATGTTGTGGGTATGTGCGGAAAAGATTACATATTTTTGCTGCATAAAATGGGTCCAAAATGAGCAGAGTACATACACACGAGTCACTCTTGATAGATGACAAGAACCTCTATATTAGCAAGGGTTTTTAAGCTTTCATTTCTCATTGTTTTGCTAATTATTTACAATTAATTAGATTAGGAAAATAGGTTAGTTTTATGCCCTTTATTGAGTTATTTACTTTTTTTTTTCTTTTTTAGAATTATTTAGATTATTATAAGTTAGATTTGTGCCTTTAATTGAATATGTGCAACTAGATTGCAATTGGGCACAATTATGCAAAAGGTTCATTAACTAACTAATTTAATATTTTAATTTGGATTCGTATTTTATCTTTTTGTTTTTTGATTGATGATAATAAAGCAAAGAAACAATTAATTTGTCTACAAATTTTATGCTCATGTGTGTTGGACGTAAATGCTAAACAAGATAGAGTCTCCAACATATTTACCAACATAGATAATAGAATGTTGTAAGAGCTTATATTCCAATATAGAATCAAGTCTAAAGTTATGTCTTAACGAAAAGATATTAAAATACTTAACACAGTTCAAATCCCTCATTCCTGTGTCTCCACCACATTCAGAGTGGAGGTTGGACACTTATTAAAACCTAAAATGAAACATTTAATCCTACTCAATCTCAATCTCAGTATTTCATTGATGCAAGTCTCTTCCATCTTGCAAACATTAGATAATATATCCTACAAACGAGCCATCACAAATAAAAATTCAAGGAAATTATGCATTAAAGCTGATAAGATAAAGACAAATAAATGAGGGCGCAATTGAGCAACCTAAACGTACTTTCGTTGCAAAAGAGGCTGGCATCAGCAATTATGCAGCTTCCTAGATATCAAACAATAGATCATTATACGCTCTTCTGCAGAGTTTAAAATCGACCAAAGCAGTTGCAACATATGTAACTGATAGTAACATCATGTTCAGGAAAATAACAAAGACAGAAGAATAACATAAAACAACATTTAAATATCAACATTGGAAGAAATATTGATGCTATTCAATTGGGTCTTAAATAAAATATCAATAAATAATCAAATGTATTTGATCTGAATTCGTACTAAATACATTTTACTTTTAGTGTTACTTAGGGGCGGAGCCCTTTTTGAGCTGGAGTATGCCACAACCCACTTGAAAAAATTAAAAAACTTAATAATTATGTCTTTTTTGCGAGATTTTGAATAGTTTTGTGATGTTTTTTTGTTTTCGACGCATCTAAATTCCTGTAAAGTGGTCTAGCGGCCTACCCAGAAAAATAAAAAATAAAAAAGCATAGGTTCATTTTGTGAGATTTTAAACAATTTTTCAACGGTTTTAGATTTTGGCGGTTCCACAAGTGGCATACGTGATTTTTTTTGTCATGCCTATGTTTGAATGGTTAGCGGAGGTTTACATACCTTCTAATTTGTGGGGTTTCAGCCTCCTTTATATTAACTTTTTGTTTTTTTTGAAGGAACCTCCTTTATATTATCTATCAACTAAAAATTGTTCCAATTAACATATGTACAATAAAAAAAATTCATGATTTAGTGGCCCACCTAAGTCTTTTTTTCCGGCTCCGCCACTAGTGTTACTCATCTGACGTTTGACATTTACACCGTATTAATAATGAGAGTATAAATAAATAGTCAAATGAATTTGATCTGAATCCGTACCAAATACCTTTTACTTTTAATGTTACTCATCTGACGTTTGATCTATACGCTGTATTAAATAATGAGAGACAAGTACTTCATTTGTCTGTATTTTTTATTGATTGGATTACCATATTATTCGGTGTCAGTGAGTCAATAGTGACAATTGGATCTTAAATCAAATATCAATAAATAATCAAATGTATTTGATCTGAATTTGTACTAAATACATTTTACTTTTAGTGTAACTCATCTAACGTTTGACCTTTACACCGTATTAAATAATGAGAGTCAAATATAAATAACTAGTCAAATGAATTTGATCTGAATTCAGACCAAATACATTTTACTTTTAATGTTACTCATCTGATGTTTGATCTTTACACTGTACTCCCTCCAGTTCTATTTATAAGAAAAAATTGATGTATTTAAACTGAATTTTGAATCAAATACATAAACTTGTTTATCCATTTAAAATATCAATACATATTTATTGTATATTAAAGTATTAAACTTAGCCACTAAGTAAATCAAAACATCACGAATTGCATAAATCAAAGAGTTAAATTAATAATTGTCTTGCAAGTTTATAAATTAAATTAATTGTTTGTTTCGTACATCATTAAAATAAGATAAATAATATTTGGCCAAATTATAATTTTTGTCTTTTAACTTAATTTTAGGTAACAATTTGATCCTTTATCTTTTTTTTTCATTTCAGTTTTGTTCTTTTGGTCCATTTTCATAATAATTTTCAAACTTCAAATTCATGGTTTTATTTTTATATGCCATTTCAATCTTCAAATTTATGGTCTTCATCTATGTTTAAATAAGAATATTAGATTTGAAGCTTGAAAATTCTTATCAAAATGGACCAAAAGGACAAAATTGAAATAAAAAAAAAGATAAAAGTCCAAATTATTACCTAAAATTAAGTTAAAGGACTAAAAGTGTAATTTTGCCATAATATTTTGAATATCTCTTTCACACTCTCATTATGTTCTTACCCTTTCTAAAATTTTAGATTCGTATTAATTTTACACAATAAAAAAGTGAAGATAGAGACAATGTTTGAAAAAAAAAATCCTACCATCTCTCTCTCTCTCTCTCATTCAAGACAATGCATGTCTCTTTACACCTATAAATTCAAGACAATGCTTTAGCTTGAGATTCATCCAAAGAACTCTTTCTTCAGTGGCCAAGAACTTTTGGTGTCCTCTTCAAAAAGAAAAAAACTTTTGGTGTCAATCATGGCTGTAGCTAATGTTGAGCTTGATCTACCTGCTGGATTCAGGTTTGATCCAACCGATCGTGAACTTGTTGAGTGCTACCTCACGAAGAAAATCTGCAACCAACCTTTTCCAAATGTCATGTCAGAATTTGATGTATTTCAAACTGAGCCATGGAGGCTCCTAGGAGGTTTGTGAAAGAAAAAAAAAAAGTTAATTTTCTAATGTTTTTAAGCCCTTTATTCTCTTTCTTATGACCATTGTGGTTTATCAAAATCAAATTTTCCTAGTGTTCTTTGGATTTTCATTGATCTTGAGAATGAACTTTGTGTCTTAGACATGAAATTGGAGGGGAGGCGACTTAAAAATTCAATTTTTTTTATGTCTCGTGAAATGCTTATATGATGTTTTTATGTGGGTAATTAACACAAATTGATTTATTCATTTTGGGTCATTTCAATTTGTTTTTTTGTGTTGCAGGTAATAGGTACTCTTTGGAGCATAGGAAGTACTATTTCTTTGATCTCAGGAACAGTGGGTTCGAAAATATGGATGCAAGACGAGCTGGAAATGGTGCATGGAGAATAGTTGAAAAGAACAAGGATTATGCTCTTTCAAACAATCAATTGTTTGCGAGAAAGAACACATTTGTTTACTGGAGTGGGCAAGGAAATCGAGCTCTGATGACACGATGGTGGATGCATGAATTTTTCATCTGTACAATTGTTCATCCAACTAGGGTAATGAATACAATATTGAACACTATCACTATCAAAAATTTTGAGGACTTTTTCAGCTGAAAATCATGCTAGTTTTATGTAAACTTTGGTTCATTTTTGTCTTGTTTACATTATTCAGGAACTATATAGTCACTGAATTTTGAACTCAAATTAATGTAGGTGTCAGCTGTTGGTGCCTATCGGATCTTTAAGATATGAAGGTGGAAAAAGCTGAGAAGAAGGCCACCACACTAATGGAGAATAATGCAAGTGTTTCTGCCCCTCTTGCCTCTCCATGAACTCATGTTTCATTTCCTAGGGTTTATAATAGTTTTAATAGATCTATCCTTCAGTTTAAAGAATTTATTTGTAAGTCTTATCGACAATAAACATCTCTAATCTTTATAGCCATTGCCAATAAACTATTAGTTATAATCTTTTTAATTACATTTTGTGACAATTAACTATCAACATTTGATGAAAATAGATGCTACATTGAATTGGGTCATAAATTAACTATAAATAAATAGTCAATTTTTTTTTGATAAGGCCAAGAGAAATGTTAGGCATCCGGGAGAGTCTGGAGCATCCCAACTAGGTTGGCACCCAACAAACACCCCCATCCTCTACTGCCTTTCCAATAGGTAATATTATTAAAAAAAAAGGAAAAATATGTACAAAAAGAGGGGGGACTAGGCCAAGGCTCTCAAAATAATAAAGAAAACAGACAGAAAAAAATAAATAGAAAAGAAACAGACAAAGCTAAAGAAATCTGAAATTGGGAAGCCCGTGTCTGTCCCTCACAAAGTCTGCCAACAAAGAAGGAGGTAAAATGTTGAACCAAATAGTGTCATTAATCTCATGTCCCATAGCTGCAAGGCCGTCTGCATAACAATTCCCTTCACGAAAAATATGAGAGCAAATAACCATCAAACCTTGATGAGTGCAGTTATGCCAACGGTTTCTAAGACGATACCGATACCCCGGATGTTCCAAAAAATTATATTCATTTAAACGGTGGACAAGGACCCTGAGAATGGGTTATGTATGGTGCCTTCTGTAAATTCTTTTTTTTCTTTGGCTTGGAAACAACATCTATAAAAGGTTTATCCGTAGCTGCTGCCTTTGATAACCAATCTTGCATAAAATTTATGTCCTTCTGTAACACCGAATCTATCTGAGCATCAGCCGGAGCTACAATACTACTTATATCTGGAATTTTATTTTTTACGGGAGATAAAATATGTGAATGGTGATCCTCTAAGTCAGTAGGAATTCTGTCATCGGAAACATTCTCTAGTTGCATGCTTAAATTATTATTCTGAATAACTGGGCTAAGAGAGGTAGTGATTACCAAAGGTGTCGGTATGGCTGCAGGAATAACATTTGTGCTTTCATCGTTGTTAATATCCTGTGTTTCAACCGGTATTGCTTCTGAATGATCAGCAGTGCTCTCCCTTTGGTTCTGGTTCGGTAAATCAAACTGAGGAGCAGACTGCACTGGCTCAGCATCTGTTGTCTTTTGTATGTGAGCAGCTGAATTATGTTGTGGTTCAACTTTAATTTCCTCTTCAACTCGTACCTGATCGGGAATAGTAGTGGCACCAAAAGCTAGTGAGGAGCCAGTAGCTGAGTTATTTTGTGGTTCAGTTTCAAATTCCTCTTCAACTCGTGCCAGTTCTGGAATAGTAGTGGCAGCAAAGGCTAGTGAGGAGCCAATGCCAGTTGGATTTTCCTTTATAGGAACCCACGTAGTCTTTGTTATAGGAACTTGCTTCTTCCCCTTATCAATTCGTTCCTTAGGGGCAGATGTTTCCTGCCTGGGGTATAGCCGTCTGCAAACCGTGATGTCGTGACCAATATTATGACAATGAGAACAGAAATCAGGCAACCATTCATAGGCCACCGCAATTGTGAAGGAAAACCCTTCCCTTTCGACAACTATCTCATGAAATAACTTACGTGAGAAATCCATATCAACAAGAATTCTTGCATAATGTCCAAACAAACGCTTTGTCGTCGCGTTGTCTATCACAAGAGGTGTCCCCAACACTCCTGCAATCTCTCGAAGAGTCCGTTCTATCCAGTACTCCTAAGGTAGTTCGAGCAAGCAAATCCACACTTGAGCATGTGAATTACGCTGAGTGTGCATATTGAAGTCTTTGGACCACTCAAACAGCCGAAGGACGCCCGATTTCAAGTTTAGGGTGCCTGCTGGCCACACAACACGCATATCCATCTCTGAAGCAAAGAAAAATTCGTAAAACCCTCTTCCTATAGACATCATGCGTCAGGCACCTGCTCTCTTCCATAGTTTCTGCAATCGCAATTCAATTTCCCTTGTAGAAAATGGCTTGTCCCCCTTGTTCAACACAAGTCTGCCCCTCAAATTTGACTTACAGAAATCCGTTCCTCGGTCGTAAATTTCCTGGGTGATTTTAACACTGAGTGTTTCTCCACGTATTTTTGGCTGCGGCAGATTATCATTGGAAGCCGCCCTAGTTGACCCTGTCAGAGCCTGAGCAATCGAAACCACTTGCTGAGTGGAAGGCGGTGGTGGCGTGGCAGCCCTTGCAACTTTGGGAGCGGTTGTAAGGGTGGCCCATCTCACCCTGCCAGTCAAACATGGCAGCTGAGAGCGTAAGCACAGGAAGGTAGCAAGTGCGATTACAATAGAAAGTGCTTTCTCTCACCAAAATGAAGTTAATTGCAACACGTAAATTGCGTAATTTCAAATTGGTATGAATTAACACAAAGCAATTTCAATCGGTGAAAACAAATTAATAACGAATTGAAAAATGGCAATTTTTCAATGCACCCAAATGAAATTCAAAAAGAAGACGTGATCCAATTGAACAACATGAAATAGAAATGAAGGAATAGCATGAGTTAGCAAACCGATTGGATTGGACAAGAGGGTGCAGGTTGCACAAACCCTAGCAGAGCCATCTAGAATTCTTAACCCTTTTTGGATTCATATATTTTTTTTTAATAAATTAGACCAAATACATTTTACTTTTTGTATTACTCAACTAACATTTGGCCTTTACGTCCTATTAAATAAGGATACTGTTTTTAAGGCCTTTACGCCTTTATACCCAATTTAATGGCACATGAAACATCAAGTTTTCTAATTTTGAAAAGTAAAGTGTAATTATGTAACACTCGTTTTGTGTAAGTTATTTACTCTTGGCTTGTTAGATATTGCTTGTTATTTCTCTTGGGAAGAAATTTTGAGCATGGTTTTTTAGTCCATTTGGTAAGGATGAGCTTAACCTGTTGAATTAGATAGTTGGCTTGGCTGGTTGCCATTATTTCTAAGATTCATCATGCTATATTTTTTTATATACTTTAATTGATTTTTTCTATATGCAGCAACAACAATATGAATAGATTCCCTTCAAAAAAAACAATATGAATAGATTA
>Ga0228711_1007163_pt1 | contig 16263 bp, 7 predicted proteins | sample MedpolnodulmetaG_2_FD_177996 | JGI IMG/M metagenome (GOLD analysis project Ga0228711, IMG submission 177996) | Root nodule microbial communities from Medicago polymorpha collected in Santa Monica, California, United States - brown nodules | ecosystem: Host-associated > Plants > Roots > Nodule...
AATTAAAAAAAAAAAAAACTAACAAGGAAAGAGACAATCGAACTCTGGCGGCAAAAGGTAAGCTTCCACTATCAAACAGCTTCAACTGAATCAGCCGGCCTTACCTTAAAAATTAGAAAATTTCGTCTTCTTCTAATGAAAGCGAAATGGATCTCTTCTACTTCAATGACGTTATTCCCAATCTCATATTCCATAATCTATCATGGAATCACTTTCTCTCATCTTCATTTTCTCACTCCTCATCACTTCCTTCTTCAAACCATCACTCTCTTCCACTCTCGGCGTTGACGCCATCTCCCGCACTCTTCAAATCCAGCACCGAGAACGATCACCGCCTTCTGTGCAAGAAGCCGCCGCTCTCTTTGTCCTCCTCCGCTTGCTCCCTTCCCATTCCGATTCTTTCCACTTCCGCATCATCTCCAAGGCATTTCAATTTTCTCTTACCTAATTCTGGTACTTTTCAATTTTTTCACTAACTTTTGTTACTAATTTACAGAAGCAATGTGGAGGTGAATATTGTTTTACTATTAATAATCATCCTTCTTTCGCAACTCAAGGGAGTCCACAAATTCTGTAAGTTACTTTTGAATTTCTCCAAAAATTGTCATTGTGTTTATTTTAGCAACAAATTGATTTACAGTGAATAATATTCAAAAGAGTGTCTTAACTGTTTTGAATTTGCTTATTTGAGTTTATCTACTGGTATAAGTTTTGTGAGACTGTTTGGGAGAACTTACGAAATCAGCTTATGACATTGTTCATAAGCTTTTATTAGTTTATTTTCATAAATTCTTCAAGATAGCTTATGAAAACAGCTTATAAAAATAGCTTATACATAAATGCTTATGGTGATAAGCACTTGTGTTATAAGCTGCAAATACAATATTTATCCAAACATGGTTTGTTACTAAAGTTTCTTTTGAACTGAACGATTCGTGTATTAACATGTGATCAATCAAATTATCAGAATGTCAAAATAATTTAGTATGTCTGTGATATCTTTTTGAATTATTAGTATTTTTTTTGGAATTATTAAGTCAAATTTATGTTGAATTTTTCATTGATATAAGAAGATACAGTTGTTAGACTATAGAGAGCAAAAACCCATAAGCTAAACAAACTTATGATGAATTTGGAACAGAATTGAAGGGACAACTGGAGTGGACATTGTTTCTGGTCTGCACTGGTATTTGAAGCATTTGTGCGGTTCACATATATCTTGGGACAAAACTGGTGGTTCCCAACTATTTTCAGTACCCAATGTTGGGTTTTTGCCACGTGTCCACGACACCGGAATCTTGGTTCAGAGGCCTGTTCCATGGAGCTATTACCAGAATGCTGTTACTTCTAGTTGTAAGCTACTTTTTTGTTTTCATATCATATTTGTGTCATCAGAAGATTTCGTTTCATTTTCATGTGATCTTGTTATTTGTTTTTGGAAGATTCTTTTGCTTGGTGGGACTGGAAAAGATGGGAAAAGGAAATCGACTGGATGGCTTTGCAAGGTGTCAACTTGCCACTTGCATTTACAGGACAGGAGGCTATCTGGCAGAAAGTGTTCAAGGTCATTTTCATACCAGTTTGTCTTTACATAATTCTTGGTATGGGTTTGGCATTGTAACGTATTTGTAACTCATGGAAACTTTATGAAAATGGTTTTGTGAGCCCACAAGTTATGCATCATTAAACTAACTTTGGACATTACTTTTGAAAGTTCTTTGTTTACACGTATCATCACCATGAAGCTGTTACTTTTATTTCTAATTTACAGAAAGCAGGAGTCTCAAAAATAAATTTTATCTAACATGGCATTTGATACATGATCAAAACAGAGGGAGAGGGGAACAACCTTTTTTGTTATATTTCAATCTCAGAAGTCCCATTATTTTAGATGTAATTTCATTCGTAACTTAAAATGTACCACTTTAGATAGAAGCTCAATAATGAGTTTACACTTATAGGACTTAAAAAAAAGTTTTCCAGCAACAACTTCATATAGCCGGTGTTATCCATCTATTTAAGTAACATTTGATTAGGTATTGGCGGCGCAGCTTGTTGCCAGCTTGCCTTCTATTCAAATGTAAATAATGGTTTATATATAAATAAAAATCATATTCTGTTTTAATTTTTTTTTAGGTATTTAGAGGTATTCTTTTCAGATGTCATCCAATTTTATGCTATCTTTTAGTCCTTTAATAGACTGTCATCACAACATAACTACAACAAAATACCGAAGCTGTGCTCTGTGTACATCTACGACTACTTGAATATAGTTTGATTCAAGTTTTATTACAATCTAATCCCCGAAGGAAACATTTAATGCTATCTGTCAGTCTTGCAAAATATAGTAAATGTGTAGGCGCAGTTAGATTGGTACCTTAGTTCTCTGGTACACTTTTTTGCCGTGTAATTCTTAACATTTTCTGATTCGATGTTTTTGTTTTATTGACCTTTAGACGATGATTATGAAATAAAAATGCACTACTTGATTTAGGCCCTTAATTGTGTGTGTCATTGGCTAGTTTATTCAAATAATCAGATCAGTAGTTCTGTAATCTCGGATATTGTGCAACAAAATTCTGCTCCATAAAGTATTTCCTATATAGATGACCTTATGTTCAATCTACAGGAGAAATTTAACATGAGCATTTCTAATTTGGATGATTTCTTTGGAGGCCCAGCATTTCTTGCATGGTCACGTATGGGAAACTTACATGGGTGAGTGGTAGAATTCATAGGCCTTTTGTTTGATATTCATAACATGTTTTTAGCTTAAGGCTGACATGAAATTTGTATATTGAAATACTTTATGTGGAAACTAGAATAATGAATATATAATTACTTTTCAGTTTCATTATGAAATTGTCAAGTTTGATGCTTCAAGTAAAAACTCTTTCTCTATGGCTTGAGTTTCATAGTTTGATAGAATGAGTAATTACATTTTAAATGATATTTCTATTCCAGATGGGGTGGACCACTGCCACAAAGTTGGTTTGATCAACAATTAATCTTACAGAAGAAAATTCTTGGCAGAATGTATGAGCTTGGGATGACTCCTGGTACTCATTAATCATTACTGTTATTGACTCTTCTACCAGATGGTGATAAATTATTGTCGAATTTTATGTAAACTGCAAAATAACCAAAGAGAGAAAATAAATATTTTTCATTTCATTTCAGTTCACCTTCAACTACTTTTTCTGGAAGTAATTTTAATACTGAATAATTGCTTTTCAGTCCTGCCAGCTTTTTCTGGAAATGTCCCTGCTGCCCTGAAATCTATATTTCCATCAGCCAAAATAACACGCTTGGGAAATTGGTAAGCACAGCATTGTACACGTTGACTTGAACTTGGCCTAATTAGTCTTACAGGGTAAGCACACTAGTTTGAGGGTGCGTTTAGTTAAGTGCTTACTGAACAAGTGTTTATCATATAAGCATTAGGTATAAGCTACTTATATAATCAAATAGAAAACCAGCGGTAACTATTTTCGTATAAGTTGTAAGCTATTTAGAGATGATATCCTAGGGAAGAAATATGAAAATCAATAATGGAAGCTGGCTTGAGAGGTAACTTGCATGTTTAGCACCTATACACTCTTCACCACCCTACAAAAAAGTAAAAGCGTTATCTTACACATTGGAATCCCAGCATCTGTACAGTCTTCACCACCTTAAAAAATAGGCATGATTTCCTATGTTGGTAATGGCTAATAACAAGAATTGTTTAGCTTTAACACCCTGTACCTATAACTGAGATCAATAATGAGTGTACTAAATCCTAGCAGTCATTGATTTTACTTTTCTGAATATTGAATGAACATATCCCGTGCCTGTATAGCTAAAACTGAAAGACTTGTAAATGTATATCTAAGGTCAATCATGAAAGTGCTAAATCCTATCGGCCACCAATTTTGCCTTTTTGAATATTATTGACACCATGTATTTGAATGGGTAAATTCAGTTAATGCATAGGGAAGCATTCGTGTCTTATTGAACTACACCAACCTATCACCTCTGTAGACAAAACCGAAAGAAAACAGAAACCAATCTGCATAGAATAGGGCACGCGGTCACATAATGTGTGGAGCTTAATATAGAACAATAAACTCAACTATCATAATGCCTGAAGTTATAAAAAAGACGCCATAGCCCTGCAACCATTGACAAAACCATCAATAATGACCTCATTGCTTGTAATTGTATTCAATTTCCTGTTGCATTTACATCCATATAAACCCATGTCCCACAAATTTTATTGCCCACATTTTCATAGGTTTTCTGTTAAGAATGACCTCAAATGGTGCTGCACTTATCTTCTTGATGCAACTGATCCCTTGTTCGTTGAGATCGGGAGAGCATTTGTTGAACAACAGTTGCAAGGTCATATACATGCTTATTTCTAACTTAATTTGCTATAATCATGAATTGGTAAAAATGAACAAAACTATTCTGAATTAAATATCCACAAATCAGTTAACATTTTGTGTTATTTCGTTACCTTTTCACCCAGAGTATGGAAGAACCAGCCACATATACAACTGGTAAGTTTTTCTTTGCTCATCAATTAATTATAGAACTTAAATTTCAATGCTCCAATATTTTAGGAAATGGCTATATTTTTTTTGGTTCGTGGAATATTTTTTGAACACTTTTTCTTTTATGTAATATTGCATACTTATGGAGGTCCTTCCTAGCATACATTGGTACTGTTAGTTCTACGTAGGCTCCTCCTCAGATGATAATGCATATCAACAATTTCATGTTTAAATCTGACCCTCGTATAATAATTGTGATGTGGCTGTCACAACTTCCTTGTTTATTTTTCACGTTCTTTCTGTTCATCCATCAGAAAAAATAAGATTTACAGATGCAGTTTACTAAATTTACTAGGATGCCATGAGTTTATTGAACTCTCAAGTTAGATAACTATAGGTTTTGTAAGACAACAGTGACCAATGCATTGGAATATAAGGAAAAGAGCATTTTTACCATTAAAAAATAGATATTTTGTTATGAATCTCCAGATCATTTGAATTACGGTTTATATGTATGTGCACTATCACACTTTATTATATTCCTTTTTTTTCATTAAGAACTTGTCCTTTCATGCATTAACATATAGTATGATGGATCAATCACAGTGATACCTTTGACGAGAACACCCCACCCATTGATGATCCTGAGTACATTTCTTCACTAGGGGCAGCAGTCTTTAAAGGAATGCAGAGTGGTGATAATGATGCTGTTTGGTTGATGCAGGTGACAGAAATTAGTTAGCTTCTTTTCTTCTTTCAATTGAATCTTGATTTGTGCTTCTATGTTCTAGTTTAAAAGAATTATTAGATTTTTGCATCTTCTAAACTCTAATAATTCTTTTTTCAAATCCTTCAAAAAAAATAATTCCTTTTTCAATTATGCAGGGATGGCTATTTTCATATGATCCATTCTGGAGACCTCCTCAAATGAAGGTTTTTATTTATTCTTGTATACCTCTCAACTTCATTCCTTGTTTTGACAACAAGTCTTAATATAAGAAAATCTTGTATGAGAACTGGCTATGTAAACCATTCTTGCTGTTTTGTTTCAGGGATTCCTACTTTATATTGACTCTTGTGCCTTTTTCTTTAAAATTTGATAGTTTGTAGGAATCTCTGTTATGCATAGACTGTAACTAGCAATCTTCATTAGAACAGTTTCCTTTTTTCCTTTTCTCTTCTTTCAGTGCTTGTGTAAGATAAATGGCTAGAATAATCTATATACACATTTGAAGAAATGGATTATTTAATCAATATAAATGCTTTCTAGAAGTATGAGCTCCCTGTTCACCCTGGTTATTTATTCTAACTTAATTATCATTCATATGTGAATTTTGTTTGTGTTTGTTTTCAGGCCCTTTTGCATTCTGTTCCTGTGGGAAAGCTTGTCGTTCTTGACCTGTTTGCGGAAGTAAAACCGATATGGACAACCTCAGAGCAGTTTTATGGTGTTCCTTACATCTGGAAAGTCATTTTCCATCATATATTTATAAATAAAAATAGGGTAAACTGCACTCCCTTTCATGAGAGAAGTTTGGATTACACTCTCCTCTAAATGTTAAAATTTACACCTCCATTCCTTGAGAAATAAATATATATTACACTTGAGTTAATTTAATGTAAACAAATATTTTGACGAGAAGATAAAATAAAGCTTCAAATACCCTTTTGATTGGTTTTTGATCTTTTGTTGAAAATAGAGATTGAAAACTATATGTTAGTGACATCGAGAATTATAAATAGAGAAAAAATACGCATAAGAAACTTGACTACATTAAAATGGGCTAAAGTGTAATGTATATTTACTTATCAAGGATGGAAATGGTAGATTTTAACATGAGAGGGGAGGCATAGTTCAAGCTTTTTACAGAGGAGGAAAGTGTGATTTTCTCAAAAACAATAACAGCCATATAAATTTGTTTAGTCTAAAACAAGATATATATTCACTTAAATGTGAAGATTTATATCATTTGATGAGATAAATCAGGGGAGTTAATTGAATTAATTCATTTATTTATTTATGTGTATGCATTTTATCATAATCTCAACCATTGATTTTCTAATGAGAAGTTATAACTTCTCACTTTTCACTCTTAGTTTGCACAATTTTAAGTTAGTTTACTATCATTACATCTGCCTCCACTATACTTAATATACATGGAGTATCTTCACTCTTTCTTATGTAAACATGCATACTTGGTATAAAAATGTGAATATATTTTCCAGTGCCTCCTATAATTTTACATACACCAAAATTTACTTGGAGGTTATAAGCTCAGACCCATATCCAGCAGCTTAAATCAGTGATTTTAAAGATAGCTGCTATGTATAACTGTAGAAATGTTGTCATATGGAAATATAGTAACTAGCACATATGGACTTTCCTTCAAACTGTCTGGTAATTATGGTCGTGGTCTAGCTTAATTATGTTGATATCTGTACATTAAGATTTAGAACTTGGAAGTTCGTTATATTATACATATAGATTATCCAAGTCTTTGCTGTTTGCATCCTTATTCCTTTTGATTGTATTTTTTTATGTTCTTTTAATTGACCGAGTGTGTTGTGCTTGATAGGTGTATGCTGCACAATTTTGCTGGAAATGTTGAGATGTATGGGATATTAGATGCAGTAGCATCTGGGTCAGTTGAAGCGCGTATAAGTGTTAACTCAACAATGGCAAGTTAATCTTTTTTGTTGCCAACTGAACTCCGCATTTAGTGTGTCACTGTTGAATTACAGTAACTAAGTAATGAAAAGCAAAGAGATTATAGGCTTGTTAAATTCTATAACTTGTTAAATTATAGAAATCATACTTCTTATACCTGCTTGATTTTCTGAAGGTTGGAGTTGGAATGTCGATGGAAGGTATCGAACAGAACCCCATTGTATATGATCTGATGTCTGAAATGGCATTTCAGCACAAGAAAATTGATGTTAAGGTAACAACGGTAAATCTTAGTTTGATTTAAGAGAGACTTTCTAGCATACCAATTTAGTTATTGACCTCTACTTTGTAATTTTTGACATTGGATATAATTCCGGCATACTTTATTTTTTCCTCCCCCTTGCCTGTAGTCCCCTTTCTACATAACAATCAGAGTATTTATGAACCTCAATTTGCTGATTGTTATGATCAGAATATATGAAGTTATATAACTTCCTTTCAGCTTGAATGAAATAAGCATAGCCAGGGTAACAGTGTGGCATATTCCTTATGGCCTTTTTATTTATTTCTGGTAATGCTATTCTGCATTGGCGCAAATGCCTTGTGAGTGTGACCTTGAGGTTATGAAGCACTGATACACACTAGGAAATCTGAACATGACACTAACACATAGACACTAGTAATAATTTGAGAATATAAAAGTGATTGAATGCAATCACTCGTGTCTGTGTCTTATGAGTGTCAGACACATTTTCAACTAAAAGTGTCTGTGTTACATAGCCTGGAGGTCACAGGTTCATATTCTTTAAACGGCCTCTCCATTTGAGGTGGCAAGGCTGTGTGTATCTACTGATTGTTGGGAGCTTCGTGCACTGGGACCCCTTTTAATGTTAGTATGCATATTTAATTGGATATTTGGATTTAACAATAATTTTATTGAAAATCAGATGTCAAAAGCACTTCCCTTAGTTCATGTTTTTTTGTTATTTAATTTCTATTTTCACTAAATTGGTATTGTTCAGACTGAAATGCATTATGGTTGTTCCTATTTCAGGCGTGGGTTGATTTGTATTCAACTAGAAGATATGGAAGACAAGTTCCTTTGATACAAGAGGGATGGAATGTCTTGTATCATACCATTTACAATTGCACTGATGGAGCCTATGTAAGTAGATGGTTGTTTACTTATAACCTGCTGCTAGCAATTTCTTCCAGTCCTGCAATATAAGAACATTTATTTTATGTAATTATATGGTCAACTTCTACCATTGTTCATGTTGTAGAAGTGACTCAAAATTGGAGTTTTGGAGTGCCAAAATTGATGTTTGCTGGAAGACCAAAATCGGCGCCTGATTTGTGCAGAACGGCGCCCGATTTTGGCTGTCTTTTGGAGACTTCTGGTTCGTAAATTATCGGCGCCCAATTTGCTAAAAACGGCGCCCGATTTTGTGTGGCAGCAGAAAAACATAAATGTATTTTTGGGCCTGGATTTGTTCCAAATTTTTAGGGATGCTTTCACTATAAATATAGACCTTGTATCAGATGTAAACCTTGAGGTAGAGAGTCTGAAAAGAAGGGTTTAGAAGTCAACAAGAAAACTAGGGTTTGTATAGAGTTTGCTCTTGGCAACAAACACTAGGGTTGGGGTTGATTCACCTTGGGAAACACTATTAGGATTGAGTCTCTTGGTCACGGGAAGAGATTGAGACTTTGGGTAGAATTAGGTTTGGAGACTTATTCTTGTAACCCATTGATATCTCTTTTGTAAAGTTAGTCATCATTATAGTGGAACGGAGGGCTGCTCTCTCCCCCAGAGTAGGTCAGTATTGGACCGAACTGAACTGGGTAAACAAATTTCGTGTGTTCTCTCTCTCTTTCTCTCGCTGTTTTCTACTTGCTTGTGTTTATAATTTCCATACACTTTGTTTTGGTTGCTTGATTATTACTTGCTCCACACATCAAGTATTTTATTGGTGTGACTTTCATTGAATTCACAACAGTTCATTTACTGCTTTGCCTTTATTACTACACTTCCATTCTTTCTTTTATGACAGGTTGTATTTATGTTAAACAAAATAAATGATTTGTGTATTTTTTTTCTCCTTCATCAACAATGTTAAAGGACATAACACTTGATGTCAGCTTATTAACAAATCTTCGGCTCTCCTTTAATCTGACAAATGAGTTTTGTAAACAAATGACTTCCTCATTTGCACGTCTTGTGTTCAATTTCAACTGCACGTGCATAAATTAGAAGATCATGTTTGAGTTTTACTAGATATTTTTGGTGAATGGGAACAGGACAAAAACAGAGATGTCATTGTAGCATTCCCAGATGTAGACCCTTCCTTACTTTCAGTACATCATGAGCACTCTCACCCCTATGGCAAGCCCTTCTCAAGAGCAATCATGAAGGAAATAACTGATTCATTTGACCGACCTCACTTATGGTATTCAACATCTGAAGTAATTTATGCATTGGAGCTATTTATATCTAGTGGAGATGAACTTTCAAAAAGTAGTACTTACAGGTAAGAGAAGTTGATTACTTAAGAGTTACCAGTCCTCATTAAGTACCTCGGCGTTGTCTTACTGTATGTTAAGGTTCAATATCCAGATTCTTGCTATTTTTTTTATAAGAAGATTCATGCTATTTATTCTTTATTAGGTATGACCTAGTTGATCTCACCAGACAAGTGTTGGCAAAATATGCAAATCAGCTGTTCTTGAAGGTCATTGAGGCATATCAATCACAAGATATCCATGAAGTGACCCTACTCAGCCAAAGATTTCTGGACCTGGTGGAAGATTTGGACGCATTGTTAGCTTGCCATGATGGATTTCTTCTAGGCCCCTGGTTAGATAGTGCAATACAACTAGCTCAAAATGAACAACAGAAGAGACAGGTTTGATTGCCTTCTACTGGGATAAATTTGAAAATTTATCTGATCCTATATATACTTATATTGATTTATAATTATAATTGTTTTCAGTTTGAGTGGAATGCTAGAACACAAATCACCATGTGGTTTGACAACACAGAGGAAGAAGCCAGTCTGCTTCGTGACTATGGTATGAACAACAATTAACAGAGAAAAAAATAAAAGCAGTGTGATGTTTGGACATATTAAATGATTGTTTTACTATTTTCCACAGGGAACAAATACTGGAGTGGGCTTCTGAGTGATTATTATGGCCCAAGAGCTGCTATTTATTTTAAATATTTAAGAGAAAGCTTAGAGAAAGGTGAGGATTTCAAGCTAGGGGAATGGAGGAAGGAATGGATAAAACTTACCAATGATTGGCAAAGCCGTAGAAATATATTTCCAGTTGTAAGTAGAGGAGATGCTTTAGACACTTCTAGGTGGCTCTTCAATAAATACCTGAACCTGAGCAATCCTGAGACACTGGAGAGCTGGACTGAACATTTATCAGTGAAATTTCAATGAACATTAGTATTTAATGTATATGAAACCAAAACCATGTTGTTAAGGTGGGAATGGAAGTCATGGTTTTCTGGTTGGTGCAAAATATGTACAACAAACATTTGGAGACAGTTTTTTCTGATTGATGGGAGAATAACTGGATAAGGATCATTGTCCAAAAAATAACATTGAGTATGGATCCCATTGTTTAATATTAATTGACCTTAAGGCAAGATGTCTTTGTATGAATGAATTAAAATATTATTATTTTTATTAAAAAATTCCGACCATGAAAATAGAAGAAGAAATAAACCAAAGTGGATCCGAAGCTGGCTAGCTAGGTTTCTTGTGTGAACAAACTAGTTAGAGGAGGAATCACACTAAATCATATTCATACGCGCAAGAACTTTGTACCTTCGAATTTCTTTTGGTAGAATTATTCGTTGGAAAAATGGTGGTCCTATTGAATTTTTCTTTTCTCATTTTTTTAGGGTACAATCTTTTCTCATTATTTTAATAAACAAATACAAAATGGAAAAAGGAAGTAGTTTTTTTTAGAGGTTTTAATAACTATAGCTATTTATCCCTAATTTAATACTTTCTATCAAAATATATGTTGCATTTTTGCAATGTGCATTGTTCACCTAAAAAAAAATTGAATAACTACAGCAAACTATACTTTTTTTTTTGTCAAATAGCCTAGTGGCTAGATTCACACACTTTATGTGTGGAGAAGTGGGGAATCCGGAGTTCGAACCTCGGCCCCTGCACAAATTATCCCTGGTAGCTACCAACTGAGCTATACTTATAGGACATTTGACTATACTTTTTAACCAACATATAAATATAAATGTTAGCATGTAAGATGTTGTTCTATTTGTTTCAATAAATATTTATAAAATATTAATTTTTTATAATTTTTTACTTTGGATGATTGAATATGTTAACGATCAAAGTTGTGCATTGACATGTGTAAAATGATTGACCGCGACATATATTTTAAAAAGGATAAAGTATATTCCATTTTTATTTATTGTACCAATGAATTCACCATTATCATTCAATAAAGATACTTTAATATAAAGTGTGTTTTTTTTACTTGACCGAAAAAAGAGTATTTTTTTTCCACTCTTTCATTTGTTTTAACATGTGTAGTAAAAGGGATAAACGAGACCTTCATTGTGAAATTGAAGGAGTATCTCTATAATTGATACTCTCTCCGTTTTAAAATACATGTTGAATTTTTGCAATGTGCACTATTCATTTGACTTATTTTGACCATACTTTTTAACTAATGTATAAATACAAATATTAGCATGTAAGATGTTGTTTGATTTGTCTCGACAAATATTTTTAAAATATTAAATTTTTATAATTTTTTACTTTAAATAACTAAATATATTAACAGTCAAAATTGTGTATTGACATATGTGAAGTGGTTGACTTGAATATATATTTTAAAACGGAGGGAATAATTGACGGTGACGAAACCACCCAGATTGGTCCTAGAGCATTCAAAGAATAAGTGCATAGCCGCCAAAGGCATAAAAAATGAGGCCAACAATGGTAGACTTTAAATCATAACGTAAGCGCAAGCGTGTGTTTTATTGCCTCTGTTGGTCCATGTTATTTATGGGAGTATATTTTTTATTGCTTAGTCAAAAGACACGTTTTCTAGAAGGTTCCCCAATGAGAAAACGAGTTATCTTGTGGATGCCTTCATAAAGTGTCAAAGTCCACGTCATAACATAAGCTTAACCCACATGCATTAAGATTTCGGTGGATTGCTTAATCTACTTTGCCAACTACTTTTGAACAAGTCCTTCTAGTCCTATAAAAATGCATTGAACTAGTTCTCAAATCTTCATCTCCAAATATCAATATCATTATCCTAGTGCTCCAAGCCCTCAATTCTTTCTCACATATTTTTTCAGCTCTCTCTCCCTTTGAAGAAATGGATTCTCATGGCACATCCTGGGCTGACCAATGGGACGATGGTCCTGACCCTTTGAATGGTTCCAGCCAATCCAAAAAGAAGAGCAACAAAGACAAAGTCCTAGACAAGACCAAGACAGTTGCATCTTCTGGCGTCAAGAAGTTGAAGGAGGGTACCTCCGTTAGCCTCCAATGGATCAAGACCAAGTATAACAAAACCACCCAAAAACATTAAAAATTCCTTGTAGTTTCTATTCTATTTATTGTACATGTTAATATTTAGTCCTTTGTTTTTGTATTTTTTTAACTGGTTGATTACTACTATCACCTACCAGTATGTCTTTAATTTGATCTTTCAATTCATTTATTCTTGATGTGTGAGCTGTGAGGTGAGTTTTGATGGACATAGCTCTTTACTCTGTAGGAGATATGGTTGTATCTTCGGTTCGAGTATTTTTTTTTTCCTTGATGGTTTAGGATTGTTGTACTGTATACTTATGTAATAAAGATTGATTTTTCAATTTATAGTTTTCCTTTATTTTTGTGGTGGCCATCCATAAGTTTCAAAATCAACAATTACAACGTTCGTTCTCAAAATTAACAATCACAACGTCGTGATTAATCACCTTTGGGTAACTTGATTAATCATGTGTAACTTGAGCTTCTAATACCAACTTTGGGTAGATCCTCTTTTCTATAGATATATAATTTTATTTCATACCAAAAATCATATGTCATAACAAAAATTTCACTTTACTTGAATAAAATTTTATGGGGATAATTTTACAAGGGCACCATGACGGGGACAATGCACGTAGGAGATGGTTGTGAAATGGCAAACAACGGCGGATGTTGGTGGTGTAGGCGGACAGGTTGGAGTGGGAGAATATGAAGGGAAATAAGAAGTTTGGGTTTGGAGGGAGAATGGGGAAGTATATTTGGTTACTACTTTCTCATTTTCCTTGTCGACGTAAGAATGAGAAATGACAATTTGTAACTTTAACACTTTATTATCCATGTTTGATTGTGTTTTTTTTAAGGGTTGGTTTTTCGGTTTTTAGATATTACATTCATCTCTAATTATAAGACTTTTTTTTGGCAAAATCACGGGAATTAGCAAATTGATATTTGTATTAAAGTTGTTTGTAATCTTTATTATTTTTACAATTTTATCTTTTAAGAAAGAGTTAATTTCATGTTTTATTGATCGAAGAAAAAGATATATAATAAATAAGGGTATGTAAGTAAAGAAATAATTAAAGTAATTAAAAATAACAAAGGGGTCTTATAATAAGGGACAAAAAAATTATCGAAGGGATCTTATAATTAGGGACGGATAAATCAATTTATTTTATAAATCAATTTTACAGAGCTAAATTTAAGAACAAGTTTTTTTAAATGTGTTTGATAAACTAAACTTAAAGATAGTTTTAGAAATGAGCAAATAAAAACTTGTTTGATAATTTAATTTTCAAAATATGCTATGAACACTAATAAAGCATACACTTTGACTTCAAAATTGAATTAATAAACCTAATTTTAAAAATATATTTAATCTAATTTAAATATATGGTGTATCAATTTTGTATCCTATTTTATACTTGTATTGGTATAAAAAAATTCAATTATTTGATTGGATAAGTATCAATAAAATTTATAAATAAGATAGTATAAATTTAAGGAAAAATATGGAAGAAAAAAATTGGTATTTTTTTTACATAGATTTTTTTTTGAAAGGGTACAAGTAAACATAGATAGATACATTCAATGTATTATTATTATTATTAGAGTATTGATAAGTGAAAATCTTGTATATGAGAACACTCACTTGACGCCCACTATTGGTTGGTTATTGATTGATGTTGGCTGTCAATTTAATTCTGACAACTCCACAATAGTTGGCTGGAACACTGATGATCCGCAAATGTCAGCAGTGGGACTCTAACATCCCATGACGGTCAACCGCAAATGAGCTTTGATAGCCCCTAAGTCTGGTCAACCGCCTTATACCGCTACTGGTGTTATTTATTCATAAATAAATTTTTTTAAATTTTTTTTTAAAAAATATTTTATTTAATTTTGTTTTTTTGTTGTTGTTAAATATGGTGTCCCCATATATGGGGTTGTCAACCAAAAACTACTTTCCTATGGAAAAAAAAAAAAACCAAAAACACACTTATTATCCCCATTGTCTTTGGAATTAAAACATTAAAGTTATCCCATACATTGATAGTGTATATATGATAATATATGATACTCATTCGGTCTTTATTAAAAGGAGGCATATTCTCAATGCGATCTTTATTGCTAATCAAGCGGTGGATGAAGCACACAAGTTTAAAAAGTAATTATTACTTTTTAAAGTCGATTTTAAGAAGACATACAATTATGTGGATCAGAAGTATTTATACGATGTAACGTGAAAGATGAATTTTCAATTTTTGCGGAGCAAATGAATTTTGGAATGTTTGTGTATTGCAACAACATTGATGCTTATGAATTGCAGCTCAACTCATGAATTTGAATTAAAAAGGGGTTTGCGCAAAGGTGATCCACGATCTCCATTTCTTTTTTTATTACCAATAAAGGACAAAATGGTATATTAAATGCTAGAGTAGATGCTTGTTTATTTTCTGGTTATACGGTTGGACAGACTGAGGCACTGCATAATTCACATTTATTATTTGCTGATTATGGAAGAGAAAATTGGGTAAATATCAAAGCTTTGAAATCTAATGTCATTCTCTTTGAGGTAAGTTTATGTTTGAAGGTGAATTTCACAAAAGTGTGTTGGTGGGGTGAATGTGTTTAAGTTTTGGATGGTCGAGGCATCATTGGGGTTGAATTGTAAAATTGGCTATATTCCTTTTTTGTACACCGGTCTTTCCATGGGAAGAGACTCTCGTTGGTTAAACTTCATGTATTTGTTGATTGAGTGCATTAAAGAGCAATTATCTGGTTGGAAAAGTATGAATCTGTCTTTGGGTGATTTCTTGGTTCTTCTGAAATTTTTCATGTCCTCTTTACCGGTCTATTTTCTTTCCTTCTTCAAAGCTCCCACATGTATTATCACCTCTATTGACTATATATTTTTTTTGGGTTATGAGGATGTTAAGAATACTCCATGGATTAAATGAGACACTGTTTGTTTGGATAAGAAGAATGGAGGGATGGAGGACGAAGAATTTGAGAGTTTAATTTGACTCTTTTAGATAAATGGTATTGGAGGATGCATGTTGAGTGGCGGAGTCTATGGTATAAGGTTTTAGTAGTTAGGTATACACTCGACAATTTCATTGCATCTTTCTGGTAATCTCATGCAATTTAGAAATTTAGGAAGTGACTCTAAAAAAATATGGTCTTCTCTTCAATTGATTTGGTTGTCCTACATTTAGCTTATTTGAAGAAAAACAAATTGTCATATTTTTTAACAAAAGGATTCTTCAATTCATCGCTTGACAAACAAAATGAAATTACTATATTATTGGTGGTTGAAAGCGAAAAATTGTACTTTCGCTTTTGATCTTCATCACTGATGAATTAGTCTTTTTCAATGTTTGGATTTTGCCACCAAGCTAGTATTTTGTTGATTATTTTTTTTGATGTTGTTTGGTTTGTATTCTAGGTTTGTTGTTACTTTTTTAACTTTGTCTTACATTTCTTGTGAGGTTGGAATTCCTTGTTGGCATTAATATAT
>Ga0228711_1007165_pt1 | contig 16257 bp, 7 predicted proteins | sample MedpolnodulmetaG_2_FD_177996 | JGI IMG/M metagenome (GOLD analysis project Ga0228711, IMG submission 177996) | Root nodule microbial communities from Medicago polymorpha collected in Santa Monica, California, United States - brown nodules | ecosystem: Host-associated > Plants > Roots > Nodule...
TTACCTGCAAGATGGAGACCTAAAGTGACTGCTATTGAAGAAGCTAAAGACTTAAACACTTTAAGTGTTGAAGATCTTGTCAGCTCTCTCAAAGTTCATGAGATAGGTCTGAATGAGCATGAACCTGTCAAGAAGGTTAAATCTATTGCTCTGCCATCTAAAGGGAAGACATCAAAAGCTTTCAAAGTTGTTGAATCTGAAGATGAATCACCTGGTGGAGATTCTGATGAAGATCCCACTAAGAAGACGGCTATGCTTTCCAACAAGCTTGAGTATCTAGCAAAGAAGAACATGAAGTTTCTAAGCAAGAGAGGTGGCTACAAAAGCTTTAAGAAAGAAGATCAGAAGGGATGCTTCAACTATAAGAAGCTTGGACACTTCATTGTTGAATGCCCTGGTCTTCAAAAGGAGAAATCAAAGGACAAGTCAAAGAAATCAAGTTTCAATTCAAGGAAATTCAAGAAGCAGATTAAGAAGAGTTTGATGATAACCTGGGAAGATTTAGACAGTGAATCTGGGTCTGAAAAGGAAGAAGCTGAAGATGAAGCAAATGTAGTTGTGGGGTTAGTGGCTACATTAACATCAGAAGCTGAACCTGACTCTGATTTTGAAGATGAAAATGAGGTATATTCTAAAATTTCCAAAGAAGAACTTATTGAGTCACGTAAAGAACTTCTTACACATTTTGAACTGAGAACCAATGATTTGAAAGATTTAAAAGAAAAATATGTTGGTTTATTGAAACAACAAGAAACAACTCTATTGGATCTAAAAGCTTCTGAAGAAGGACTTAGAGGTTTTGACTTCATTTGTAAAACTTATGAAGAGAAACTCAAGTTTCTTTGTCAGAAGCTACAAAAAAAGTGTAATGGAAAATCTTTAAGCAGACATGAAATTGCTCTTGAAGATTTCATTATATCTGGTATTGACAGAAGCAAAGTGGCTTCTATGATTTATAGCATTTACAAAAACAATGGTAAAGGGATTGAATTTTCAGAAGATAAACCTAATGAAACCAATCTTAAAGCATGTTGTGAATGCATCAAGGAAGGATTGAAAACCTTCTTTGTACCTGAAGGTGCTAAGCTTGAAACTGGTGTTCAATCAGAACCTGAAGCTTCCAGCTCTAAGGCTAAGATCATTTCAAAGCCAAAGAACTCTAAGTCTAAGGCCATGATAAACTCTGACTCAGAACCTGTTCCTCATAGTCTGTTGAAACCAAAATCTGGAGTCCTGAAGTCCGAGTGTCAAAAGAACAAAACAGTTATTGCTTCCTAGGAACTAAAATCAAAAGGTGTTAAACCTAAGATGTTGGTCAATTAGAAGCAGTCAAGCTTACAGCACAAGGTACAAGAAATGAAGAGTAAAACTTCCAGTACTAACCCCAAATGACCCATAAAGCAATGAGTACCGAAATCTGAACTTGTCAATACTGCAAATATGCCTAAGAGCAAAGGAAAAGAAAAAATCATGGTACCTAGACAGTGGTTGCTCAAGACATATGACAGGAGAGAAGTCTATGTTCCTCACCCTCCCAATGAAAGAAGGAGGTAATGTGAAGTTTGGAGGCAACCAGTCTGGCAAGATCATTGGTACATGAACTATTGGTAATTCCTCTATCTCTATCAATAATGTGTGGTTGGTAGATGATCTTGAACATAACCTATTGAGTATCAGTCAATTTTGTGACAATGGTTATGAAAAGAAGTTCAAACTAAATGCTAATCAAATAGCCTTGATCTCCGAAAAATGACGCGACAATACAATTGGAGCATAGTTCAATTACTCACAACCATCAACAAAGTCCACCAATGTACATATACACCAATCCACATAATCACAGCATTTAACAAATTTCACCAACGCACAAATTCACCAGGTCACATATTTAATTAAGACACGACTCTTCAACTATTCAAATGCATGCAATGTTCTAGACTCTTCTAGACGCATGCGGTACCGTCAACAACAACAAAGGTCGTCACCTCATGATGCAACAAAAACATCATATGTAAGATACACCTCCTCTTACAATTCAACAATCTAAAAGTACACTTCCCTTTTACATTACACATATGACTCAATATGACTATGATGCATGAACATACAAGCAAAGATTCGACAATGCAAAATCACCTCATATATATTCAACAACAACAATGTAAAAGTTCACCTCCATTTACATTGATCAACTCAACAACAATTACATTGTCAAGTATTTACGTCCACACAATCAACAAGTCACAATTCAAAGAAGAGTCATCATTACATTATCAATAACATAATCATTATCACAACTATCAATCAACATCACAACAACTTCATACAATTTCTCACAATTCAAGTAAAGGAGAAAATACACACATTATGATAAACATCATATTCCACACCTAGCAACCATTCATACATCTTCATATAATCATTTCAAACTATACACAAGAAATTTACCAAGTATTTGGTATTAAAGATTAATTTCGACAAAGTTTGTCTCTCCTTTTACAACTTTAAAATAATTGAAACAAATAAATCAAGACCAAGCAAACAAGGTCTAATGCCTCAACTACGTATACACCTAGACCACATATGAGTTCAGTAAAGTATATGTGTGCGTTTCACCAGCCAATTACAACGGAATTATAGAAAAACACAAAGTCTGTCTCTCTTTATCACTTTTTCAAAGAATTCAATTTTCAAAGCGAAATCAGTTAAAGCTCAACAAAATCATTCACAACTTTTTTTAGAAATCATATAATCAATATATAACCCTAACCCTACCCTTTTTGCTTCGAGAAAACGAGTTTCGGAAAAAAAATCGACATCTTGGACATTTTTCAAAGTCAATATATAACCCTACCCTTCTTTTTCATATGTTTGATTCAAACACTTTATATGACAACATAGTTTTTAGTAAGAAGAATTAGTACTATTGCATTCATCTTAATTCCTTTTACAATAAACATTTTTTTAATTAAAATTAATTTGATTAGTTATAGATCCATTATTTAATTTACCTCATATGTAAATAATGCATCTTCAAATCGACACCAAAATATTTCTAAAAAAAAATGGACACCAAAATAAAAAGCATGGGAGAAATAATTGGGTAGAAAATAAGACATGGATATTACTTTATCACAACATTCCAAAGCAACTCTTGTCAGATAACAAATATTAGTAGACCAATAAAATCAATCAAATAAATAATTTCATACGTGTATACATTAAAATTCATGTAAAAATAAATAGGTGAATAAAAATGCACTCCTCGATGGAGATGAATCTTCTCTTATACATGTTGATATATCAAACAATAAACCCTAAACCATAAACATGCACATTGGTATCTACAACAAATAAATTCATTCACAGATCAAAGAAAATTAATAAAAATATCGATCATAGGTGACATGGATATTACCTTATGACAACATTCCAAAACAACTCTTGCCGGACATAAAACATTAGTATACCAGTAAAAACAATCAAGCAGATAATTTCATACGTTTATACATTAAAATGCATGTAAAATTAAATAGGTGCATAAAAATACACACCTTGTTGAAGAAGAACTTTCTCATGCATCTTGATACCTAATTCCAAAACATGCACATTGGTATTTACCGCAAATAAGTTTATTTGCACATCAAAGAAAATGAATAAAAATATCGATCATAAAGAGAATAGAAATTTTATCATATAGTCATGAGTTATGTTTTTACGATAAAAGAACAGTGATATGAGGACATAAATATCTATCATGGACAATGAATGTAAATAAAAGGGATGAGATAATGAGTGAAATAAGATCATATTTCAGCTGAGTGATGTCTTCAAAAAAATATTTCAGCTGAGTGAATCTATGGATAACCAAAAATCAGATGACAAATATAAAACTCACCATATTACAAAATAAATAAAAGAAATAACTGGAAAAACTTCAATTATAATGTATATATGACATTTCATATAAGAAGTGGACTTTCAACAAAACTCATCTATTTACAAAATCTGCACATGCAATCTAGATATTCATTTCATAATACAAAATATTAGAAGAAAACATATATGGAGTTTGAAAGAGGAAAGTCAAACCTAAGAACAAAAAATGAAACGAATGAAGAAATGAGAAGAGGTTAATAAGTAGCATGGATTGTCACTAATTGAGGGGAAAATGAAAGGGTGGGTGGTGGTTAGCAATTAATTAATAGAATAGAAATAGAGTAGTTGAAACAAAAATGAACCCAAAGGTGAAATGGAATGGGAAGAATAAGTAACATTTTCAATAATTAATTGAGAGAATAGTAGTATTTATTTTTAAGGAATATTAGTATTATAATAGCATAGATAGATAGATTTTTTAGGTGGTTAATTGTTTGTAAATAAAGATAAGTTAATCAATCTATGTAACTAACAACTGTAATGCCCTACGTCTATTAAAGCGATAAAACACGCGAATAAAGCATTTATTTAAGAAATAGACGTCACGTCTCCAAAAGTTCTCCAAAAATATAACATGCATAAAAATTCAAACAACTACGCAGCGGGTATATATAGCATACATCTCCAAGTATACATGTCATAAACTCCAAATACATCAATACATAAAATCTTCAAATCCTGACAAATGGGTAAAATCTCAACAAAAACATATCCAAAATGAACATAACGACTGACATTCTAGATCATAGCCTAATCTAAGACATCGAAATAGATAAAATAGAGGAAGCTCCCGCTATCCTCGAGCAACTCACCAATCAAGCAAAACTACTCCTGCACTCCGTCTACCTATTCATACAAACAGGTAGGCGGTCAAAACCACTGGGGGTTATCTTCACATCAACCATAATCAACATAAACAAACATAGGCATTCACGAATTCATGCATAACAAATATCCTACTCAACATTCCTAGAACACACACACACACATTATATCATTCCATCACGTCATCGGCGTAAACTAATCATTTATCAACATCAATCAATGAAAGGATTACTCACTTTATTCCTCATTTAGCATACTAAACTCAACAAGTACAATTCATCATTTCAAAGTTATACGCAAGCAATCATCATTATCAAAGGAATCACCAAATGATATATATATATATATATATATATATATATATATATATATATATATATATATATATATATATACATATACAATTCTGCACTCATTACTATTACCAAAATAATTAACAACAAATTGATTCACCAAGTGTATATGCATAAGCAAGTAAAACATACATGTCATACCCCAATTTTTGACCTAAGATACCACTGACACGTGTCGTTGGACCCTACATCATACGCCGTCTGACCCTAATCGATCTCTGATTTTCAGTGAAAAATTCGACAGAGAGGTATTTTAAAATACCTCATGTTTGATTCCGAGTCGGGCCCTCTTCTCTCTTTATTTTTATCTTTATTTTCTCAATTTTATTTCCATCTTTTATTTAAGTTTTTAATTGATTTTAATTGTTGTCAAAAATCCTTATTTTTTTTAGTCTTTATCTCATTCTATTTTTTATTTTTTATTCTTGTTATTTTGTCCAATGATAAGTCCCAAAACAGTCCAAATCCAAAAAACATTTGTATTTATCTTTTTTTAATTTATTTTTTTATTTATATTATTAGATGATAAGTCTCAAAACAGTCCAAATCCAAAAAAATGGAATCCGTAACAAAACGCGTTTTCCTCCTCCCCAAGTCAAGACATACAGTTTCTTTTCTTTTAAACAAACCCTAATCCCAGTCCTATAAAAAGCAACCTGCAACAACACAATTGAAACACAATTTTACCCAACAACACAATTTACACAGGCACAAATATTTCAAAAAAACCTAACCACCGCACTATTACTTTTTCAAAACCTTTGTTTCCCTGCAATTTTTCCATTCAGCCGTCGATACTCATTTGAATTTAATTGCTACTTCATGCGATTACTATTCACCTTATTTCATTTGAGTCTCTTTAGCGCTGCTTTATTTTCAATTGATTGTCTCCTATTTGATTTCATTGCTACTACGTGACTGTTCCAAACCTTCTTTTTTTGAAGGATGCTCCAAACCTTCTAGCTACCATAATATAATATACTTTTTAGAATTCTTGTTGGAGGCAATTTTTAATTTCCAGTTCCATATTACAATTTAAGCACCACTATTGCTATTGTTACTTTTTTTTCTTTTTGAAGGATGCTATTGTTACTTTTGATTGCCGTGTTCCACATATATACATATACATAAACTGCTGCGTGGGTGTGCTGTTCTCGATATCATATTGCTTTGAATTGTTTCAGGTAGCAGCCGCTTCTTTTATCCAGAGAATCCATCGTTAACAGCTTGTTGTAGGTGTTTGTCGTGACTGTTCTAATCTCCAAAGTTAAAGAGATTCCATCATAAAGTGAACTGGTGGTCTCTTGAAGTTTCTTCTTTTTTTTTTTTAATTTCTTCTTGATGCATTTTTATTTTCTCTAGCATTTTTTCTTAGTTTAGATTTATTATTCTGCATTTATTTCTTGCATTTTTATGTCATTTATTTTTACCGCATGGAATTTAGAATGTATATTTAGGCTTTAATGTAAATTTATCATGCATATTTATTTTTTCGCAGACCATAGAATGTATCATAGGCCAATGTAAATCATAAAAAGTGTGTGTCTCATTTTTATGCTTCTAGCTTAGGTTAAAAGTTTTTTTTGTAGTGATCCAACGTCACTACAAAATTCCTACGCTTTTATCTTTTTTGCTCTGTTAGTTTTAACTTTAGTTTAATTATTATTTAAAAAAACAACAAAACATTCATATAACCAAAAAATCACAAAAATATTTTCACAATAAACCTTGATTCAAAAATCAAGTGGTATTTTATTTCCTTAATCAAATGTCAATCAATTTAACTTTATTTTGAGTCTATTTTCTTTTAAAAAACACAAACCAATTTCTTATTTGCCACTTGACTTTTATTTCAAAACCTTTTTCAAAAACTAATAAAAAACACAAAACAAATCAAACGGAATTTTTACCCCGAACTACGAGCTTTGATCCTCACGGGTACGTAGGCAAAGACACTCGTCCTTCCAAACAATAAAAAATGTAAGTGTGAGTAAAATGTCCCACGTCGAATGGGAAATTGAATGTTCAACACTTTTTAACTCTGAAATAAACCTAGCATCTTTAAGGTTTTGGGTTAAAGTTTGGTGCATCTCCCACTTGAATGATTGTTCAAGTCCCGATATGAAGAATGATGATCTTCCTGAACCGCCTCATGACCCGTACGCCTCTGATCAGGCTCTCTATTTTTTCCCTCACATTCTTGTGTGGAACTCTATTTTGTCTCTCAACTCTGAGGATTGTTATGTTGTTGTTGTGCTTCTTTACTTTGCTGAAGCTCCTATTTATAGGTGAATTGAAACTAAATGCATTATTTCCCTGGTTCTTATTTTCCATCCTTTTGATGCACCAGCTTTGATAATTACTTTGACGTTTGCCAAGCTTTTCAAAAGTTTCTGACACAATTTGAAGATAACCCCTGCAAGGAAGGATGCCTGTAGACATGTTGGTGCAACAATAATGTCTTGTTAGTAGCAAAATTTTGAAGAAACTGTTGTCAAATATAATTAATGGCGTGCAACCAAGAACATATACATGGAAACTGATGCTAACATCATTTGAAGTTGCAATGCCAATGGTTAAAAAGTTGCTCACTGCATTTCTTCTGAACAATGGATAAAGAGTATAAGACGCTCTATTTGTTGTTTTCTCACAATTAATATTTTTTCTTTTGCACAATTTCTTCATTTTTTACTACAATGTCAAATAATAGTTTAGTGCTTGATTGTGTACATTTTATATGCTTATGCTTAACAATTGATATAATGAAGTATTAATATGTTGATGTCCTTGCAAAAGCACTAAGATTCATATAAGCTGCATTGATGCCATGTTACATGTAAATCTAAGTATCTAACTGCACAATTACATGAGAATCTAGAAAAACAACCCAGAACACCAAACATTAGATCCTCTACAAATCACAAAAGGAGCTACATTTTAGGTCAACCATTTTGCTGGTGGTAAATTCCAACACATATTCACGCTCCTGTATTGCGGTAATGAAACAAAACATCACTTGTTATAGTCTTCACTTCTTGGCTTGTTTCTGTCACATAGACATCATATGATGTGCCCATAACTTCAGAAATCATACAATTTATTCATTTCCGTAAAATAGTTACCTGTTAAGTGTCAAGCACAGTAGCATTCTATCGCGCCTCTAACAATGAGATTGAAGCATCATTTATAGATGAAGATCCTATGCTATTTGTAGTATCTCTTCCCACGTAGAACCCAGGTTTACTTGGTTTGGGGAGTAAATTTTCACCCTTTAACATAAAAACCACAGATGACATGTCAGGCCTATTTTCTGGTTTCTGTTGTACACACAATAGACCGACATGAATAAATCTTATAATTTTTGAAGATATGGCATCATCATACGATATGTCAGCTGTGAACTCCAGTGGCCTTTCTTCAATCCACAGTCTCCATGCCTGAAATGACATCAAAGTTACGTAAAAAGTAAGCTCAATACTTACTCAATTTCCATTTGATGTAATGATAATTGATAAATCCTTTTTGTGAGACAAAAAAGAGATATAAGGAATGGAACTATGAATATAGTGTGTTACAAACATATATACATTTCAAAACTTACATGACCAAGAAGGTTTAGATGATGTTGAGGATCAGAAAATCCACGATTCTTCCTACCGCTAATTATCTCAAGTACAACGACTCCAAAGCTAAAAACATCAGATTTTATCGAGAAAAATCCATGCACTGCATACTCTGGAGGCATATATCCACTGCAAGAAAAAACATTGAAGTTAGGAAAACATATACTGAAAGGAGTTGTAACATAACAGAACCGAAGTTTTAAATAACTTTTCAGTACCTGTAACAATACTAGGAACATATTTTTCTAGTATTTTTAGTCTCTTAATTTCTTTTAATCAATATGGTCTACATATTCACATTTGAACATATTTTACTAAAGACTAAAACCATTGGACAAAACACAATCTTTCGGAAATGTTTCATAGAAACTAAAACTTAAATCAATGTATATGACAGTGCCTACAGAGTTATTTAAGCTTTAAATTGAAATAAATACAGAGAAATTACTATGTTCCCATCACTCTATTTGTATTAGCTTCAACTATGTCTCCCATAAATGATCTGGCTAAACCAAAATCTGATATCTTTGGGATCATATCAATATCAAGAAGTATATTGCTTGTCTTGAGATCTCTATGTATGATTCTTAGTGTAGAATCTTGATGAAGATACAGCAGCCCACGAGCAATCCCATCAATAATTTCCAAGCGCTTAGTCCAATCTATTAATTTGCTTTGCATAGTAGTACCTAACAGATTTTCACATTCTTAACGTTAGCATGATTACTACATTTTGGCAATAGAAAAATTGAGATCAATATATTTGGTATATGTGAAAGTTCAAACCAAAAATAAAGTAATCCAAGCTTCTGTTTGGCATGAATTCGTAGATCAACAACTTTTCGTCTTGTTGAATAGAACAACCAAGAAGTTTTACAAGATTACGGTGTTGAAGTGTTGCCATCAACTTTACTTCATTTTTGAACTCCTCAGTTCCTTGTCCCGATGTTTTAGATAGCCTCTTAACAGCAATCTCTTGTCCATCTGCCAATATGCCCTATTAATAATTTGTGACACATTAGTACATAAAATTCTTGGTGAATTAAGTTGATAAATTAAATTGGTAATAAACAATGACTTTACCTTGTATACCAGTCCAAATCCGCCTTCTCCTATTTTGTTTTTGTTAGAAAAGTGATTTGTTGCGCTAGTGATGGTTGAAAAATCAAATATTGTTGCCAAGTCAACATCTTCTTTCTCCTTCTTGTGCTTCCAATGAAATAACATTATTATATACCCTGATATATTGTAAGAGATATAGATTGCTTATAAGTACTAATTGAAGTGGTTTAATGTAACGAAGTACAGGGACAGAGACACAGCTATCAAACTTCATAATTGAAGAAAACTTCTTTTCAATTCATTGTAACTAATTCTGTTTGGAACACTATTTGAGGACTATAAGTCAAAAATATTTGAGATTTACTTGTCATAACTTTTTCGCTAGGCTTACCAAGCTTCTTTCTATATGCTGATGTGATCAATACGAGAACGGTTAGTCCTACAATGAATGCAACAACTCCTGCAAGAGTCCCAGCAAGCGTCAGTTTCCGCTTATTCTTTTTATGACCTGATGGTTGAAGTAAATGTTAGTCAATAAGCTTACCAGAAAAAGAAAATTAAAGGCCACACAACTTCCATTTGGAAGTTGATTCAAAATCTTGAAAGAGAATTTATAGTGTCACATAATATGAGGACAAATGCTGAATATGTATAAATTTTTGCTATTTATCTAACTGAAGAGGTAAAATATGTTTTTGGAAATTTAAATACCGAGTTCTGAAGATGCGAGTCGGATGTAAATGTCTTGTCCTATGTCAGGATGTTTTCTCATGTCCACAATGTTGTTAAACCAAAGTAAGCAGCCACTCCCACCATCTCTTATATCTGAATTTGCATATGCGGTGCAAGAACAGTTTTTCAAACACATCTTCTTACATTCCTCAAGGCTCAAGCTCTTGTTATACCACGATGATGAAGTATCTGGCAACTTCATGTTTGTGTACTTCAAAAAGCCATCACCATTGAGACAATTCAATTTTGTTCTCCTCCGACACCCACCAGACCAATTCGACGACTTCCATTTTGTTTGAAATTTTGGCATGAAACCTTCCAAGCATTCACATACCGGAAAATCATTAATATTGCAATTTGAGTTAATACTACAAAAGGCATAATCTTCACACTGGTCTACAGAACAACTAGCTATAGCCACCCAATTTTGTTTCTGATCTGACCATATAAAACGGTTTGGAAGTCCATATGGATCTAGCACAAATCTAGTAATTATTGAACTGTTAAACGTTGCATATTGATAAGTAACTTCTTTATCAGTTAACACAAATGAGTAATTCAAGACTCTATGAACTATTTGCCAAGAAACTCCATTGAAATGATATCCATTCCATGACCCAGCTCTATACAGAATTGTTTTTCCCTTTGCAATAACCTGTTGAGGAAAACCATGAGTATCTATCCTATACGAAAACTCACCGTCAGCAGGATCTTCAGAGGATGCCCAAGAAGTCAGATATCTATATGGACCAGTAACTAAGTTACTTCTCAGCTTCATTCCAGCAAGGAAAGTGTCACCAGGATAATTAAAGCTTTCCCACAACAAATCCTCATTCTTAAAACTTCTGCTTGCATCTTTCACAACAAGGTTTCCCGAATCCAAAAGCTGCACAATAACTGATTTCACCGCCGCAGTTCTTGATGAATTGGAGTTCCAGATGACACCTTTGGAGCCATCAAGAATAACAAGACTTCCTTGATCGTTGAGTTTCAGCATCGCTGTTGAGTTATGTACAGGAGTATTTCTATTGGCAACCCACACAATAGTCCTTGGTGATATGTTCTTGTACCATATACCGAAGTATTGGCGCTGCGAATCGCCAAAGTTGAAAAATCCTGCTTCATAAATTCCAGCTGAAGAAACAAGGGTGTCATTATATTGGATAAACTGATTTGAAGTAAGAGTGTTCTGTTTAGATAAAGTGGGCATGGAGTTAAGTAAGAAAGTACACACCACTAGCATTAGCACCTTAATATGCTTCTCCATTGTGTTTGTTTGTGATTACTTTGTTATCATCATTTTCATTTTATCAAATTCCAAATTCAATTCAGATGACTTAGTCCAAGTATTCCCATGTGCGTGCTAATTGATGCAAAGTACAACCATTAATGTTTATTGGTAACAAGTAGAACCATTAATGTCTCGGATCCCCTTACACCTAGTATGAGTGTAAACCGTGATTGATTCATATAGAGGAGCAAGGGTTTGGGCCCTTCCCTTGTTCAATATCTTGGAACCATTAATACATAGTATAGTATGCATCTAATAATATATATATGGGTCATGCTAACCGGTGCTTCCGAGACCACGGGTTAAGGAAGTAAAATAAAACAAGTTTTAAATTGAAAACAATACTTTTTACACTTTAAAGAAATTGATTACACAAATTTTACTATATTTGTTATTTAATCGGTGTCTGGAATACTAGTTAGCATTTCCATTTATATATGTCGACTGTTTCAAATTGAATTAAGATAAAGTCTTTTCCAATGTGCTACTAGTCCACTTGAAAATGATGTACTAAGGTCCAAAGAACAACAAGAAACCAATTAGTCTTATTCAACTTTAAGGGTGGTAAGGGGACCAGTGAAGACATTCATTCCAATTGAAACATCAACGATTAGTATTACGTGCTGACCGGTGATTGAATTGGTTTGTGGTGTATAAAACAACAATGTAGGACCAAGATGGAAGGTCTGTCCGTCCGGTGTTGACACTTAGACCATAGTCAAATACCTTGATTTGCATTTACTTTTCTTAGCAGCGTCCTTGCCTTATCTTCTCGCCTAGACATAGCTTTCATAATATAATGAAATAAAAATTAAACATTAGTAAAATAGTTAAAATGATAAAAAGATTTTATTAAATATTAAACACTGTCCCTGTAAGTTTAGCAGAGTTGGTAAGGACAATGCATAATGCATAATATATGTAAGGTCTGGGTTTCGAATCTCAAACACCACCAAAAAAAGTTACATTAAAAATGAGTAAAACACTTATAATGATAAAATAGTTATATTAAACATCATTAAAACACTTAAAATGATAATTCCATGTCATATGATTGTCGTCTACATTGATGCAAACAATCTTTTCAGTCTTGGTTCAATCAAAAATTTTTTTTTTTCAGTCTTGGTATTATTAGCAGATAAAATATTGACTTGATTGCAACTCGTTTCTCATTACGATCAACATCATCGTTGTTGACTCCATAACTTGGTGCATTGCGAAATTTACATTGTCCTAAAACAACATGAACCCTTTAACGCAATCAATCTTTTTAACTTCCAATCCCAACTTTGACACCAACTTCTTAGATTCATAATAACTTAACGGTAAATTTTCTTTTACAAGAGCCGAATTCATCATCATTTTCGTGAAGTAAGTGAACTAAGCCCAATTGGTGAGAGTATATAAGACAAGTAGTAGTGACAAACTAGGGTTGCGAAATCATTTGGTATGTTTAGGGGTGTTCAAATTCAAACTGATCCAAAAAAAACTGAAAATCGCAAAAAATCGATTATTTTTTGATGTTGTTTTGTAATCACTAGGATTGGATTTCGGATCACTTTTTCAAAACCGAACCAAACCAAACCGAATTGCAAAAGTAAATATTAATACTTATTTATTCTTTTATTAGTATTATTAATTGAATTATTATGGGTGTGTTTGGTTTGCAAAACAGTAAGTACTGGACAGAACAATACAAGATAGAACAGTACAACACAAGACAATTTCTTTATGGCATTGAGTAATTTTTTGTTTTATACGATTTTTGGAGGACAAAATGCTATTTTGGTATTTTAGACAACTTGTACGTGGGACAAAAAGTTGTGATCTGGTTTGGTGAGGGACAAAAATATGAGTTTTTGTCCTGTCCCTTGCCTCTAGTTTGTCGTGTACCTGAAACAGTTTTACAAATCAAACACTGGATAACTAGAGTTGTTCTGTCTTGTCCTTCAATTTTTAGCAAATCAAACGCACCCTATGTTGCTTGTTGGTTTTTAATCTTATATATATTACACTAGTTTAATCAATATTATTATTACTTTGTATTTTAAAAAATAATCGATAATTTACATACTATAATTTTAATATATTTTGCATTAAACCTATTATTTTACCGTGTTTATGTAATAATGTTAATAAAAAAAATCTTCAAAAAAAATTATATTTTACCTTTTGGATATCCAAAAACCAATCCAAATTAAACTGCATATATTAGGATCGGTTTGGGTTTTTTTAGAATAGTCATCCGAACCGAACCGCATGTGATTTTTATTTCAAATCGGATAACTTTTTGTCTCAAAATCTATCCAAACCGCACCGCAAAGACCCCTAGGTAAGTTTACAAAAATGAGGCTGGAAGAGAATAGAGAATAGAGAAAGGAAGAGAAGAAAGAAAGAAGACTAGTAGTACTAGTAGTCACTTACTTCCAAGTCCAATAGAAGTAAGTGAACTAAACCCAATTGGTGAGAGTATATAAGACTAGTAGTAATCACAAACTAGGGTTGTGGAATGATTTGGTAAGTTTACAAAATAGAGGCTAGAGAGAGAATTGAGAAAGGAAGAGAAGAAAGAAGAGCTAAAGGAGAGAAAAGAAAAAAAAGCTTGGGAGAACCAAAGTAGAGGGGAAGATTGGAGCTTAGAAATCTTAGCTTTTGGAGTTAGAGGTAAAAGGGAGAAGGTTATGTTCACATTTTGAACTTATGATTATTTGTGTGGTTTTGGGTGTTGTTTGTTCTTGCATTTTTATGAAGTGATTATTGAATTAAGTCGATTTCCGTGCTGCATTAGTTATGGTTATTTTGAATATGTGAAAAGTGATATAATCATGTTGTGCATAAAAGCCTATGTTTGGTTGTGATAAGTTGATGTTTGAGTGATTTTAGCTTATTTGAGTGAAATTCATGAGGTTGTCGTTGAACTTTATTGCTTTGGTTTTACTTCTCTTTTGGTTGTGGTGGCCAATGAAAAAAATTAGTTGATCCTGACTCGTATAGTTACAGGGTGGAGAATGTGTATAGACCACCAGAGATTGAACCAAGCAACAAGAAAGGACCGCTTCCCATTGCCTTTCATGGATCAAATGTTGGAGAGGTTGGATTGTCAGACATTATGGATGGGTATCCGGGTTATAGTCATATTGGAAAGGCTTCAGAGTATCAGGAGAAGAGTGCCTCCACTTGTCCATTAATTAGGGTGTTGGCTTAAAGGAGGATGTCGTTCGGGTTGTGTAATGTGTTGGTGACCTTTCAAAGATGTATGATCTCCATTTTCTCTAACATGATAGAGAAAAACATTGAGGCATTTATGAATGATTTTTTTGTTTTTGGTAATTCTTTTAATCAATGCTTATTTCACCTTGATGTTATCCTCAAAAGGTGCACCGAAACTAACCTTGTTTTAAATTGGGAAAAATGTCATTTCATGGAAACTAAAGGTCGGGGCATAAAAGAGTAGACAATGCATTCAGGTAGACCAAGCTAAAATAGAGGTTATAGAAAAATTGTCCCCTCCTGTTAATGTCAAAGGGGCAAGGACTTTATTCGGCCATGCCTGTTTATATCGACGCTTTATTATAGATTTTTCAAAAATTGCAAAACCCCTTTGTAACTTCACCCCTTTGTAACTTCTTGGTCAAAGAAAATGATTTAAATTTTGTCTCTGAACATTTAGATTCTTTTTCATTGATTAAAAACAAGTTGGTCAATGCACTGGTAAGGATTGCTCCAAATTGGGATATTCATTTTGAACTGATGTGTGATGCAAGTGATTGCGCGGATGGAGTAGTCATGGGCCAACTCAGAGAAATTTTTTTCATGAAATTTATTACGCAAACAAGGTTTTGAATGAAAATAAAGTCAATTATTCCACAACAAAGAAGGAATTGTTTGTTGTAATTTCTGCATTGGAAAAACTTCGATTATACTTAATCGGCTCTAAGGTTATTGTCTTTACAGATCATGCAGCTTGAAAATATTTATTGATAAAAGGGGGATTCAAAACCTCACTTGTTGTGATGGATCTTGTTGCTACAGGAGTTTGATCTGGAAATTAGGGACAAAAAAGGAGTTGAATAAATCAAATGTAGATATTATAGTACATCACAACAAATTGTGGGATTATATTGAGGATCCAAATCCAAATTATATTCAAAATTTGAAATAAATTATGATAAAATTAAATTTGTTTGTTGAGTTTTTTTTTGGTCAATTTTTTTTTGTTTGTTACATTTTTGGTCAATTGTTTGTTAAGAGAGATATATGCTAAAAGGAAACAAAAAAAATCTATTTAAAAAAAAAACAAATATTCATTTATAAAAAAAATTGTTAGGTTGCTTTATAAAAAAGAAATCGTGTTGCGTTTATAAATAGGTATGCATAATTTAGTTGTGATGTTCAGCACCACTTTATTCTTCTTGGTGGAAACTAAACCTAG
>Ga0228711_1007167_pt1 | contig 16251 bp, 6 predicted proteins | sample MedpolnodulmetaG_2_FD_177996 | JGI IMG/M metagenome (GOLD analysis project Ga0228711, IMG submission 177996) | Root nodule microbial communities from Medicago polymorpha collected in Santa Monica, California, United States - brown nodules | ecosystem: Host-associated > Plants > Roots > Nodule...
GGGTTGGTGGTTCAAGAGTTTACAGTTATAATATGAGTAAGAAGTGTCATACCTGACCCAAATGTGAGATTATTATATTTTAGGAAATATTTGTAGCTGTTTTGGACGTTCCTAAATATGTTCCTACATTTTAGGACTTTCCATATATGTCTTTGATTCTTGTTTGTAGATCAGCTGGACGATCTGCATTTTTTCTGAAGCCCAACAAGGTTATTTGACCCGTATTTCTTCAGTATAAAAGGAAGTCATCAAGACCTAATTGTGTATTCAAGCCGTCATTTCTAAAAGTCTAGTTTTAGGGTTTTGAGTCTTTTGTGTGTTCTACTCTTGTATCGTGTTGATGCAAGTTTAGTTCTGTTTTATTTGTGAGCCTTTCTTGTATCATCTTGATACATGCTAAGGACTGTTTGTTGAGTTGTAAACTCGTTGTGCTACACCAAAGCTTTTAAGCAAGGTCGTAGTTATTTTGTTTGAAGGTAACTTCACCATTTGTTATTGTTTTGAGTCTGATAGATCACAAGGGTTGTGATTGACTATAGGATAGTAAGATGAGATCTCAGATCTAGGAGTTCATAGGTTGAAGTCTAGACGGGTAGGTCCTAGGTCATAAAGTGTAAACGAGGAGTTCGCTGAGAGCTTTTGAATAAGGACTACACTAGTGAATTTCCTTCCTAACTTGGTAGCCCCCAGAGTAGGTGTGTTTGTCACCGAACTCGGTCAACAAACTCACTGTGTTCTTTACTTTCTAGTCACTTATTTTTGTTTGTTATCTGTTTACTGTGTTCATTAAACGAAACATTTGCTGTCTATGTTTTAAACGTTAGGACATTACTTAAAACATCTTAAATCAAGTACGCTAGAATTTCAAAGAGTATCAATTAAGAAACCAAACGAAGTGATTTTATAGAGAAATGTAGTAATTATATATATATTACACCGTTAAAAATAAGAACTTGTATTTTCAAGATTTTATTTTTTTATAAAATCTTTAATCAATGCTCTTAGGAAATTTGTTAGCAACATCCTGAAATTACTAATCATATTAATTGAAAAAGGACATGTGATTAAAGTTAGTGGTTGGAAAAATAATTAATTGATGTTATATAGTTTAGTAATATACAAGAAATGGAAAAATATTTAAAAAAAAATATCAACATTTGAGAGCAATTATAAACATAACTTTTCGTAAAAAAATATTATAAACATAACTTATATGAATTTTTTACAAAATAACTTATATTATTTTTTATGATTTGACATTTATCCCATTTATTTTTTGAAGGAGACATTGATCCCACTTATAAAAATTTCTAAATCCATGCACATAATATAAAAAACTCTTCTAAATATAGCGTATGGCCTAAACTTAATTTGAGCAATAATTTCTTTATGAATATTAATTCATGAATGTTCATCTTACATGTCTAACTTCTTATGGATCAAGAGACTTGATAGTCAAGTCATTCTATTTAGACTACGACTAGTTCCTCCCCAAGCAAGGACCTACTTGAAATAAACTCTAAAAAAGACAAAAGAAATAACATTGTAATTTCGAATACATAATCAACAAGTGTCCAAAGCAACCACACAATAGATGCATAGATGGAAGAATTTTCAAAGTTCAATGTGGTCCCAAAAATGGAAGAATTTTCAAAATTTCCACACAATAGATGCATACATGGAAGAATTTTCAAAGTCCAATGTGGTCCCAAAAATGTTCTCCTTGCTCGCTAAGCAATGGGCTATCATAGTACCTTCCTAATCTTTTTGTAATCATTCTATGATATATATGGACATTATAGAAAGACCAAATTATCAATAACCTGAATTCAAACCAATGTCACACCTAAATCTTCATTTCATTTTGTAAACCAAATCACTTTTTGATGGCTTTGATTTCATCTTTCTTCAATTGTTTTGGTCCTTCTTCAAACTCATCATCTCAAGTTTTTGATTATGATGAAAAATCATCTCAATCGAAATCTTCATCTTCAGAAAAATTAAAGAGGAAGGAAAAATCAAAGGGAGCTCCAATTGTAGTTTCTTATTTCCCTGTTAACTATTATCCCTCGCGTTTGTAGTCATACAATATTAATTTACATCTGCCACTTAATTATCAAGAGTGTAATCAACATTAATTAATTAATTTATTTGTTTGGTGCTTATTTTTTATAATTTAATTATTCTTGTAAGGTCTAATATTATTATTGTACCACTCATATAATTTAAAATTCATTTCAGTAATTGATAATGTGCTGCAGCTGCGTTCTACTTCCAAAACTTCTACTTAAACAATAATTCCAAAATTTGGCTGATAATGGTAGACTAAGTTTAACTTTGATGTATTTTTTAACAAGATTGAGGTAGCTGATGAGGAGTATCCCTTAAATATCCAAAAACAGAGATTAAATAAGATACAAATTATAGAAATGCTTTAGTTTTACTTTTAACAAGATTCAAAAAAGTAGACCATTTTGACCGGTTACACAATCCTTTCGCAACCGAGTTTGCTTCAATGATTGGTTGCTTGCGGCACAAGAATATGTTTCAGCTCAAAGCACGGTGTTGTGAAGGGAATGAACTGGTTTTGGTTTATGAGTATTTACCAAATGGAAGCCTTCATAAAGTTCTTCATAGAAATTTAAGAGCTATGTGTGTAGTTTTGGGTAGTGATGATTGAAATCAGGGCAAATAAATAAGAATGATTGTATGATATTGATATTGTCTTTGATGACTGATTATTGAACACTGAGGTAGTGGATGGAGGAATAGATTATAAGTTACTTTTTTTAGATGTCATTTTCCTTGAATATTCGAAAATAGCGAGAAATGCAATATAAATTGTAGAAATGTTTTAGTTATACGTATATCAACAATGGTTGTAAATTTGTAGAAATACGTTAGCTACAAAGAAATCCACCCAACATAAATCACTTGAACTAATGTGTTTTGAAGAGAGTTTTTTTAAACTTATCTTACGAAACAAGAGCATTCAACAAGCTCTTTCGATTGTGAAGTGTGATAAAAAATGGAAGGTTGGTAGTGGGGAAATGTCCAGGTATTTCATGACAATAGGTTAGCAAACAAGAGCGTCTCACAACCATCGATGCACATTGTACCGAATCAGCAAATTGCAGTCCGAGATTTGCTGCAGAATGGGTAAAAAAGTAGAACTTGGATGTGCTTAAGCTGTACCTAAATCCACAGGCAGTATTCAATGTACTCAACACACCCCTTTTCCTCTTTGTGGGGCAGGACGAGTGTAACTGGAAGGCGGAAAGACACGGAAACGGTCAGCTCACAGGTTTTGTCTTAGCGAAACTATAAACAATGCAGAGCAGCAAGTTCAGGGCGATTGGCAGCTGATGTAGAAGATGCAAGTGCCTCCGAAGGTAAAGAAATTATTTTTCGCAACCAGAATGAAATTGGCTTCCAAGTTCCAACTCGTGTAAGATTATGGGATAAAAATGTTCAATTAGGCGCTAATTGCCTGTGGTGTATGGCTGATTTGGAGAGGGCTGAACATGTGTTGCTGTTCTGCAATAAAAGCAGGAAGTCCTGGTGCAATCTAAACTCGCGGCAGCAAATCACACGAGTTCAGACGCAGAGCGGGGACATTGGCCAGAAGATTTTTCACGTGCTGGGAGCTTTGTCGACAGAAGAAAAATGTGTCTGCAATCACCAGTTAGAGTTGGTGGAGGAGTAGGAACTATACAATTTAGGAGAATAAGAATAAGAGGTCGAAAGAAATTATTTGCAGAGGGAATTATTTGCTAAACGAGTGGAGAGCTACATGTCAAGGAGCTGTGCAGGCTGCCTCAATAGCACCATACCCGTGGCATCGTCCTCCTCATTACTTCATAAAAAGCAGCATTGATGCTACGTTTTCAGAGTCAAATAATAGAGTGGGGATTGGAATTTGTTTGAGATAATGTCACCTCTCATATTTATTTCTACATTCCGTCTTGTATTGATTCTTTGATTTAGAATGAAATGAACGAGTTTTCTACCGACAAAAAAAATAACTTGATGGCATATAAACGATTACATTTCCATACCAAACATGAAAGCTTAACAAAACACAATTAAACTTTATTACAAGAAAGTTTTAACAAAATGTAATTCATTTTATTTAGTACACACCAAGAATAGGCATTCATCCTACCCATAACCAAACTAACATTATTCTAAAACAGCAAAAGATGTACTCATCTTGTACGGTACCAATAGGAGATCCTGCAAAAACAAAAATTACTTTTAGTTCTTCGAAACAACATCAAAGCATTGCAATTTCCAGGGAATAAATTGCATATGGGGGCAGCAAATAAATGGTCATGATATAAGATAAATCAAGTATCTAATCATTAATCAGGACAAGTGAAATACAAGATTAACTTAACTGTGCAAACAAAGGTGATGTTATGAGATTGATATTGTGTATTGTGGCTGATATATCCAAAATCAATGAGCAAAGCAATAAAAAAATAGTAGAAATGCTTTGGTTATACATATATGATGTATATCAACAGTGGTAGTAGCAAATCATATATATGCAAGACCAAAAATATTCATGATTCAGTTAAACGGTAAAAGAAAGTAAAAAAGAACATAAGTACCTGCACATCATATTCATCCAATTTAGAGCAACTAGCTAGGAACATTTACTGCCTCCACCACATGATGATTTTCAATATCAACTTGTTCAGGAATATGGAGTATGTGTCTCTCCAAGACGGTAGTAACAGTATTGAGCCTACCAAGCCAACGAAGCCAGTGAAGAATCCTATGCCCATGCTCATGTACAATGCTTCCAAAAATATTGAATTATCATTTCCCGCATTTTTTGTGGGCTGTTGAGGTTTTGCCGGCTCTTCTCCAGGACATTTTCGATCAAGGGGTTCTCCACAGAGGTTAGAATTTCCTTCAAAACTCGAAGCATTAAATCCCTGCAACTGTGTTCCAATTGGAATTTTTCCATAGAGCTGATTGTTTGACAAATCCAACATAGCAAGACCATCAATGTGAGCTAAACTGGAAGGAATTCTGCCTGACAGTTGATTATTTGATAGATCAAGAAATTCAAGTGACTTGAAGTTTCCTATGTTTGAAATGATTTCCCCACTGAGATTGTTCCTTGACAAATTTAAGGAAATCAATCCAAATAAGCACTCCATTTCAGTTGGTATTTTCCCTGTAAGATGATTGCTTGAGAGATCGATGCTTTTTAACAACTTATCTGCATTTTTGAAGGGTCGATCTACACCTTTCCACGTCAAGAATATGTTGACATGAAATGGTACAAAAAAAGGAGAATTCGTGGGTGAATACGAATTATCCGTTGATGAAGTTGAGTTCATGGTGTCATCAGCTAATGAAGTAAGAAAATTTACACATGGTGGAATCCCTCCCGATAAGTTATTTAGCGACAGATCCAAGACATGAAGTTTTCTCAAATAACAAAGATTTGAAGGTATACTGCCACTGAAGTTATTGACTCGAATGCTTAAGATAACTAATTGTTGTAAGTTATCTCCAATCCATGAAGGTAATGGACCATGAAACTTATTTTCTCCAATGTCCAACAAAGCCAACTTTTTTGAGCAATTTTTCAAGGAGGAAGGAAGTTGTCCACTCAAACTATTACTTCTTAAAATTAAAGCTTCGATATTTGGAAGGTTGCCCATTGAGAATGGAATCTTTCCCGAAAACTTGTTATTACTGAGGTCAAGATAGTATAATAAGGTTAAATTATTCCAACAATCGGGCAACTCACCCTTTAATTCATTGTTTGATATATCCAAAGTTCCCAAAAAGTTAGGTTTAATTTTGCTACATAGTAGGGAAACTAAATCTGAAAATTTATTATTGGAGAGATCCAATGCTACTGCTTGCAATAAAAGAGATGGAATGGAACCTTCAAGTTTGTTTGAACTCAAATCTATATCAGGATTGTAGGTATAATCAAGTTCCAAATTGGAAATGTTGCCGGTGATATTGTTTTTTGAAATGTCGAGCACCAACAAGTCCTTTTGGTTGAGGACCCAATTAGGAAATGTATTGATATTGCAAGCTGATAGAAGCAAAAATTGTAATTGAAAAGGAGGAACCCAATTAGTACTAACCTTCACAGTCAATAAGTTATAAGACAACTCTAGTTCTTCCAATTTTGAGAGGTTTGTGAAATGAGATTCAGAGATTACACCTTCAAAAGAGTTTCTGCTTAGGATCAATCCCTCTAACTTCGTAAGTGATCCGATGCTCGTGGGTATTTCTCCAATTAGTTTATTGTCATAAAGATTCAACACTCTCAAGGATGAGAGGTTAGTGAAATGGGATTCAGAGAGGGTGCCTTCAAAAGAGTTTGTTTGCAGACTCAAAACCTCTAACTCTGTAAGCGACCCGATGCTCGTGGGTATTTCTCCAATTAGTTTATTGTCATCAAGATCCAACCATCTCAAGGATGAGAGGACTGACAGGTCTGGTAACATGCCCGAAATTTGATTATTCCATAAGGATAGTTCCTGTAGCGAGGATACATTTCCAATGCAATGGGAGTAGTTATTATGGATAATAGAACCTGAAATTTCTCCGCTCAAGTGGTTATCAAAAGCTACAAATGTCTCCAAGGTGCATATATTTCCAATGGATTTTGGGATATTGCCTTCTAGATTGTTGCCATAGAGATAGAAATTCACAAGTGAATGCATTATGTTGCCAAAATCATGAGGAATGGTACCTTTTAACAAGTTATCATGAAGCAGAAGCTCTTGAAGATTGGAGCTGTGGTTAAGCACCCAGTGGAATATCGTCGATGATGTTAACTGATTCTCACCAAGACCAAGGATAACAAGAGAAGTGGAAACGTTCAAATTGGATTCATTGAAAGGATACATGTTGGCATCAGAAAGGCTACATCCAGTTAGATACAACTCTTCAAGGCTTTTAAGCTTCCCTAGGAATTGCAGGGTGTGATGAGAAGAATCATTGAGATTTTGAACAAAACTCAAGTGAAGTCTTTTCAAAGAAGAGAGACTTGATAGCCACTCAGAGTTTCGTTGAATTTGGTTGGTCATTCTAAGATCAGAATTGAAACCAAGCATCAGAGATTGCAATAACGAAAGATTTCCGAGTTGGAAAGGGATTGCTCCAACCAGATGATTAAATCTGAGATTAAGGTGTTGCAATTTTGAGAGATTCCCAAGTTGAGTAGGAATCTTCCCCTCATAACTACCATTTGAGAGATCAAGGTATCGTAAGTTGCTGAAGGATCCAATAAATTTTGGAATTTGACCACTAGTATTCAAATACCTGAGGTTTAGATATGTTAGATGTTGCAACTCAGTTATTGAAGGATTGATTTCACCACTCAAATAATATGAATCGTGTAGATCAAGCTTTTCAACATAACCGGTTTGATTGTTGCATTGAATTCCTTTCCATTTGCAGCAATCAGCATTTGGACCATCCTTCCATGTGGACAACGTGCCATAATCATCTTGAACGCCTTGTTTGAACGTGAGGAGCGCGTGTCTCTCCCTCTCTTTGCACTTTGTGTTGCCATTAATTGTTGCTATGTTGAACCCAGCAATGAAAGACAGCACCAACAATGCATGAAATGTAATAATATTATAGTTTCTCATCATCATTTCAACAACAAAATAAAGATGAGATTCTCTAATGGATGTTATATTCTTAAGAGTTATACAAACACATATATATAGAAAATTGTGTTTAAGGAAGGTGTATTTTTCTTCTTCTTTCTTATCTTAAACCTGTAATTTTATCGTCCATCCATTTAATGTTCAAATTATATTCACTAACAAAGATAATCTTTTGTCTTATATGAAGGAAAAAAAAAGATAGATTTTGTCATTTATACAATCTCAATTTTTAGTTGATGGAACAAATCAACTACCTCTTTTGCAAATTGCTCACATACGTGTGATGTGGGGAAATGGGTTTGAATTTCTACACTTAATTTGTTTTGGACTTTTCATAGTTACGCCCTTAAAACATCTAGGCTATGTTTGGATTGGTGGCAAGCGGTGTAATGAAATGGAATACCAAAGTAGCCCTTAGTTATTATTAATGAGAAAGAGAGGAGCACCTGCATCATGACTCACAAACTCAGTAAGCAAAATCACATGGTCTAATAAGTAGAATACATTGAGTAAAGACGGCATTGCCAAACACAACCAATAACCCACGGAAAAAATCTCAGAAAAGGTAGTTAAAAGATGAATAAATTCTTTTTTTTTTTTTTATTTAAGCGCAAAGAGAGGCATCAAAGGGAAGATTGACATATCAGCCAGGTTAGCACCTCGAATCCAAAATAGTTCACTCTACTGGCTCAACAACATGCGATTGTGTCTTACCTCGACTCCAGTAGAGTGAACTACCAAAGACACAATCGGCGTCAAAATAGTTGAATTTTGCTCAAGTTGCTCTATTAGGATTCTCATTTTGTATTGTTGTCTCAATCGCATGTTGTTGAGTCTGATGTAACTTTCCATTACGGGCTGCTCGAAGGGTTTTACAACAATAACCAATGGCCTATCCTCTTGATGATTCAAAGGTTGGCCTCAACAAATAGGTTTATAAACTCATGCGGGTGTGCTTGTGCAAAACAAATAATCCTTAGTTTATAAATTATAAGAGGTGTGAGTGGTGTGAACGGTTGGGTATTTGGCTTCCTTTCTATGCAGAGAAAAACACAAATATGTTAGCTTGTGTCTCACTTTATATAAGCAGAGCTAAACATTGAGGCTCAAGACAAAATCTAAAATGACTTCTATTAAGTTATTACTAATCTCTTAAAAAAAAAAATAATAGTATTTGTTTTACGAAAGTAATATTTTTATTCAAAATTTCACTTTTCAAACTTTTTTGGATGCAAAATCATTTATTAAATTATTGTAATCGGTTTCGTTTAACAACTATTTTTCAATCGATAGTAAAAAATATTCATTTAATCTTTGTTGACATGTTGTTGATCTTAAATAAGATATTATTAACTTTGATTTTGAAAGACTTTTTTCGACAGACGCAACAATTACATGAATAGTTAACCTTATTCTATAAACAATATACACATTTGAAAAAGAATAAATTTTTTTTATATAATTAAGTATATCAATTGAGTATCATTTTTCGCTTATATTATTTCTCTTGAAAATTTTAGCTCCATAAATAAATATGAGAAATTGTGTATAATAGGTAAAAAGAAAATAATATGTATTTTGAGGTCTTAGACAAAAGCCTAGCTTGTCTATAACTTGGTAGGCCCTATATATAAATGGAGGATGTCTTATTAGGGTTTTGAGAAGAAAGTGTTTGTAGGTGTGTAGAGGGAGTCCAGGTATGCTCCATTTAGCACTTGCTCTATTTATTGTATGTTTGGATACGCGGCACAAGCAGAAATATCGCGTCCCGAGGCTGTTTTGCCGTGAAAATAACAAAGCTACAAAAGGTAGCTTCTTTGCAAACGACGTATTTATTGATTCCACCGCTACAACAAACACAGCCTTAGTCCATTTGGGGTCTAGATACAAGACATGTGGCAAAAAAATAATTAAGGGTTTACATTTAATATTTTAAAAAAGTATTTATTTAATAAAAACAAACAAAAAATGCAATTTCTCTTTGTCACTCACTCACCTTTCCTCTCCGCTGCTATCTCAATCTTCTTCTCCCCTTTCATCATGTTGCTGCCCACCGTCATTCCCACTGATGCTCACTCACCTTTGATTGAGGAAATTTTGGCATACAACCCAAAAACAAAAACCAAAAGGGCTGAATCTGTGTCTTGTTACAGTAATAAAGAAATTGCAAGATTAAAATTAACAAGCAAGTTTTTATGTTCAGAGTGCTTTAATTGATAGGACGGCGGCGACGGAAACAGGCGGAGGTGGAGGTGACTGTGAGCTGCGATGAGAGAAGAGGGAGAAGAAGAGAGATTTCATTTTTTATTTTATTAAATAAACTCTTTTTATTTTAATTAAATCTCTCAGCCTTTTGATTGTTTTTTTCACATGTCTTACATCTAAATCATAAATAGACTAAATTGAGCAAGTGTTAAATGGAACATACCTAAACTCGTGTAGAGTAGAGGAGCCACCAAACAAAGACCGAATAGTTAACATGTAAATAGAAGATCATTTAAGACAAGAATGGCTTGTAGATAACGTGTAAATAGAAAACTATTTAAGACAACGTCTACAGATATGATTCGATGCAGTACTGATCCCAAATAAATTATCACATCCTGTCACATTATTTAAGACAACATTTATTTTTCTTCCAAGTAAAAAAAAAAAAGAAACTGATTTCCTTGACATATAAATTTCCGAAATTTCTTTCCGTAAATAATTTCCCTTTCTAAAAGACTAAATAATTTCTTGACGTAAGTATTTGTTATTTAATATAAGTCAAATTTGTGTGCTTTAGGCCTTCATAAGTTTTGGCGTATTTATTGGTAGGCTTATAGAAGTTGTTAGACCATAGTGTAAAATAGACTTCAGGCTTCATCAGGCCTTTAAAAAGGTCAGGACAGACCTTGAAAATAAGCCTATGACGGGTAATAAGTCAGACTCAGGCCTTACAAAACCCGACCCGGCCTAACCCATTTCCACCCTAATTGAAATGATATCTTCACACATATAATTTTTCGACACTATTAATACATCAATTTATTTATTTTTTTCCTTCATATTATCACCAACATATCTCGTATATCACATCTCTCTCTAGTTTATTCTTTTTTGTTTTCTTAAGGCATTATTTAAATGTAATGACTTTCATAAAGTGTTCAATATTTACTTTTTCATCAAATGTGAGATTTCTTACTCATATTTAATACACCAACAAGAACTTGCCTTGTTATATAAGTAATGCTATTGCCATTGTCAAATTCAATGAAAAAATTTCGACCACCGCAAAATTACAAAATTAACTCCAAGGCAGTTAACTGCCCCTCACCCCTAGCAGTAGTTAACTTCCGCACTCCAACGACGGGTGACAACAGCCAATGATATTTTAGTAGTTTATTCTATGCATCTTCTACAGCAACTAATGTCAAATATATCGTGATCCTCTGATGGTACTTAATTATTGTCGGAGTTTTTGCTAATTGTTTGTTCTTACCACGGTTAACTGCTGTTGGGGACGATTGACAATTAGCTGTCATTAGAGTTAATTAGATAATTTTAGGATGTGAAAGAGGAATTTCTTAAGTGAAAAACAATTTCAGTCATATTTTATGACTCATTGTAAAGTGTGCTTTGACTGTGAACCTCTCAGTTGCTGCCATGGACACATGTGACCTGCATGGTTTATATAAATTGAGTGGTGCTTTCACAGGAGACAATCTCCTCGCCTTTTGTGGTGTCCTCAACTTTAAATCATTTATGGTTACGAGGCAGTTGGTGCAAGTCTTCATGTTGAGACGTGCAAGATACTACTACCATTAGTATAATAAAAGGCTTTGAAGGATGAAAAATATAAAAGAAAATTGGGATATCTTTTAAAAAATTTAAAAGAATTGTTTTTTAGAGAATGATTACTGTATTTTTAATTTTAAAAATAATATAACAACATAGATTAAATTTGAAAAATTCATATAAACCATCCAAAACCCTCGTCCATAGCCCTTTCCTACAATTTTCCTCTATTTCTAGTACAGAGATAATTAAATAACATCAAATGCATTTACATATACAATTTAATAATAGTTACATATTTTTCAAACAAATTTATTCTCTAACAACTTTTTGTAATACCTGTTACTTTTGTAAACTATTTCTATATTAAAGGACGAAGGGAGTATACATATATAATTTGTTTTACTCCTTTTGTCCTTATATATAAATCCCTTTATTTTTTTTCACATTTCTTAAAAAAATTGTTTGTGCAATTAATGTATTTAGTTTGTGAAATTAAATTGTCATTTGTTTTTATGTGTATTAAATTTGAATTTTCGTATTTTAAGATAAGTTAGTAGTATTAATTAGAGGTATATTTAAGAAAAATAAATAAATGTATCTAATAATTTCAAAATAGGTTAATATTTTATTTTTTTTCAAGAAAATAGGTTAATATTTAATGACATATTTTTAGTCAAATAAATACTTATATATAGGAACGGAGGAATTACAACTTATACATCTGTAATTTTTCAACACTTATATAATACCTCGTTTTATTATTTGATTTTCTTTATTTTTCAACACTTGTATAATACCTCGTTTTATTATTTTCTTTTCTTTTCATATTATCACAAACATATCACCAACACTTGCATAGAACTTGGCTTATTATATAAATAGATGCTATTGCCATTGTCATATTCAATGTAAAACTTTCAACCACATCTTAAGAAAATGGTAACCATTACTGCTTCTTACACCGTGATTCCAGAAGAAGCAACTCCACAAGGTTGTTTATGGCTTTCTGATATAGACCAAGTGGTAAAGAACCGCCACACACAAACCATTTATATTTACAAACCAAAACAAAACACAGAAAACGCCATAGAAACCCTAAAGAACTCACTCAGCAAAATCCTAGTTCACTACTATCCTGTAGCTGGTCGTTATTGTTACAAAGAAGATGGTAGATTAGAATTGAATCTCAATGCAAAAGGAGCCATTTTACTTGAAGCTGAAACCACAAAAACAATTCATGATTATGGTGATTTTTCACCCTCTGACTCCACCATGGAGCTTGTTCCAAAAATAGATTACAATCAACCTGTGGAAGAAATTCCTTTGTTTGTGGTTCAACTCACAAGATTTCAAAACAAAGATGAAGGCCTTGCAATTGGTATTGCTTATTCCCACCCTTTATCAGATGGACTTGGAGCCATTAGATTCATCAACTCATGGGCCAAAATAGCAAGAGGAGAAACCCTTGAGGCTAATGAGTTACCCTTTTTGGATAGAACAATACTCAAATTCTCACACAAACCGTCGGAACCACGTTTCGAACACATGGAGTTGAAGCCACTACCACTCATTCTAGGAAGAACAGACACAAGTGAAGAAAAAAAGAAGAAAGTTTCAGCAACTTTGTTGAGACTTTCACCGGAACAAGTTGATAAGTTGAAGATAAAAGCAAATGAAAATGACATTCTTGTAATAAAGAAAAAAGGGTCAAGGCCATTTAGTAGATATGAAGCAATTAGTGCACATATATGGAAATGTGCTTCTAGGGCACGCAAGCTTGAAGAGAATCAACAAAGTGTTGTTAGATTCAATGCTGATATTAGAACAAGAATGGTTCCACCTCTTCCTAAGAACTATTTTGGCAATGCTTTGACACAAACAGCAGCAATAGGGTATGTTGGAGAAATCACATCAAAGCCTTTGGGTTATGTTGCACAAATGATAAGGGAAGCAACTGAGTTAGTAAGTGATGAGTTTATAAGGTCACAAATTGATGTTATTAGGGGTTTTAAACATTTGGATGATGCAAGGAAATTGTTTATGGGTGGTGAAGGAGAAAATATTCCATATTTTGGAAATCCAAATTTTAATTTTACTAGTTGGATGAGTATGCCTATTTATGAAGCTGATTTTGGATGGGGGAAGCCTGTTTATTTTGGATTAGCTTTTGTGTCTCCACATGATAGGGCAGTGATTCTTCTTAGTCCTGATGGAGATGGATCTGTTCTTGTGTGTTTGTATTTTCAGATTGCACTTTTGGAGCTTTTTAAGAAGTTCTTCTATGGGGATATATGAGATTTCTTTGTTATGTACTACCATTTATCAAATCATTTTAATTTGTGCAAGTTTGGTGTAGGATATTGAAATCATGACCGTGATTTTCTACAAGCTCAACATGATTCTATATCGTGATTATGTGAAACACCCAACAATCAAGATGTTACTTCTGTTGTGTTAGTTGTTAAATTTGCATTATTCTGTTTTTCATTACCATTTTTGAGACTAGAGATTAAGATGATGTTGTTTGGATTTTACTTTTAGTGTTTCACTTAGATATTTAGTGACTTGCACGAATGTATTTTCCAATTTAAGTTTCTTTTATTAATTATATGGGAAATGATATATGTCCCGAATAAATAACCGACGAATCCATCGCGAAGGTTAAATCAATTCAGTTTCCACAATCAGCAGTGCTATTTATCCCAAGGAAATTGTTCCAAAGGGAAAGCGAAAAGCAATTAACCAATAACATATGTGTGCCTGACCGGAATACAAGGGAGGTAGTTGCTATAAATTAGGAAAAAATATTGAGTAAACACTTCTCGTCATACCATCACTAGATGATTGTTCGCTATAAACAACATTTTCCTTGCACAATACCATTCCTATTTGGGCCTTGCTTATGATTAGGAGTAAGTCTTTAGACTTACTCTTGGAGTCAATGGATCCCTTCTCTAATAAAAATGTTTCATGCACATTCAATTTTTCTACACCTATTCAAAATTGTGGTTAATTAACTTAACTCAGTTGATATGGTTGTTTTAGAACACATTGAAAATTGTAAAATTGTGGTTAATCATGTAATTAAATTAACCACAATTTTTACTATCATACTACAAGTCAATCTAAGGATTTAGCATTGGCGGTAGAGATTGCAGTAGGCATGCATGCTTTCAAGGATCCTTTAATGTGCTACGGTCTATTCCAATCTCTCATGCACAGATCCGACGGTCGAGAGACAAGAGAGAAAAACGATCAGAAAATGGAGACGATAAGGGATTGAAGGGGATCTTTTTCAGGCATTTGCTCCACACAACGACGGTAACACGATCTTAATGGCAATGACAGAGCGGTCTCCACATTCCCTTTGTTGTTCTTGCTTTCTACTTTATCTTTTCTCCATTCCCCATGAAGGATTAGTAAAGTTTCACAACTGATTACACATTACAAGAAGTTTTCCATATACCAACGAACCCTTTGAATTTGATTGATTTTCTTCATTGAACTCGATGGTTTTCATTAATTTCTAATTTTAAGGTGGGATTGAATGAAATCTAGTGATGGGTAATTTTTTATCTATCTTTATAGCAAAGGAGTGGTTTCATGTTAACTAAATGTGTCATAGATTGTGTTGTTTGCTTTTACGGAGGTTAAGTTTCAGATTACAAGGAATACACTTGAGTTTATGATAAGATCTATGACGTACATCAATGAACGACTAAGTGTTGTAAGACATTCTTTTATATTTATTATTGTGATTTATGATGATGAATCAGAAGATGAACCCCAAATTTTCAGAGTTTATCAAACACCTCTATTATGAAATCAAACTTTCAAAATCAACCCTTTGGTCTATAATCACCCCACTCTTGTGATTCAATCCTTTATCAAATTTGATCACATATGCATTGATGTCTATGAAAGAGAGGTAAGATTTGGAGTGAGATTAAAAAAGGTTTTCAAAAATTTCATTTTCAAAAATAAAAGTTATAAGAAAATTTATATGAATAACGATAACTTCGATATTATGATTAATTTTTAATTAGATTTAAGTGTAACTGGATTTTTATGGGGTGTTACTAGAAAAAATCAAAATTTATTGATGAGAGTACAATGCTACTCAAATCCGATTACAATCACGAAGATACAACTTTTAGACATTCAATCGTATTAGAAAACCAATAAAAAATTGCTAGTGATTACAAGAGTGAGGAATAGTTATTGTTAATGGCGAAATAACTACAACTGGAGCTCCCATTGATTTTTCTTTGCTCTTTGGTTTCTCTGAATTTAAAGATTTTGTTTGAGATGATTTTTCATCATAATCAGAAACTTGAGATGATGAGTTTGAAGAGAGACCAAAGCAATTGAATAACGTTGAAATCAAAGCCATGATTAAGATGTGACCTGAAATTTAAGTGTGCATGTTGCTGAAATGATTTAGTTGTAATATTGTGGATTGAAGTTGGTCTATATTTATAGTTGTAATTCCCATTTGCTTAGCAAGCAAGGAGAACATATTTGACACTACAGTAATGTCATTGAGATTTTTTCCATATTTGTGTTAATACGCATGATTTTTGAGAGAAATAAGCATGATTTTTCGTTGACAAGTGTATGCGAAATTTCAACGTTGTTTCGTTTGTCTACGGGGTAGCAAGATGTTACTTTGGGATTAATGGAATCAGAACTGCTATTCAGTACGAAAATTGCTATACGAAATTTCACGGAAGCGTGTGAAATCACATGATCCACGCGCTACAGTTTATAGACTTTTTTTAGAATAAAAAACTAAGACAAAAATAAATTC
>Ga0228711_1007168_pt1 | contig 16249 bp, 8 predicted proteins | sample MedpolnodulmetaG_2_FD_177996 | JGI IMG/M metagenome (GOLD analysis project Ga0228711, IMG submission 177996) | Root nodule microbial communities from Medicago polymorpha collected in Santa Monica, California, United States - brown nodules | ecosystem: Host-associated > Plants > Roots > Nodule...
CCCTCGTCTCCCCCCCCCCCCCCCCCCCCCCCCCCCCCCTCTCTCTCTCTCTCTCTCTCTCTCTCTCTATATATATATATATATATAGACGCGCACACACACACACAATTAAATGCAAAAGAAACACAGAGAATATGTTCGTTCTGTTGGTTATATATAGAGAAAATGAAATACACAGTCAATGTAAAACTTTTTTTTTAATATTTCATAGTCAATGTAAACTAATTACACAATACACTAACAATAATTAAACAATGACGACCAATAAGAATAAGTATTTAGAGATAGTTTTAAAATGCGGTTTTAAAAAATGGGATTGTGTGGCTACGTATTGTTCTTGGATGTTAGTGTAAAATTATTCAACAATGCACCTCCATTAAAATCTAATATATAATGCTATATATTTTGAACGAAAATAATACTATTAATTTTTTGTCAAATATTTTACCATGAGATTATGTTGATGTTTAGACCTGAGGTATAATATTCAACGGGGGTCTTGAAAAAAGTTGTTATGTTTCTGCATCACCAAGTATCGCAGAGGCAAGCTTGGGCCAAGAAACATGAGGAGTATATGAGTAGATATGGTGACCTGAAAATTCGTTTGTCCTATAAACTGGTGATCCTCTTTTCTTTTTTGTCTAGCAACGTGTGTCGAAGCCTCAACCCTTGTTGGCTAGTTGGTGTAGTTCCAACTGCATTAGCTTGTGAACACCCTTGCCTTGCGTAGATATTGCAATCAGCTTGGTGCTTTGTTCTAACGTTGACATCTTAATTACTGACCGTGCTTGGTTATGTGTTGCAATATTTAAGACCTGAGTCATTTCCAATGGGGTTCTAGAAAGACCTGACAACAACTTCTTTCTTGAACCCTCATTGGACATGACTCAGGTCTCTTCAGAAACACATAATAACGTGTGACAAGTAATTAAGATGTCAGCTGCAATCATAACAAAGCACCAAGTCAATTGCAATATCAATACATGTCAATTGTTATAAATGAATTTTGAAATTCATACATGCAACAAGGGGATTCGCAAGAAAAAAGAATCACCAGTTTCTAGGACCGTCAAATTTTCAAGTCAACATAGCTACTCTAGTATTTCACACAATTCTTTAGCCCAACCTTACATCTGCCATACATACAAATCGATACAAAAAGACAACAACTTTTTTCTCGATCTTCGCTTAATTACTTTCAACAAGAGTTTCTTGAAGCTTCTTCGATTTTTCATTATCATCTTCTTCTGCTACAAAGAAAAAATATAATGAATCAAAGACACGGAGAAAAAAATACATTGGCAGTTTTTTGGATGAGATTTATAGAAGAGTTGAGAGTTATTAATATTTGATTAAATGTATATATAATAATAATTTGTCAAAAAATGTTGAATGTAATAGTATTTTTTTATTACCTTAGTCAAAGGAACATTTATTTATTTTTGACTAAGTCAAAGGAAAATTTATTGTTATTAATGAATACTATTTTTTGGTCAAAAAATAATATTATATTAAATAATTTTTGTAGTAAAATATTATTATTTTAAAAAAGTGTGATATTTATCATGATTTAATTTGATGCTTGTTGGTTCTAATTATTATGTGCACAAATGTGGAGGTTAATCATTTTAATTAAAAAGTTTTGAATAATTTCACATATTAATAGATTACTCAAGATCGTTTAGATGAGATAACATGAGTCTTTTATTGTCTAACAAATTATTATTGTCGCCGTCGTCAAAAGAAACTATTTTTGTTGCTAAAGATGGTTTCAAACAAAAATGAATTTTTTATTGATATTTATTATTTATGAGTTAGTTGTGATTTTTATATGTACAACTATGGATATTAATTACTCGAGTAGTATCTGAATCATTTTATACAGCTATTTTTTGAAGAAATCTAAATCATCTCATTTAAGATTGATCTTCTTTGCTTAGTAACATGAAAATAATTATCTAATTTAAGTTTTTAAATTATTTATTGGGTTTAATAAGTTGTTAATTCTTACAAATATATTATTTTTTATTTTTTCGTTCTTCAAAAACTTTTGTAGAAACAGTCCCAAAAACAATTAGTAAATTTGGTCCTTACGGTTAAAAGAAGCTATTGCAGCATTGTAGAGAGGAACTTAAAACACAAAATGATATATTTATAGGGATTAAAATATGTATTTTTCTTATGAAGCTGATGGGTGATACATCTACCTCAGAATGTAGAGAGATGCCAACCAAGCAATGGATCTTTGCCATCAAAATTCAATCAAAACCCAAAAAAGCTTCACAATGTTCATGGGTAACAAATTTAATCAAAATTCAATACCATAAAAGTGACAAACAATATGCCATTGCAATCAAATATAGCTAACATAAATGTGGTAGCCTATTTAGGTTTTCATAAAAATATTAGTCATCCACCAGAGCGTATTCATGGTTATGAACATGAGCTAGAATCTTCTTAAAATAAAAAATATGAGCCGCATTATAATCTTAAAACAAAGAAGACACTAACTAAAAATTGTCTTATATATAAAACTAATGTGAATCAAACATTAATCTTCAAGTCACTTTGTTAGCCAGACACAGAACAAATAGATGAGGGTAGTTGAAAATTGTACAAATCATCAAGAGAAAGTGAATAGATAGTTGATTCAAGCATACATTGATTGTTATATGTTCTATAGTTGCAAGTTTGAATTCAATCATTGTGTAATTTCTGAGCTAGAATCTCAAGGAATTGGTGCGGGGTAAGTTAGCGGAGTTGGAAGTTAGTTACACAATTGGTTAGTCCATGAAGTCCTATAAATAAGGACCAGTGTGTTCTCATTTTTGCATCTTTTAATCAATCTATTCATTTTTATAATGAGTTTCTATGAGTATCTCTCACATGAGTACTCTTATGCTTGCTCTTTTGCTTACATCTATGATCTTCATCCCTATGATTCTACGATTTTCTACCAAGACAAATGGAGTAATATGCGTAAAATATTTCATAGAATCTTATAAATTGATTGAATGTTATTATTAAACGTAGATCTAAATGAATCTATTGATATACAAAGTTTAAAATGATGATATTTAATATGTAATTTAAGTGTGATTCTTTGTCGAAGAGAAGTGCTATGTCAATTTTTTGAATCATCATTCCAATGGAGAGATCATAAATATTGGGTTGAAAGTGAAATCGAATAACCAAAATTAGAATTCCTCATTATTAGAACCCTCAAACAATTTCATAAAATATTGGCTATAGTCACAAGTTCCAATTGCTACATATATTTTACTATCTAGCATCAATCAACTAAAGCTTTCAAACAATTTTTCAAAAGATAATATTCTCAATCACATTCATTGGATCTAAAATATGTTATATTTGACGAATATGCCAATCTTTACCTGCAAAATTTGAATCATCAAGAGCATAAAGTTAGCATTTGATGCCAGGTTAAAGTTTCCTTGAAAAACTAAAGCATACAAGTGTCACAGTTACATAATTTATATGAAGAATATGGTTAGATATGATCAACTGATCATTAGCTGTAAAATCTAATAGCAAACCATAAATAGTCCAAAAAAAAGAGATAAAGGACATGTTAAAATAAAACTAGCAGAGGAAATGAATATTAGCATACTACATTTATTGCATTTTCTAATAATTCATCTCAACTACCTAGCTTACAGGATCACCACAAAATCATTAAATTGAGGTATTCGTGAACATATTACATAATACCCTATATCCATGGTGTGACAATTATAAATGAGAATGAGCTTGACTCAAGTACCCTTACATTGCGATTGAAATTATAAGAATATGAAGTATGTTATTCATCTTTCAATGTCTTACAAATTTCATGTTTTGAAATAATTCTAGAAATATTCATGAAGCATAAAAATAAAGTCACAACCACTAAGAAGGTTAAGTCAAAAAGGATATTGCTAGTTATAGCCACAACTTTTATCCCAAGAACATCTGATAGTTGAAAGAGTATCATTAACAAGACTTTTATAATTGTCATCAACACATGTATTCCAAATAATACAAGATCTAACACTTATGCTTTCTTCGTGATAAGTTCGCGGTTGATTTTTTGGGGACAAATAGCATCACTTAGTCAAAAAACATGTGTTGATGGGTAAATTAAAAGGATGCATTAAGATTATTAGATACATACTTAGATATAACAATTACAAAAGTAGTGATATTTGTATAACTCTTTCTTTCGTAAAACTTTTATGACAACTTTAGTTTTCTCTCATTTGATTGGTCAAAAATAATAGAGAAAGAAAAAGGAAGAGAGAAAATAAGAAGATAATGTGAGTATGAGAGAGAAAGTTGTTAGAAAATGGTTGTTCATGTATCATTTATCATTACAAATAGGCTCTCATTTGTTTGATATTTTTCATCAGACATGGCATTGAAGCTAATTTCTTTCGCTGAAAGACATGCAAAGAGTATGGCTAATTGGTGTAATTTGCTTGATATGTTCTATGTTCAAGTCCCACATTGGCTGCTGCAACAAGTAAAGTAAGTTTGTAAGATTATAAAATGAAAGGAGTTCTTTAATCATAAATCACAGATGAATACTATAATTCTATGATCATGCGGTTGCATAATACAAGGCTGATGGAATTTACAAATTTGGAAAATTTTATTGTTTTTCTATAGATTTGTCGATTTCTTCAGCCGTTTTATTATACGATTGCTTAATTAGTTTGGTTTTTTTAATATTTATTTGTTATATTTGCTGGTTTGTAAACTTGTAAAACTTTATCATCTTGAGCAAGAATCATGGTTAAATTTCTTCCTTGTTTACATATTTTGTTTACACCATAGATCCTTTAAGTTTGAGGTTTGTAATATATTGATTCTTTAAATTATTTTGATCACACATAAGTTCTTTAAGTTTGAGTTTTATAACATCTTTAAGTTTGAGTTTTGTAACAGATTGGTCCTTTAAGTTATTTTGGTCACACATAAGTCCTTTAAGTTTGTAAACATTTTCAATTTAGTCCTTCTGCTACATCATCGTTTTGGTTAACATAATGACTAAATTGAAAACGTTTACAAACTTAAAGGACTTGTGTGTGACCAAAAGAACTCAAAGGACCAATTCTTACAAACTTCAAACTTAAAGAACTTATGTGTGACCAAAATAACTTAAAAGACTAATTTATTATAAACTTCAAACTTAAAGGACCATTAGTGTAATTTAACCTTTTGTTTATAATCTTTAAAATTTATATACTGGGACATGCCAACTGTCCAAGTTCTAAAGTTTTTTTTTTGGTGAACAATGAATTTTATTGGTATAGTCTGGTCTCTCCAACTAGACATCACAATGGCACTAGTCAACACACTGATTTTTGCTGAAAAAAAATAAAGGTCATGTTAACATAAGTTCCAATGCAATACTTACTACATTTGCTTTCTTAACCAGTGCTCCAGGGGTACCAGTTAACATTACCCAAAAAATAAATCGGATGGATTTATGTTTTAGTTTTCTCTAATTTTAAAACACATAAAATAGTCAACACACTAATTTTGATGCGAAAAATATAAATCGAATAGATTCATTTTTTGGTTTTCTTTAATTTTAAAACACATAAAAAAAATGGATGCAGCGCGTATTCAAACATTGATAGTCTGATACCTACCCTCGTTATGTTGTCGCTCAAAATTACATTTTTACCTCTCTTAAATTATAAATCCTTGAATAAATCATTAAACTACATTTTATTTTAAAATTAAAAAAACCTGATTCTAGAAATAGTATAGTTTAAAAATTAAAACTATTTTATTTATTTTCAAATAAAAAATTGCAAATATAAGTTTATGTAGAGTTGAAGTAGGGGCGGGGATACCCAAAAGCAATCGAATACAAGGTTGTGGTTTTATTTTTCGATCCCGTCGGAGATCAGATACGGGGATACTCAAATAGTCAAACCCCGTTGGGTTCGAAAACAAGGAACGTAAAAACCGCCAACGTACCGCTTGTTGTCATATCTAACTCTATCAATGGGATTTCAAATATGTATATTGGTGGTGATATTATATGTGTATTAAATATTTCATATTTCATATAATATTAATTAATATTATGTGTGTATAATTTTATTAAACTACTACTTGTTTGTCCACAAGTAAGGTTCGACCACCGGTGATAGGGTGTACACAAGTTGAATTGGTCTTGGATTGACTAAAAACTGTTACCCGACCCGTTAATTGTCAACGGGCTGCGTTCGTTAGCCAACCCGTGTTTCAACAAATTTGAGTTAGACATGTACATTGTTGGATTCGATTAAGACTGCTTCTTTTCCTATCATATGCGCTTCAAATTATAGAATTCGAATGGCATAAATATCTCATAAAACTCTTTCAAAAATACGATGAAACATTTCAGATTTTAAATCCGAGTAGGATGCGTGGGAAACTATAGAGTGAAAAAAAACAAAAAAAGTGATGTCCTTAGATTAATTAACACTTTGGGTCGGTTTGGATCACGAGGTTCGCGGGTTGAAAAATATGGCCCAATACCCTTTCCTCATCCGCTTAAAACAAAAAACGAAATCAGAGTAATTTTTCTCTTCGCCAGCGACGCCACACAACACCACCGCACCACCGTCTTCTCCGCCGCCAATAGAGCCGCCATTGCTTCCCGAGGTTAGTTCTCTTACCCCTTTGGTTTCAATTGCATAATTTGTGCTTCAGATTTCTCTAATTTACAAACTTTTTGGTTTGTGTGTGTTTGTGAATTCCTTTCGTACAAAAATTATTTCATTGGAAAAATTTATTATATGCTAATTGCTATATGGTTCAGTGCATATTACTTCTTCAATTTTGTTTTTTTCTTCTTTTATTTGCTAATTGCTACTTCCTTGGTTTCAAGATACATATTGCCGCAGTTTTACAATGTGCACTGTTCAGATAACTTACTTTGACCATATTTTTTAACTAATATATTAATACAAATGTTAGCATGTAAGATGTTGTTCGGTTTGTCTAAATTAATAGATTACTATAAATATTAATGATCAAAGTTGCGTATTGGCATGTGTGAAGTGGTTGACTGCGGCATGTATTCTAGAAAGGAGGGAGTAATTATCTCTTAATTTTAGAAAGTTGTGTATTAGCTTTATCAAATGGCGAAAAATGTGATAGAGATTGGCTTGTTTATTCAAAAGAACTTGATAGAGTATTTTGTTTTTGTGGTAAGAGGGATTGGTAGAGGTCAATTAGCAACTGAGGGTTTTAGTGATCGGTCACATGTTGGTGTTAGACTTAAAGAGCATGAGACAAACATGGAGCATGTTAAGAGCATGACTATTTGGATCTTATTTGTATTAGTTACAATGATGACTATTTTTTATGGTTATGAATGTTATTTACAATTTAAATAGAAGATTGCTCTTTTAAAAAATTTTGCCTTTTTATTTTATCATAGGCCCATTTTCACTATAAGAGTCGGGCCTCAAATTTGATTGGGACGGCCCTGGTTGAGAGTCCCACACCAACCAGAGATGTGGCCTAGTAGTGCTTATGGCTTGGCGTGGGCAGTCCTTATCTTATAAATTGATTTTGTGTGGTTGAGTTAGGTTATAAGCTATTCCTTACCTATTTTAGATTTGTTATTGGGACAAGATGTCTGTTATTCCACCCTCATCTGTACATATTCCATATAGTCTGTCTTGGGCTTTGATATATATCTTATTCTACTTGCATTAGACCATGCTTCAGATGCCCTGTTTTTGGCACGAGGGGGTATGTTCACATGTCGAAAGTTCTACGTCAACCAAAGTTGTGATCTAGGTATGTTTATAAGGTTTGAACGTTCCTCACTTTACAAGCCGAGTTTATAGGGTTTAGTTAGGCCCTAAGCCTAAACTCTAAGAATGACATCGCAACTCGGAAAGATCCAGTATTGTTCTTCCTTGTTCAGCACCTTAAGGTGTAAATGCAGTCTCAATTTCTTAATTAAACACATGTGTCAAGTAATTCCATGCTTTTTAACTATAGCAGAAGTATGGTCTTCTGTAAACACCTTTAGGTTTTCTTTACCAGTTGTAGGGAAAAATGTTATCGTGTTATTTGTAATCTAAATATCAAGAATTTACCATTTTAGTCTTTTATGCATCATCTTTCTTGCCGTGTTTTTATCTTTTCCTTACCTTGTTTTGTATAAGTTATACATGCTGGTTTTCAATCTGACAGGGTATAAAGGTTGATGATTCATGATCTTGAGACAACCATTTTGTCCTTGTGAAGGAGGAGGCTTCGTGGCCTGGTGTTGTTAGAACGTTGTAATACTTCTTCAAGAAAGTGGTTGTAACATAGCTGCCATAGGTTTAATTGGTTCTGGAGTTCATCCATTTTATACAAACTACATTACGGGTCTGCCCCTATATATGAGGCCAGTAACTCTGCTGAAGAAATTCTGAAGGTATAAAAGTGCTGATTTTCTTAGTTTCTGATTTTGTAACTAATGAGCTGTTATGTTCTATCTTTATTATATTTCTCAATTGGCTATGTTTGATTATTTCAATGGGGGAGATAGGATGAAATGGCATCTTTTCACACATATGTTCCTTATAAATCAACAGTGGCTAGTGATTAGTGATTACTTCACTGAAAGTCTAATACTTTTCATTTGAAGGAGCATAGATAGAAATTATAGGATGTTATTAACGTATGTAGCATAGACTGGTTTGAGAAGCACGAGTTCATGATTCTATTCTCCATCGTAGTTTCATATGGCAAATAGAAGTTGGTTTTTCATTCTGATTCCTTTTTCAATTATGGGATGGAGTATTACTGAAAACGAGTTGAAAGTACTTTTGCTGCCACTGTCAAGGACACAAAATCTTAGACTGCTCAATGCCTTAGTTGTGCTATTCAGATACTTTGGCTTTAATATTTGGATTCTTGTCACACATGCCTCAAAGATCTACCTGCCAAAGCTATCGTAAGACCATAGGTACACGGGAAGAGGGGGAGTTGGTTACGCTTATATGGTTTTCCATAATTTTTGATGTGTTGCACTCTCTTCACACCTCAATTGTTGAGGTCTTTTACCTAGATTTGATAAATTTTGTTTGTATAGTTATGTTTTCATTGATCTTAATTGTAACATCCTCAATGTTTATATAGTATTAGTAGTTATAGTATAAATGACCCTGTTTATTTTATCAGGAGCTTAGACACCAAATAAAATAGAGTGAAAATGAGAAAGAGGGGTAACATAGTAATTGCATCCTACTCATATAAGTAGGAAAGCTAAAAAAAAACAAATAAATTACATCTTCTCTCTCATACTTCCTCACGTCAGACCAAGAAGAGGGGAAGAATTTCATCTCCAAGTTTTTTCTTCCTCTTGCGTGCAACAATCAAATTCTTCTCATTCCTCCATTAAATCTTTCAACTATGCGAGTTTTCTTCTTAAATTTTCAATTTAAACATAGGTATTTGTTTTAGGAATGAGAAATAGATGTTAAAATTGAAGTTTAGAGATTCTTATGGACTGAAAATTCATAAGTTTAGAATGGTTACTTGTGATTGTATGTGTAGGAAAAGTGATGGATATGATGAATATTTCTATGTTCATAAGTTTAAATTCCCTCACAAAGAAGTTATTGAAGTATTGATTTGTTCATAAAGAATCCGTGTTTGTAATTTTCATTACGCTGCTTAGGCGTTTGATAAATTGCCACTTGTTTGTTTCCCATCCTATTCTATTCTGACACATCATGTTTCACTTATATTTATTGATTGCAGTCTTTTGATGTCTTTTAGAGTGAAGTTTGATAACTGTCATATTCATTCATAATGTGTATCTTTTTTCTTATTGCTTTTTTCACTTAATGGCTGAAATCAAGCATTTCAAATGGATGAATTCTAAACGTTGATAGTGCTTTCTATCTGTTATCACAGTTTGATTCTGCTAAGTTTCCTCTTTTTCTTTTCTTTATTCTCCTCACATAAAAGTGAGAACGTGTAAAGTGAAAAATCAATGAAGGAACTGAAATTCCTAAACACACTCAGCTGGAATCTAATGCTGTTAGTATCCAATCCAATGTTTCTCTCTTTAACAGGATGACTCAGTCATTCACAGCAACACAAGCAAAATAATAATACCCTCCCCCCGACTCAAACAACGAAAAAGTTTCCTCTTTTCCCTTTTCTCTGTTTTGTTGTGCACAATAATAACTATCGTTGGATTGTTGTTGGTGGAGATAGCTCATTCCTTGAGCCTGGATAGTCTGAGAGCATGATAGGAATGAGTTATTTCCACAACAACCATCCGGTGCTAAGTTTCCTCTTCAAAGTCAGTGTTGTGTCTGATGTCCATATCTGTATGTGCTTCATAGACAAGTTGGGATGGGATGGTTTTGTTCTTGTTAATTGTTTTATGCTTGGAAGTTGTTTCGGTTTTGCCTTGAATCAAAACAACTTTTGGTCTGGATCGTGGGGAGAGGTTCTGCAGTTTTTAGAACCTCTTTTAGTTGTGTGGGGTGGTGGTTTGGTGGTTTTTAAAGAACTTTCGTTGTCTGCTCTTTGCTGGTTGAAATGTTTTAATTGTATTTATCTTAGTTATAAAATTTTAAGCATGCTATATTGATGACATGTAACTTCTCCGACCCCTTTTTATCTTGCACAGTAAGTGGTAGTAATTAATTGTAGGCTCTAACCATGTACTGACTGTGCTTACTCTAAAAGTTTAGGACTTAAAAGCTTATTACACCTTTGTCTCAGTTCAATAAAAATGTGTGCATAATGCTTTTATTTGCAGTCAGTTTTTCTAAAAAATGGGTTCAGCTCAGTTAGCAATTCGGTTCAAGTGAACCAGTTAATTTGCACACCCCTACTCTTGATTGATGTTGGTAAAATTGATTTGGAGTGAAATTGAATTTTCGGGGCTGTTTTTGGTGTGTGTTATGCAGGAAAATAGGGAAGAGCCTGCAGATTTGCATGTGGGCATCGATGTCCACACTGGTGGCTTTGATGCCTAATCTCTGACTGCTCATTTTTGTTGATTCGGTTTATAGTGTTCAATGATCTGTTATAGTTCCGATGATTCTAAAACAATTCTAGTGCTTGTTAAAATCACCTTTGTTCTTCTAAAAATGTAGGAATGGAAACTGGTTATGTGATGTACTGATGATGAAATAGAATTATTATGGTCCTATTATATCCTTGGTTAATTAGATAGTAATAGAAGATATATAATAGACAAAAATCAATGATTGTGTAATGTGGCTATGCTTACAGAGAGTATGTATAGGTATACACACACACACAGACACAAAGTATGAATGAGCTTTCTAGATTAACTTATGAGGCATAGGTTCATATATTCATGTGTATATATATAAAAGTTATGGCAGATTGTGATGTACTACACTATAGTATTGTTAAGTAATTATCCAAGTTATGAATTGGAGATGTATGATAACTGTTTGATGTTGATGCTTAGCCTAGGACTAGGATATTAGCCTTGTTTTTAGTACTTCTGCAGACTTTATGGGAACAAACTCTATGTAATCCCTTAATGTTGTTGTACATATGACTTAATCAAGTATATAACCTTCAAGTATGTGTATTATCAATATGAATTCCTATGTTATACATTATCAATGTGTAACACCTTAAATGGCATTTTAGATTATTGTTTGGGTGTTATATTAATATTCTCTAAACTTCAGGATTTCATGCTCAAAAAGTATTTATAATTTATTTTCATCGACAGGTATTTTTTTATTGCTTAAACTTCAGGTGAGAAGTGAGGAAAAGGAACTTGGTGATAGGAGAATGGTGATCGCTAGTACCAATCCCCACTATAAGGAGATAGCCATCAGGAAGAGAATTGCTAGCATGTATATTTTTCTTTCTCACATTGTATCTTGCTTGTTTTGTGTATGTGACACAAGAAATACTAGATGAATCATGTCTTTGAAGTTTCTAGATTCTACTCTTAGTATGGATATAATGCAAAAACATTCAATTTAGAGTCATAAAGTCCTGCATAATTTCATTGATAGATTATTACATTTTGTTCTGGATGAAAACATTATTGAAGTTGGGTCAAGAAAAAAACATTATTTAAGTTGCAATAGTTAGCAAAATTTGTGTAGTAAAGAAATAGGTATCATATTCTAAACTCGGACTCTCACTTTTTGGGGTCCATGTTATATTGAATTCATTCAAGTATTAATTTCTGCTTGATTGTAAATATATAGATTCAATAAACGGGAAGATGATTTTCCATCTTTGAAAGAGTACAATGACTACTTGGAGGAAGTAGAAGACATGAGTAAGCTTCTATAGTAACGCTGACTTATTTCCCTTGGTAATTTTTGCTTTAGTTTGATGAAATTTCTCCCTTTTTCCCTGCAGCGTTTAACTTGATTGAAGGAATAGATGTTGCTGCTATTGAAGCTAGGATTGCTAAATACCAGGAAGAAAATTCTGAACAAATAATGATTAATCGAGCTCGAAAGGTACTTATAATAGTCTCCATTGGTTCAGTCTCTTCTATCTGCCCTGTATCAATTTGTTATGCAAGTGCTAGTTTCTTGCTATATATTTTGATGTGTTGTTGTGCTTGTGATAATTAAATAGGCCGAGGAATTAGCTGCAGCTATGGCAACAAGCAAGGGACAACCTTCCCAAACTGATAATGATGTAAGTATTGGATTTTTTTTTATGTATTCGTTAAGATTACATTTTTGGCTTGGAATCTGGGAGGGTGCTCTTCCTCGAAGTCTCAGGTTCGATTCTCTCCGGTGCCAATTTAGGTGGGCTAATTTAGCTTCTTCAAAAAGATTTACATTTTTGGCACATATCTTTTTTTTTATATGTTGGATTTTTTTTTTATATGTATTTGTTAAGATTATATTTTGATGTGTTGCTGTGCATTTTTTTTGGTTTGAACATCTATTCTGTGTCGCCTGGCCTATTTATAAGACAAATTTATACAACAGATTATTAACTTTGTTCATTCTCGAAACAGGATGCGAACCAAAGTTCCCAAGCAGGATTTGGTGCTGTTCCTCAGGGGCAATATGCACCTACAATTGCAGGAGGACAGCCTAGACCCACAGGCATGGGACCACAACCTTTACCACTTGGAGGAGGTGACGCAGGCTACGTAGTTGAGAACGAGGAAACATTGAGGCGACAAGCAAGGGCTGGAGGATGGAGCATAGAAATAAGCAGGAAAAGGGCACTTGAAGAAGCTTTTGGAAGCATTTGGATTTCTTAGAGACACATTCATGGAAGGTGTCACATGGTCATTCTGATACAAATGGTGTAGAATGTAAGATTTGTCACATTTTTGTCAAGTTAGCACAGATTTATAATGGGATGCCTTGGTTCATCTTTCTTTTGGATTGTTAATTGTATTTATTTGTAAAATTATTCCTCAATTTTCCATGTTTGTAGGTCTAATCTTGTTTAGTTAATATTTGTCAACGCAAACACAACTCAAACTGAGATTTATTTGGAGGAATAGAGACTTTTTTAGGTGTAGGATTAGAAAAATCTGCTAAAACAATGTAGTTTCTCATTTTATTTTATTTTGTGATCATGTTCAATCCCTTGAATCACATTTGCTTGTAGATTTTATTGGTTTCTTTGGGTTTCCTCTAGATTTTGGCACATCTGATTTTGCTTTTAACAACTAAATACTGTTGGGAGCAACTTTCTCTGCCAAACTACAAGTTCTTTCGATCTAGATTGAACTGTTAATAGTCAAGCTCAGTAAATAAAAAGTAAAATATGCTTTTCTTTGAATCGTCTGATCAAAATCAGACAGTCATTGTTTTGAATGCGCGATCCACCTGTGAATCCGATTTCAAACTACACATATCTTTAGAAGTGTATTATTTTAGTTGATATATTCTGCTAATTTGATATCTCATTTGGATCTAAAATCTTTTGATATCTCACACCTACAACTAAATCAAACTACTTCATCTCATTCTAATTATTGAAAAACGAAGATGATATATTCTGTTTTAAAATCTACTTTCAGATGTACAAAATTCACAATTTTTTTAAATGTGTACATCTAAAATGATGTAGATGTTTGTTTACATAATTAAAGTCTTGTATGCATCAGTTTTATTTTCTAGGAAAATATATAGTGCTTGCGTATAGGCAAAATTACATTTGAGAGAAAAAAAATGGAGTCATGCTTCTTTAAGTTAACGTGGTAAATCACACTTTTACGAGGTGATTTTATGCTTTTTAAGTGTTGATGACTAACAATTTCTTTCGTGACAATTCTTTTCCTCATTAGAAAATGAAGTTGAGTTTAGTTCTCAACCAAACTTGAGACTGACCCAAGTTCAATTCCACATCTTCTAGACTATATAAGTCTCACATTCTCATCTCTCTTTGCTTCATTTTATTTATACTACGTGTATGCTTCATTTCAAGCATTATTTTTAATTTAGTAATTTGGATGACGCACAAGTGAAACTTAATACTCCCTCCGTTCCTATATATAAGCACCATTTTATTAGAGACAAAGAGTGTTTATATATAGGGACGGAGGGAGTAATAAAGTATGTACTAGATTCCTTTATTCAAAGCTGCAAAAAATGAACTATGGAAAACTATGCCACAAAAGCTACCGCAAAAGGGTTAACAAAATAATTGGTAGGTGATATATGAAAGTCAAGATTTTTGTATAGTTTTCTCTTAAAAGTTCACAACCAAATATATTATTATCTTTATCTACACTAAACTAAAAATATCTCAAGTCTCAACAAGCCAAAACCTATCCCAGAAAACATAACAGTGCTCTTATTTAATTTGATCCTTTAATTCAAGTTTTTCTAGCAGTTTATATGGAATAATATAAGCAATTTTATTAAAACCTTGATGCTAGCCTGAGCCTGATCATAAGATACCCACGCACGAAATTCTCTTTAACCTTAGGGTGTTAACACATGAAACATTTCGTGTCAGTTTTGAGAGAGGAGTGTGGAATTTATATATCACTAGACCATAATATGTATGTAAATAGTTTAGTTGAATGAATATAACAGTATAATTCAATTCATAATATTAATTGACACAAACGTTTGTACTGTACCATATTAAAATATTTCCATGACATCAACCCTGGTACTGTAACATAACATATAAATTTAATGCCATAGTTTATTGAAGAAAAGAAAATCCAAGGTCCATCGACATATAAATAGTACCAATATGCAATAACAACAATACTACAAAACAAAGTCCTACACATTACGGAAAACTTCTCTGTAGACCACATTTGATGTCACATCAGTATCTTGGTCATCCTCATCATTGATCAATATCTTTAAACCATCCATTGAAGTAACCCTTGATATTTTCACGGTAATTAGAAAATTTTTACTAAAGAAAAGTTGATTTCTATTTATTTTGGGTGACCATTGATTTATTTTTGAGGTAATCACCATTGATTTATATATTTTACGTAAGGAAAAAATGTCATTATCTACTCTTTTTCTTTGGTTACATCCTTTTTTTTGTTTAAAGAATCTACTCTTTTTTTAAATAATCCACTCAGCTATCGTGCTTCTTTTGTTTTCAGTTTTCTATTCCTCTTATAATTCTATAATAATAAATTTTAAAAGAAGAAAGAATAAGGAAATAGCAGGAGTAAATTATTAAGAGCTTGCAGCTATGAGGGTACACGGGAAATAAGCAAATAGCCAATGTTAACACAGGCCAGAAAAAAGATAGGAGTGTCTGCCAAAGTGGATGCCGTTTTACATATGTCCATGCAAAAAAATTTCCAATGGTAGTGACCATAAATTATGAACATATAAAATTTTCCATTTTAATTTGCTTAACCTTTGAACAGAGGAATATAGTGAGCGCATGTGTTCAACGGCGTTGCTCCATCAATTCAAACATATAACACTATGATAAGGTTGTAGCTTCTATAAGCTTTCTTCCACTGATAAAAGTTTTTGCATCTGTTTTTTTGGATGCTAATTTTTGGACCAACATTTTAATTGTTTGTGCAGTGTCTATGGAAAATATCACAAATGTATGCTAAAGAATATTCTGAAGAATTGAGCGTTGAAGGCTGCATTAAAATAGCGAGCATGTATGCCAGCATATATAAAATTTAAAGGCCGGACACATTAGATTTAAAGCACTTCATGAGTCCTCACCAGCTTGACCATGTTCAACAGCCACAAAGTCAATGCTATCAGAGGACCTCTTAGCACCTGTTTTGCTGGTTGGT
>Ga0228711_1007173_pt1 | contig 16242 bp, 11 predicted proteins | sample MedpolnodulmetaG_2_FD_177996 | JGI IMG/M metagenome (GOLD analysis project Ga0228711, IMG submission 177996) | Root nodule microbial communities from Medicago polymorpha collected in Santa Monica, California, United States - brown nodules | ecosystem: Host-associated > Plants > Roots > Nodule...
GACTATAAATAGAGCAGCCCTCTAGTTTGTAAAATCATCTTTTGTTCTTGTAAATAATAAGTGACAATTGTTTCCTTGAATAAAAGTTCACCTTTATTTTATGTTCTTCTTCTCTTCTATGTCTACAAGGAACGTTAGTGAGTAGACCCTTCTTATCTTGGGATTGTTGGATAAGTCTAATGACGTAATCCTAATCAAACCAAGCCATAAACTCTAATTTTATATAAATCTACTTTCTAATCTAATTCACCATTTTTATAATGAACTAACAAATGCCAAACTCATAATGCGAAAGCGGAGGGTTAGTATTTGTTAATTCATCATCTCAAATATCAATTCATAATGCGAAAGTGGAGCTTTGATATTGGAACAAGTGAATTTAGACAAGGGTTGCGAAACATGAGAATAGTCTAGCAAACCTTGAGACATATAAAGTTTCGTTCTTCAAGGATTCCAATAGCAATCAACCATGAGAATAGGCGTGGTTGCTAGAGGAACACACTCACTGCACCTCGAAAGAGGCTTTGATACGCTAAAAAGAAACTTGTCTTTAGAAAGTAGGTCAAATATAAAGTTATGGTTTAGGGTTTGTTTGTGAAGGATTCGTCACTACGATGAACCAATAATCCCAAGGCGCTTTTTATTATTATTGTTTTTAACCCTTAAAATTCAAATCTCTACAATCAAACTTCCTTCTAATCGTCTCTTAAAAGTTAATTAAATTGAACAACTCCCTGTTGGAACGATACTCTATTTTTACTACTTCGGTAAAACCGTACACTTGCGGTTTTACTCATCATGATGCATCCTGAAGTTGTAAATTGGCAGATCCTGCTGATTCAGAACCTGTTACATGTGTTTTTACACATTGTAAACACATCGTTTCAATGTCAAATCATAAAATTAATAAACGGAAATTACCAACATAATTTAAATTGAAAATATGATATGAAAACGAACAATTGTCATAGAAATATGTCACCGAAATACAAACAAACTAACAAATGTCATGAAAACTAACACCAAGTCCTAAACAGAAAACACTATTACTCCTGGTCCTGCTCATGCTGTTGTTGCCGCCTCCTCAGCCTCTGGTCTCGCCTCCTGGTCAATATCGCCCGACCTGCTCCCTTACATGGCTCATGGCCTGAAACCATTGCTGAGGGCTCATGACCTCCTCCTGACCCATATGTGCATCAGCGTAGGCAACAACGCTACTAACCATGTCATAGGTATCAGGTGAGCTTCTTGCCTCATACCGCTCCCACTACTGTGCAATGATTTGCTCTTCATTTGCTGGCCTCGGAATATCTCCTGGAAGAGGTGGCAAAATCTGATGATGAGACACCCTAGTGTACCATAACGCATAGCCATCCCTCATCCGCCATGTCTCCTCTCCTGCCAGCTCACTCTAATCGGGCTCCTTAAGTGTGTGAGTGCGGAAGTCAAGGAATGCCTGCATAATCTGAGGCGGTCGCAGCTCTACAAAATCCGTCGGATGCCTAAGGATGATATGGACGTATCTGTACTGCCGCAAAACTCTCTCAGGAAAGTGACAGTACACCCAAACAACACCGCACATAACCCAGCCTGAATACCAGAAAATCTTCTCAAAACCCTGGATCTCCATGTGCTCTTCGTATGACCTCCAGCATACGTCATCAAACTGCAAATGATTAAGCAATGAGCGATACGTCGCCCCCTCTCCATGACCCTTCTGTAACGTCCACTTCGCTGCAACCAGATAATTTTCAATATAATTGGGATTCGGATCAACACTATAAAAGTCAGGAAAATGTGCCAAAAACCATCCCTGCACAAACCAAATAAATCACATTTATAAGTTATTACGCACAAAAAATATAACAAAAAAATAAAAGTTAAGGTTCAAATATGACAATTTCTTACAGTGAGCAGTGTAACGCTTCCCCCAAGAGCGATGTCTCTGGGTAAAGAGGCCTCAGCTAAATAGTGGTATAAGTATGCCAATGTCATCCCTCTCCAAGAATAATTACGCATCCCCGCGTAGCCATCCTCCATGATCGTCAGATAAACCAACTCGATGTGTTTGTTGCTTGTATCACCAAACAACAAGCATCCAACAAGATACAGGAGATAATACTTCACACAAGCAGTCCTAACCCTCTCCAGCTCCTCTGGATCCCCTAGATCTTCTGGATCCGCCAATCTAGTAGTAGTATCAAGGTAGCTCGAATAATACTCCCTCAGCGTCTTATAACTAATGTAACCACCATACTCTTCACCGCAATTTTTCAATGCATCCGCCGGCGACACATCTAAGTGTCTCACCATCAGTTCCGCTCCCTGAGTCTGAGACATCTTCTTCGGATGGCTCAACATCCGCCCTTCAATTGAAAGATGCATAAGACATGCGACATCATCCAAAGTGACAGTCATCTCCCCCCAAGACCGTGTGAAAACTGATGGTCTCGGTATGCCACCTCTCGCATAAAGTCATCAACAAAGCATGAGGCACAATGGCGTAGCCCAGATAAATCAAATCATGTAACCCGCTCTCGTTTATCGGACCCTAAAACCAATTTGCATTATCGTTTGGACGTCGTAGACTCAAAATCTTAGCCCCATGATTAATTGGTTTTACAATCCGCACCTTACGAAGCTGAAATAATAAAACAAATAAACATATTTTAAACAACTTAAACAATGTAAACATTTAACTAAACAAAATAAAACATAACAGATGCAAAAATAAAAATCACAAATTTAAATTGCCGCACGTATTTTTAATTTAAGACATAACACATTTAAAACTTAAAAAAACACATAACAAAATTAGTACATTTAAATTGAAACGCACCTGTAATTTCAATTTATATTACGCACGACATTTTAAAATTAAATTTTGCGCACCAATTTAAAACATAAAGAAAATAATTTAAAAAAACACATATAAAAGTTGATATAATAATTAAACAAAAACACATAAAAAATTGAAACATTTAAATTGTGTTGCATATGATAATTTTAGACAACTAAAAATAACACTTATGTTATTTGAATTATACCACAGCGGCAATGCCACATGGTTGGCAGAAGAGTGCAGTAAAGATGTATCTTTCGGTCCTCCAAGAAAGGGAGGCTGCAAAGGTAATGTCGCTGGGGCTGCCACTGCTGCAATGTCATCCTGGTATGGTATCTGCTGCTGTGGTATATGTTTCTGGTCATACCTACCATCAGTGGCATTGTGGTATATCTCATCTTGAAAATTCAGGTACTCGACATTCATTTATCAATACATAAACTACATATGCAATGTTCAAATTGTCATTTCATTCATAAACCCTAACCACATGCAAACTACTCAATTTTTTTAAAAACTTAACATAAACAACCTAACATTATGATTACAGTAAAAACTCTATAAATTAATAATGTCAGGACCGGAGTAATTTATTAATTTAGAGAGTTATTAATTTATCGATAAATTAATAATTATTAATTTAAAGAGTTTTTAAGTAATTATACAATACATACCAAAAGGCAAATTAGTCTATGCCTCTTAGAATCACGTTGCAGCGAACTTTGGGACTCAACGTAAATTAGTAACTACTGTGTTCATATGCATTGGAAAAATACAATACAAAAATACAACACCTGAGCTATTGGATGCAATAAGAAAAGTTAGAGATGAGCTCCAAACAGACTTGAACTTTAAAGGAAAACAGACAACTATTGAATCATATTTCAATAGAGTGTAATATTTTTTTTTTCAGTTTCTATGGATTATTAATTTATGATTTTCTTGGGACCGAAAATTATAAAGGGATCTCCCAAAAAATTATTATCTTATTATTTTATCGAGTTTTTCAATTTTTTACATTGGCCCAAGTCGGGACCGGACAAATTTATTATTTTAGAGAGTTTATTAATTTACTGAGTATTAATTTAAAGAGTTTCTACTGTAATTGTAGAATTTTTATTGACCGGTTAAAATGTAATGAAGCACGATAAAAAGCTAAAAGGTATGGCAATACTAGTATTTTTTGTTAGTTTGTTATTTTTAATATTAAATTAGGTTTTTTTTTGTGGTAGCGTTACAATGTAACGCGGCGTCAAATTAGGGTCTTAATTCAATGATTTGTGTGTCAAACGAAGTTTGTATGTTTTATGAATTTCAGTTGGGTGTTGATCCTCTGTTTGGGGCATCTCATTTACAATTAACAAAAGTTACCTTGATCATTGGAGAAAACAGTTGGGCTAAGGCATAAAGGATTAAGACTATCCCGTAATTGTTCAAATTGGTATCATGTTTGAAAGTTAGTTATGATAAAAAAAAAAATGTTTGTGGGTGTTAATGTGACGAGTTCGTGGTTGCTGAAGGCAATCCACATGCTTCATAGTAAAGTTAGCATGATTCTGTTTAAATATCTCGGACTCCTGATTGGTGTTCATCCTCGTCGCCTTTCTTTTTAGGCCCACTTGCTGAAAACATTAAAAAAAAGACTCTCGTTGGAAGTGTTGGAACTTGTCTATGGATAGACAACTTGTTCTTTTAAAATATGCATTTTTTCAATATCGAATTATTTTATTTTCTTCTTCAAGACTCCCTCAGGTATTATCTTTTTAATCGAATCCATTTTTAACCTTTTTTTAAGGGAGGGTAATGACGAGACTCATAAGGTTCATTTGAACTATGAGTTTAGTGGATTAGGAATTTTTTAGACGAAGGAGTTTAATCTTGCTTTACTGGGTAAATGGTTTTGGAGATTGATGTTTGCTAAGGGTGTGTTATGGTATAAAGTGTTGGCATATAAGTACGAGAAGATAAAAGAGGGATCATAAGAAGGGGGCGTTAAAGCTTTAACTTTGTGGAAGGATATTACTTATAGAGGATTGCTTTTCTGACATGTGATATGTCTTAGCAACACAAGTAAATGACCAAAAAACCCAGCGGCAGTTAACTGCCGCTGGTTTTGTAGTTATAACCCAACGGCAGTTAACTACCGCTGGGGGTATTTTAGTAATTTACTTGTGTTATTAGGAACTTCTGAATGTCAAAAAAGCAATTGTCTTACTTATATCTTAGGTGGGGCGGAAAATGAGTTGGTAATTGGTTTGATAATCATTTAGTTTGTTTGTTGGATAACTTATGGCGAGGATACATATTTTTGACATGATCTGTAGTTGGTTTGATGGTTATTTTTAGCATGATCCGTGTCAGTGATGAAGACGTTTAAACGTGGGGTATTAGAGGGAATGAGTGGAGTTGTAGGCAAAAACCATTTATTTGAGAAGAGAATTTGGTGTGTGACTGTAGTGCTCTGTTTGATAATTCTTTCTTGCAAGATAATGTAAATGATAAGTGGTCTTGGGGATTTGATCACAATGGTGACTTCTCCATCAAGAAATCTTACCAATTATTATCACAAGGAGAAGATGTGGAGCATTTAACGTCAAATGTGATAATTTTAGAATAAAGCGGTACAATTGAAGATGTTGTTATTTGCATGGAGATTTTTACAAATCCAACTTCCAACCAAGGTTAATTTGTACAGGCGTGGGATTTTAAATTCAGCTTATCAATCATGTTTGGTGATTGAGGCATTGAAGAGGATTTAAATATTCTTTTCTTTGTTCCTACTATGTCTCGGAAAGTGTGGTTTGCGATTTTGAATTTTTTTTGTGTATCATGTGCACTTACTGATGGATATTACACTTCAATCAATTTTGTGGTTTACATGTACCCAATCAAAAGCAAAAAAAATTTCATATAAATGATTCGTCAACTATTTAAATAAAGTTGAATCTCATTCTAAAAGATATCTCAAAAGGTGACGACATCCAAACAAATTTATACATTCAACTGTCCATAAATTTGAGAAATGTAAGAAGCCAAACAAGTGAACCAACACAAAATCATATATATATATTTTTGTTGTTTTTAAGTATACTTAACACGCAACTATCATTTTCGAGAACAGTTTTACCTAAAATCTTAAACAACTTGTTCATGTGTATGTGTCGCATTATCGTTTATTATTATTTTGTTCCTGCTACGTACATTCTTAAATTCCAACATTTTCTTTTATATATTCACAACATTCAACCACTGTCACACAAAACATACTCTCTTTCTTCTTCTTCTTCTTCTTCTTCTTCTTCTTCATACTTCTCTTTTCACAGATACCTCGTACTTCGTTACTTCTTCTCTTTTTTGTGTTTCTCCTCTTGTGCTTTGTCTCAATCTTGTTTACCATAGAATGTAACTGCAACCACTTTTTCTTATTCTTGTCTGGTTTGCTTCAACTTGGTCTTTTTCCTTTTTTGAGTCTCTTTGCAGAAAAATGTAATTTTGATTTTAGATTAAAATACCCTTTTGCTTTTCAATTAATGTCCGAATCTTCAAAAGTGTTTTAAACGAATCTCAACATGGTCTCATTCATGGAATCTCGTTAATCTGGCTGAATCTTATGAACATTCTTCTCAAAGGTTTTAAACTATACTAGCAAAATGCAGGTTGTGGTTATGGATTTTCGTTAATTTTACTAGATTGCCCTCCATAGTTACACATTCAAAACAGATACTTGGTTAGTTTCACTTTGAAATTTGAGTGTGTGAAAGTCTAATATGTAATATGTAATTTGTTTCTGAGAGTAAATTTGGTTTCTTTTGATAGCATATGGAGGGTTTCTATTGCAATATAGAGAAAAGGGTAGTTTTGAATCTTGAGGAGAGTGTTTAATTCTACACTTCTTTGAAGTGTTTGTTGAGTATCTTTGAGTTTCTCTTGGATATGTAATTTAAGTGATTTTTGTTCAATCACTAACTAGTTTATTTGTCATTCATTACAATATATGCAAAAGTTCTTGATAAATTCTTTGAAATGTAAATTCTTTTTTCTGGATTCATTTATTCATTTTCTTCATGAGCCTGATGTATGTGCTCAACAAATAACTACACCATCTTCAAGCTTTTCTGTTTAGTATGATATGTAGAATTCATGTCTCCCTGCCCCAGAGTTCTATTGATATTTTCGCCTATTCGGCTTTAATTACTATTTTACCTATTGAGTTCTCTTGAATTGTGTTGGAAATAAGCATCCTCCAATTCCATATTTTTCATCTTTTAACCTTTTAAGAGCAATATTAATTCCTTTGAATTCAAATACTTTCATGGAAGAAACATTTGTTCCCTTCCGCGGGATTAAGAATGACTTCAAAGCGAGAATTGTGTGCTACAAACAAGATTGGACCAGTGGATTTCGAGCAGGTGCAAGGTTGGTGATATAGTTATAAAATATAACTATGAACTTGATGGTTCTGATGTTACAATTACAATCTTCAAGTCAGCCTATAGTGTTTAATCAATGATTTAACTCTGTTTTATATAGGATCCTTGCACCAACTACATACATATTTTTTGCTTCAGCAATTCCTGTTATTTCATTTGGAGAGCAACTGGAGAGAAATACCGGTAAATGAATGTTTTTCAGGTTCAGTCTCTTGGTATTCTGGTCATATTGTGTGCTAAGAAGTTCAATATTATACAGAGGGAACTCTCACTGCTGTTCAGACTCTTGCATCAACTGCACTATGTGGTATTATCCACTCAATTATTGGAGGGCAACCTCTCCTCATACTAGGTGTAGCTGAGCCAACAGTTCTGATGTACACATTCATGTACAACTTTGCAAAGGATCGCGAGGATTTGGGACACAAACTATTCCTACCTTGGACCGGATGGTATCTATTGAACTCCATGAGTGGTTTATTTTTTATTAGGGAATTACTGATTAGATGAAGTACCTTTCTCAATATTTATTTTTTATAAATAATCATTTAGGGTGTGTGTTTGGACTGCACTGTTGCTCTTCTTGCTGGCCATTCTCGGTGCGTGCTCCATAATCAACAGATTCACACGTCTTACCGGTGAACTATTTGGTCTGCTAATTGCAATGCTCTTTATGCAGCAGGCAATAAAGGTTAGTAATTATGAACCATGATTCCATGAACGATTTTCTCTAGTAATCTGTAGTTTTCTGTATGCGGTTTTGAAATTGGAGCCCTCTGTTAACAGTTACCTAAATGAAACTAATGTTTGATAAGAAGGTTAATAATCTCCATTTTAAAGGGGCTTGTGGAGGAGTTTGGTGTACCAAAGACACAGACAGAAGGTACCAATCAGATTGCACTCCAATCATCTTGGCTCTTTGGCAACGGAATGTTTGCTTTAGTTTTGTCGTTCGGCCTTCTTTTTACCGGTCTAGGAAGCCGCAAGGCTAGATCCTGGCGTTACGGGACAGGTACTAGCTATGCTTCTGAATTATGACCAAAAAAATGTAGTATGGAATGATTTTTATTACAAGATAGATTGTGAGTGTGAGGTGAGATAACTAACTTGTTTAATCAACATTCTCATTCTTCTAAATTTTTTGGTTATATTATAGATTGGCTACGCGGATTTATAGCTGATTATGGAGTCCCCTTAATGATTCTCGTATGGACTGCTGTGTCTTACATACCAGTCAACGAGGTCCCAAAGGGAGTCCCGAGGCGACTTTTCAGTCCAAATCCATGGTCTCCTGGTGCATACTCAAATTGGACTGTTGTCAAGGTGACTTTGATTATGTTTGATGGATAGTAATATTGTGCCACCATACGGAATGACATTTCTAGTTTTGCCCTTGCAAAGCAGGCATGACTTGTTGCTCATTTTTTGTTACATTTTGCAGGAAATGATGAATGTGCCACTATTGTACATTATTGGAGCATTTATACCAGCAACAATGATTGCTGTGCTTTACTACTTTGATCACAGTGTTGCATCACAACTTGCCCAGCAAAAGGAGTTCAATATAAGAAAACCCTCATCTTATCATTATGACTTACTGCTCCTTGGCTTTTTGGTATGTTTTTAAATACTTTAGAAATATATTGTAATGCCAGTTAATGGAAATATATAACCTATTTCTTATTCTTTCTACTCCATCTAGTCACTATTTTTCCTTCTTAAATTCTTGTCAATTTTACTCTCCAGACCTTATTGTGTGGGCTTATTGGCATCCCTCCTTCCAATGGTGTGATTCCGCAATCTCCAATGCATACCAAGAGCTTAGCTACTCTGAAACATCAGGTAACATATTTCTTATTGACCATTGAATTCAGTACATGTAAATTTACATTGAATTGAAGAGTTATAAAATGTTTGGTAAACATGAATAGGAAATAATTGGAAGGTTGCATGATAATCTCTCATTTTATTTAATATCCTTTTAAAATTTTCTGAAATATGACTTGTCGGCTGTCGCTATGTATGGACATTTTGTTAAGTCTTGTCTGTTTTTAATAAGATAATTGAATATTATTGATATTTGTTTTGTTTGGAATAGCTTTTGCGGCATAAGCTTGTCTCTACTGCACGAACAAGCATGGAGAAAAACATGAACCTGAGTCAGTTATACGAAAGTATGAAAGAAGCATATGATGTAATGCAGACACCATTGGTTCCCCAAATTCCACCCACCTTGGTAAATGTGACCCAATGATTTCCAGTTTATCTGAAATTTGCGATCGCCTTTTTTTATATACCCTTGGTTTTGTTCTTCAAGCAGGGGTTGAAAGAGTTGAAAGAGTCTACTGTCGCACTCGCTTCAAGTCATGGATACATTGATGCCCCTGTTGATGAAGTCGTCTTTGACGTGAATAAGGATGTTGATGACCTTTTGCCAGTTGAAGTTAAAGAGCAGCGTCTCAGCAATCTACTTCAGGCATTGATGGTTGCTGTTTGTGTTGCTGCTATGCCTGTTTTGAAGAAGATACCGACCTCAGTGCTTTGGGGTTACTTTGCCTTCATGGCAATTGAAAGCTTGCCAGGAAATCAGTTTTGGGAGAGAATATTGTACCTTTTCACTGCTCCAAGTCGAAGATACAAGTATGTTTATGTTCATAATCAATTTTTCACTATTATAAGACTCTCTTTTGATAAACAACTTTAGTAAGCGCTTATAGCATAAGTGGTTATCATATAAATGTTCATTTATAAGCTATTTTTATTAAAAAATAAAACAAAATCAAACTATTTTTATAAAAACTATGAGCTGTTTCCGTAAGCTAACTTAGAGAGCTTATGGAAATAAGCTGAAAATAACATATGGACTTGTCATATCGCTAGTTTGACGCTTGTGAGTGTTAGCATTCTATTTTATGAGATTGAAGATTTTCTTTTTCCCTTTCTAGACTGCTGGAGGAACACCATGCTACCTTTGTTGAGACTGTGCCTTTGAAAGCAATTGCCCTGTTTACTCTGTTCCAGACAGCTTACTTGCTTCTTTGCTTTGGCATAACCTGGATACCAATCGCCGGGGTCCTCTTTCCATTGTTAATCATGCTTCTTGTCCCGGTTCGACAATATTTTCTTCCCCATTTTTTCAAAGGAGCCCATCTTCAAGAGTTGGACGCAGCAGCATATGAGGAAGCACCTGCCATTGCTTTCAACATGTCCTTTGATGTAAGAGGTTTTGAATCGTATTAGTTTGTTTTATTATCAAATGGATTTAATTCATATACACCGTCAATGTAATAATTATTTACGCTGTCAATCAATCATAATTGTTAATCATTGAAACTGTTTGACTTTTATCATAGCTACCTCGACAGTCACATGTGATTGGTTGTGATTTGTTGACGGTGTATCAGAATTCAACTCTTATGAGCTTGATACAAAAATGTTATAATCTTATCAATATCTTGTTCACAATTTTTATGTCTATACCTAACAGGATCTAAGTAACCATGGAACAACAATGAATATCAATGGTGGGGAAATTCTTGATGAAATTATTACGAGAAGTCGCGGAGAGATACGTCGCACTCAAAGCCCTAAAGCATCAAGTTCAACTGCAACACCAATAAGTGATATACGATCTGCGAATAGCCTGCAAATATCAGGAACCATTCCCAGTCCTCGAGTAGCTGCATTGAGAGGGGAAATCAGTCTAGGATCGAATGGGAAGGAGTTCAGGTCAAAGCAAACTCCTTGAAAAATATATAAACGGTTCAATTTCAAGCTAAAATGTATCTCTAGAGCAGATTATAGTAGTACTAAGTGATATTCTACAGGTTATGTGTTTTTGACAAAAAAAAAACGACATTTTCTTGATGACATCTTTCTTTGCTTCGATTTAACTATTTACCAAGAGAGTTTGTTGTCTGACTGTTTTAATCGTTACAATATAAAGTGGGCAGGAATATTTTCAAGTTGATGGAATGATGCTGTTGAATGTTTGTTATGTTGCTGTTTGGATTTTAGTTTTAGGTTTGTAGGTTAGCTGATTTTTTTAAAATATCCATGAGGGATTAGGATACATGAATAACTTTCTTTGAAGTGTGTTTCTTTAAAAAATAATACCTTTATATCTTAGTGAATTAGTATCATGGGGCATTTTAAATAAAGTATATGTTTAGTTAGAGTTTGAAAAACTTTATTTTATAATATTCATTTTGAAGTTGAGTTGGTTTATGTTAGAAAATTACTCCATCCATCTTAAATTATAAGTCGTTTTGACAATTTTACACGAATTAAGAAATATAATTAATTTTGTATGAGAAACAAATATTATGAATTGTTTTACAAAATTGTCCTTAATAAATGATATGAGAAAGATAAATTAAAAAATTGAAAGAAAAGAGAGTCATAAATAGGAGAAATAACATTAATGTTTCATTGATATTGTTTTCTACAAAAAAAATGTTTTATCTGTATTGTAAATCGACTATTGAGACAATTTTGTTTCCAAAACGATTTATAATTTAGGACGGAAGAAGTAAGAAATAATGTGGATTGGATAATGTTGATCCAATACATTTTTAAATGTATAGTTACTTAAATGAAATGACTTATGTTTGTTTTAAATTAAAAAATAGTTGATGTTAAGAATCAAAATGTATTGGTAAAAAAATATCTAATATCTAATTGCAAATAGTAAATACAAATGTAAATAATACACACAAAATGGATTTTACTCATAACAAAGTGTTGTTTTCATGCTTAGGGAACTAGAATAAGTTTGATATGCCAAACTTGTATTTGTCTCAAACAATGCCAAACATGCTACGTCCAAAGCAGGAATGCTTGTGAAGCAACTAATATTTTGGGTAAAGACATTACGTAACCAAAAATAATATGGTAAATTTACCCGCATATGTTCTATGACACATGTAACATTGTATTATAATTATATATAGTACTATAAAATAAAAAGTCACAAAGAATCTGTTACTTTCTTGTTTCTCTTTTTATTATGAACTCGTGAAAGGGATGATGATAGTGTTGGATTTATTTGGTGCATAAAATTCAAGCACACATGTATTCATTCCTTGACTGTATTTTTAGGAAGAAACAGGGTAACTTTGATGTCTATAGACACATGCATGCACAAGAGAGGATTATTTGTATAGTGTCCTTAAAAATGATTACAATATGATGACGATGAAAGCATACACAAGAGAAGGTATGATATGATGTGTTAGGCTGTTAGCTAGGTGTTTGTTTTTCTTAGTTACAAAACAAGAGTCTATGTTGACGGTTTTGTGAAGCTTATATATGGTCCTACATATTTCATCTCAAGGTAAACACTTTACCTAATTTATGAGCACTAACGAACAAGTGTCCTATCAAAGCTTTGCATCATCTCTTGCTTTCAATAATGGCACAATGATATTAGTACATTGAAAGCCCTTTTTATCTACATGTCTTGTCCTACGTGGTTCAAGATGCCTTAATAAGTTGTTAGGCCATTCAATTTCATGGTTAAGGTTTGAGAATGTTAATTAATTAAAAACCAACTAGTGTTATTGTTTTTAACTCTACATAACTAAATTCTAGACAATATTATAGGGGATCCAATTTCATATTATATGTATGTCTTTGCTGTGCAGTCATGTCAAAGAGATATTGGTTATAAATAACTTATACGAATTTTTTTAAGCAAACGAAAATTGTATTAAATAAATTTATCATTCAATTTGTTTTTAAGCAAACCGAAATTTGCCATCAAATTAATTTTTAACATGAGGTAAAGATTTGAATCCTTTGCTAAAATATATTATTTTGGTTTTGAATTTATCGTTCAAATCACTTGTACAAATGTATCAAAACTTAAATCATTTTACAACTAACTCCATTTTTACCAAAATGAATTTTATAAAATCTTTTTTTTTTCTTTTTCTTTTAAAATTAATTTTCGGTAGCCGGCAAAGCCAAACACACTCATAGTATTAATTAGTATTCTATCAAACTACTACTTCAAATCACTGCAATAAAAAATTATGGATGTAGTACATAAAGAGAGTACTTAATTAATGAAAGTGTGACAAGTGGGGGAAAGTTAGCTTTCAACGTACAATAACCACACATATATAATTAAGTTTTGCCCTCTAATGATCACATAATTTTACTTTATATATGATCCAAGGTACTATATGAACGAAAATTTGGTATAGATTTGAAAAGTGACAATATATGATTCAGATATCTAGTTTGTCTGCTTTGCAAAAAGAGCATGTTTATTTGAGATACTTTAAAAGTTTGCTTCAGTTAATGGGAGTAAGGATTTGTGTGATCAGTGAGGACCCATCTCATTAGATAAGAAACATAACTTAGTGGAAAGCATGCAGTCTTTCCACTATCTGGTACGTACTTGGTACTAGCTTCCAAAATTACACGGCATATTTAAACTTGGCTTAAATAGGTCTTTCGTCCCTATAGATATAGGTCATTTGAATTTTCGTCCCTGAAGTTACTAATCCTTTCAATCTGCCACTGCAAATATTAATCATTTGACTTTTGGTCCTAATTAATTTTTTTTACTGAGGTGGGCTGTCATTAGCCATGTGGTGCCCATGTGGCAAGTGATGATTGGGCGAGGTGGTTGGCTTAAATAGGTCTTTCGTCCCTGCAAATATAGGTCATTTGAATTTTCGTCCCTGAAGTTACTAATTAGATGTAATTAGGACCATTTTTCAAATGATTAATATTTGCAGTGGCAGATTGGAATGATTAGTAACTTCAGCGACGAAAATTCAAATGACCAATATTTGTAGGGACGAAAGACCTATTTAAGCCTTTAAACTTTGAGTTAATAACAAAGATTACAATCATCAATATTTTGGTAAGCCATACATAGAATATCGTTAAGTTTTGTTCGGTTTAGTTCAGTTTTTCAGGTTTTTAAAAGTGTAATTGAACCGGACCAAATTGATGATATACGGTTTATTTGGTTTGGTTGACCGATTTGTCAAGTAATATAGTTAAAGGATCATTCATCGTCTAAATGAGCTCTAACTTAATTGCAGTTTACTACAACAACGGAAAACTTAATCTATTTAGGATTAGTCTTGATGTTACATTGTCGGACTTAAATGATCAACTGGACAAAATAAATGTTTGTCTCAACCACGATGAGAGAAGAAGGATGGTCAATGTTGATTATTATTGTTCGCCAATCGATTCAGAAAGATTCGTTTGATTCATTCAGATGAAACTTCAAAACAATGACAATGTGAGAATCATGTTTTCTATATTTTGTGAGTATAGTCAAAGAGATTGATCGAGCTAGACGTTATCTTGGTGATATCCGATCATGTTAAGTTTGATTCATCCCAGAACAAACGAAGAAATCCAAGTGTGCATGGATGAATCTGTTTGTTTGGCTCATCCATAATCTTGTTTGTGTTTAATTTATTATGTTGTAATTAAATAATGTTGTTATCGTAGAATTTGATTTAATAGAAAACTTCTTGGTGTTATGTCTTCTTATTGGTTTTAGATTATAAACCCAGAACATGCTTTTGATTCTAAAATCCAAATGGAGGTAATTTTAGAAAATATGAGAGATGAGGATATGCTTTTGGTTGAAAAAAAAAATGAATTTCAAAATAATAGGACATACATTGTATTTTGTCCTCAAAACATTACTTCTATTTTGCATTTACAACAGTGAAACAAAACATAAATAACTAATAAAGATAATAGTTCAGTAAAATAACTAAATAACTATTGTCTTTTTTTTTAATAAAGTTTTTCTTATATTTCTTAATATGTGTATAAAAACATTAAACAACATTTCTTCATTTCTTTAATGGAGAGTAACCTTACTCTACCTTTTTTTTTTTAAGGAAGTAACCTTACTCTACTTGTTGTAGTTGAACGGCTGAACATATATTACATTAAGTTCAGTTTTTTTAAGGGGACATTAAGCTCAGATTTGTTGCTGGATGTCCAAAATACAATATGAATTTATTGCATTACTACTTCAATTACTTAAGATTTACCTAACGCATGCCTTTAAAAAAAAATGAGGTAACGCATTCCTTTAATTGTTTCTTTCGGTTCCGTTTACTAGATATGTGTCACCATGTTCCACTAATTTATTGCATAAAAATTGAGTAAACAATAAATAATAGAAATTTTTAAAAATATTTCTGGATCTGCTGAGGGTATTAAGAAATTGGTAGTAAAAGTTATATTATAAAACATAGAAAAACACTAGTTTTCAATTTATATTGCTTTATAGTAGTGTAATAACTAGTATCTTAAAGCCTTGATTAACATTTTCCTTACAAACTTTTGAATTAACATTTCAGTCTGTTGATATTTTCATTTGATTCCACTTAATAATAAGAGAATGCTAACAAGTATCCCATAGACATTGGTTAAACATTCAAAATAAACAATCTTTCGTGTTTCCTAAACATATAACGCCTCTTAGGACAATTATAGTGCACATTTGAACTTACAACCACCAAACATATAACTAGTATCTTTGTCCCTTATTATAACCACCAAACATCTTACTATATTTTTATACACATTATGAAGATTAGAAAGTGTATAGATTTTCCCGTCATAAAACAGTGTACATTAAATTTATATATCTTAATACAAGTCCAAATAAATTGCAAATTAATTTTTTCATACTCATCCAAAATCCAAATATGCCACGGTATAGTTTTCTTTGGTATAAGTGTATAACCATAGAATTCTGTACAATCTGATCAGAGGTAAAACCTAGCTAGCAAAATGGCATTTTTTATTTCTGTATTCTCAAATCTAGTTCAAAAGTATATAACAAAAACATATTTCTCCCCCTCAAACAAGAACAATAAATCAACTACAATTTTTATTTTTAATATATATTAATAGCAATAACAATAATAATAATAATAGCAGTGGTCTCCCTCAAAAAAAAAAAAAATAGCATTG
>Ga0228711_1007175_pt1 | contig 16239 bp, 12 predicted proteins | sample MedpolnodulmetaG_2_FD_177996 | JGI IMG/M metagenome (GOLD analysis project Ga0228711, IMG submission 177996) | Root nodule microbial communities from Medicago polymorpha collected in Santa Monica, California, United States - brown nodules | ecosystem: Host-associated > Plants > Roots > Nodule...
TTTCGAATTTATTTTAAATGAATAAATAAATTAGAATATAGCAAATAAATAATTTAGAATAAAGTGAACAAATAATTTAGAAAATAAATAATTTAGAATAAAGTGAACAAATAATTTGGAATAAAGTAAATAAAATAATTTAGAATAAAGTAAATAAAATAATTTGAAAATAGTAAATAAATTAAAAAAAAGTCACTGTGCGCCACTTAACTAACGCCACGTAACTTAACTTGCACATTGTTTTACACTTGCGCAAATGCATTTTGGGCATGGCTGCAGGGCGCGAGTGTTTTGTGCTGAGGGAAGAGCAAAAATTGTTTTTTGGATCATACAAGAGAGGCCCAAACCAACTTCTAACCTTCACAAGAAGTAAATTGTTTTTCTGACTTCCAGAAGTTCCTGATAACACATGGAAATGACCGAAGTTCCTGATAACACATGGAAATGAGCGGTCATTTCCATGTGTTATCAGGAACTTCTGGAAGTCAGAAAAACAAAAGTCTCACAAGAATATGGGCAGAGCAAACTATGCTAGAGTTAGCTATGCCTGGAAGCAGGATAAGGCTTTCAGAGTGTTGGTTTAGACATATAAATTCCAAGTTTCAACAGAATTTGCATGAAGCAATTCATTTGTGACAGAATTTTCTATCAATGAAATTATTTTTCTCTCAATTCATTCACCTTTAACAAACACATACATGACAGCCCAGAAATAACTTTAAGAGAGAAGTGTATGATCCCAGCCTCAATAACATATGACATTAACTTATAGAGTAGTAAATAAGAGTAGTTACAATAACATGAAAGAATAACAATTTGAGCACCAGATAAAATTTATGAGTTCCCAGTCTAACAATATTTAATTTTCACTTCTTGAACTTTTCAATCATGCTAATAGCAAAACTTCACTAATCACTACAAATAAGATATGCTATATTATACTAAGGAATACAGAATACAGATTTGGACATAACAAGTGGTGAGCATGGAATTCTCAGCACGGATAATAATGCTATCAAAGATTTAAATTACAATGCTACATGACACAGAAAGACTTCCCACAAAAAAAATATGTCACAGAAAGGCTATAATGTAATTGGAAGTTAAGGAACTGCTCCTACAGTTTTTCACAATATATGTAAATGATACGCCAATGTTTTTTCCATACTATCAAACTGATGAAAAAAACTGAAATTCCAGACACCTATAACATTAACAACTAGTACCAACTCATAGCATGTTTGTGTATCCACTCAAAACCATGCCAGACTCACATTCACATAGACGCACTAGCAAGAAATTTCCGCTATTATGTTTTTCATTTTGGAACGTGTGTAACTCCTAATAAACAGATAGACAAACACACTACCAAAATCCAATGTATTAAATTCAAAATTACATGTAATCTCCAAGCTATAGGAATTTGTACGATAACATATGACATTAACTTTCACGGTCTATTGATTTCTATTTAATACTAGTCTGGAAAAGGACATCAAGTCTGGACCCTTCATTAGCACTGATATCTGGTTGTTAAATAAAATTTGCTGATTCAAAAAAAAAACAAAAAACAAAGACTATCCGTAAACAACTGCTTGCTGTCACCATGATTTAAACTAGCCCCCTTACCTTCAGAATATGTGATTAATTCTCCAAGGACCTCTTTAACCTCCCCAGGAAGCGGAGTATCTCAGAAATTCTTAGGTGAAGTCGAACATAACACGTCACCTTTAAAAGCAACCAATTAAAAATTTACAACTAATTAAATGAATATAAAAAATAAAATAAAATATGAAAATTAGAATACATAAAATCATAAGTCATAACCACTGCCACACGACACAATTGAACCTCCTTCATTCATCCTCTTTTCTTTTTCTTTTTTTGTCCAGATTTTTCTCCATGAGTTTCTCAATTCATCAACCGTTTTTTTTCAATGGTCTTTGGTTACATAGATTTCCTGCGATAGAAAGTATTGTCGGTCCTTACTGCAAATCATAAATTCATAATAGTATACAACTCTTAAAACAAAAATAAAAAAGTTGTTACTAAATAGAAAAGATGAGTGCATCATCATGCAAAAAAATTCTGGAGCAAATAGGGACTCATGTACAAACAATCGATGAACAGAGAAAACCCTGGAGGAAGATGGAGGTTTAGTGGTAGTGTTAGGCGGTTTTGATTTCCTGTATTTCCATTTTATTTTATTTTTTTATATTCATTTAATTAGTTGTAATTTTTTAATTGGTTGTTTTTAAAAGTGACGTGTTATGTTCGACTACTGCCACAATGGTTTTAAACTTACCAGTCTGGCAAATAGTCAAGCAAAGGATATGGTATTCTTTTTGCTAGCAGTTGCATTAACCTTTTTAATGAGACAAGACTGATGGTTAGTAGCCACTTTGATATGAAGGACCTTGGTGATGCTTCAGTTGTTTTAGGCATTCCAATTTTTCGTGATATGACACCTGGTGTTCTAAGATTGTCTCAAAAGGGATATATTGAAAAAAAATCCTTAAGCGATTTAATATGCATTCTTGATCCCCCATGCATTGCGGCTATTAAGATAGGCCGGCAATACACTCTCTAAATCTCAATGTCCTCAAAATGATAAAGAAACTACTAAAAGGGAAAAAGTCCCATATGCTTCCGTTGTTGGTGGTTTAATTGATTCTCAAGTTTGCACTCGTCCATATATTACTTTTGTAGTTAATTTATTAGAGAGATATTTGAGCAACCAAGGTTTGGGTCGGAAAGCGATTAAAAAGGTCATGTGATATTTGCAGGCAACCAAAGATTATATGTTGACATATAAGAAGTCGTCATTTGTTATTTTGATTCTGATTTTGTAGGCAGAATGAGCTATTTCTTAGAAGAGTGTTAAACAAACTATTATAGTAGGAACGGTGGCTACCAATTTTTTTTATTTCAAAAATCATTTTCAAGAGGTGAATTTTCAAATGGACCCACAACATTTTGACGAGAAGGGATGTAATCTGAAATATATACAAGCATGAGCCTCATAAACTTGAACTTCTTTCATGAATCTACCAACAAGTTTCTCCACAACGATGATTTTTTTCTAGAGAAAAAAAGATCATTTATTTCGTTTTGGGTTTAGAATCGTTCTTGTTTTTTTTTCCTTTCCTTCTGATGTTTAAAGAAGAAACCCAAAAAACTTGTGATCTGTTTTTTTTTTCTTATTTGAAAATAGGTTAGAGGATTAATAAGGAGGTACCTAAAACTAGATTGAAGATTCTTTAGGTAAACAAAATGGAGAAGTCGGAATCAATCATGGAAGATGATAACAAAAATTATTGGAAAAGAAAAAATGTATTCAAGTAGAATCTTGAGTGAAACTTTTATCAAGAATCATAAAGAAAAAAAAAATCAACGAAGTTTCACCAAAAATTTTCTCAAGAAATTATAGGTAATATTCCATTTTGGTAACTTATCAAGATCATGAAAACGTTTATTACATCTAAAGAGTATAATGAAACTTATATCAAGGGGTACAATGGAGGTGAGACATAGTAACTATTTAAAAATAAATAAATGTTGAACAAAGAATAGGATATGTAACCAATGACCCAATAATTGAGCCAATTATTAAATTAACATCACATATATTCTAGTTAATAATTTCTTCTTCCTTTTCTGGACTCAATAAGCTAATAATTTCTTGATAAGCTGTGTATCGAACAAGCACAATTTCTAGAACCAACGTCGCTTGCAATACATGGAGGCTGAAATTGTCCATCTTTAGACCAAATCGATCGTTTTTGGATAAATTCACAAACAAAGGTGTCAAGCATTTCAATAGTAATGTGCTTCAACACTACCACATGTGCAATATTTCCATTGCTTGCCAAATTCCATCTACGAGTAAAGTGATCATCTAGGGGTCTCTCAAAAACAACTATGTTGCTAAACTCGTTTAACATTGCACCAATTCCAGCATCACGTAGTTGATTTAGTAAGTAACGTGCCTTCATTATGCATTCATGTACTTCATTCTCAAGTCCTATTAAACCCCTTTTTTTGAGAGCATACCAAAGTAGGATTGGAGCATGCCCACTACGGCTACCTGTGATTGTAGCATCCCTTGAAGCAATATATTCAACATCTCTAGATAGTGCATTGATGTATTTCAAACGAGTTATCAAAACACCACAAGGAGATGGGCATCCCAAAAACTTATGACCTGAAATAGTTACACTGTCGATAGGTTTCTTGAAGCTAATCCTTAGAGCCTATACAATCACCAAAATAAAATTTTAGATGGTATCATAATTAGGTAATCATTGAGATCTTGAAATTGAAAAATATGAAGCCTTGTTGGAGAAAAAACATTCTACATACAATCATAGTTTTTTTATTGAACATATAATTAATTATAGTTGTCTTGTAAATTTAAAAGTTTTCATTATTTTTGATCATGTCGGGCCTGGGATCACTGAATGGTCTTATTGGTGGTGATTGAATGACCTTCAAGTCTACAACCTTCGTCAACAGACTTATTCTTGGAAAGAGAGGGTGACACATGTAAATACACTCAAATGCTCCAGTTAGTAAGCATTGTGGATTTAGGAGGTGATTTAAGGTAAAATGTATGTGTATTTGATTCAATGCCCTTGAGTTATTATTTATAGTGTAGGTTTATGGTTTTGTTCCCTATTATTTATAGTGTAGGTTTAGGGTTTTGGTATCTGAACCTTTACCTGGATAGCTATCCTCAAGGGACAACTCTTAGCAGATTAATGAGAGATATCATTGAACCCGGACTGGATGGTCCAGATTGCCCTAAGGGGCTATTATTCCACTATGGTCTAGAGGAGTGTCCATGTGGTGGTCCTTATGGACAGTTAATGGGAGGTGTCCAACCCCAATTATGGTTTGGGCCTTGACCTAAACCTAAACAGTTTCCCCAAGCTATTGGTTGAGGGAATTTAGTAATAGCTTGCCTTAGTGGCTTACAGTCCGGCCTGCCTGACCGTTTTACCATCGTTCCGACTCTCAGAACCTCAGACTTAGTGTGGTGAGCTTGGGGTCGTCGGTCCAGGTGCTTCAAGTTTGTGATATGGGCCGCCTAGTGGAGTTCTTAAACATCACCTTGGGGTACTCTACTTCGAGCTTATCCGAGATAACCATTGGATCAGATCGAGGACCCGATAACATTCATGGTGTATGACTTCCTCGGCTGCTTTCCGTACGATTATGCGAGGCCTTTACCTTTTTTCTTGAGCATGGACCAGGTAAAGATTATTAAACCATTAAAGTTGGCAGAATATTTTTATGGTCGGCGCTAGGTTTGTACCATGCACCCGCTATATGTACTATGTTAGAATTTTGCAATAAGTGTTTTGACCATCTTTATCACCTTTTGATATTTTACTCTCCCGTTACTGGGGGAATTTTTGCGCCTTTAATCAATCCTTTGACCATTTCTTCACATTTTTCCCATGCTTTTACTTTGTTACTCTCTCTCTATCTCCTCTATCTCTATCTCTCTCGCTCAAGTTTCATGGTTATAAATTGGGGGGTTTTTCCCATATGCTTTTGCTCATTTATTTTCCTTCACTTTTCTTCATTGTATTTCAAATTTTCTTTTCTCTAGTATTCTTCATAAGTTTTGAAGTAAATGGATAGTGGTGGAGCGTCGTTTCTGGTGGTGAATATGGGTCTCTATCGACTAGTCTTAGTGTTTCATTTCCCAGGTCTAGAGAACAACAAGTTAGTCAAAGGTTGCCTGTTGTGAAAATCTTCTTAAGAACATGATTAGTCTGATAGAGTCAGTGTCGTTGGTTCAAATTTGTGACAATTGAAACCTTCCGTTCTTCTACTAGGAGTCTCTATTGCCTAATGGGGTTGAAGAAATTGAGCACGACGACTTGGATTGCGAATATGGAATTGGTGTTGGATGGACATGATTCTCGAACATACTGGCGATAATTATTTCCATTCATCCTATTTGCGAGCCATTGTACTTTGGTGGAGCAAACCGATCTTTATCCCATGGCATTAGTTCTTGCCTTCCAATAGATGGGGTGGATTAGATGTTATTTCGTCAACTTTCAATTTCAACTCCTTATGTTGCCTCCCTGAACCTCACTCCAAAGGTCATACTTTAAGATGTTTTTGGCCATATCCATCCTTTGTACTCCCTTTCGGGGCCACATGTTTTGCAAATGAACATGAGAAGTGTTTATTTAGATGGCTTTAATGAGAATAGGGAAGATGAGACCAATGATTAAGATTTTTAGCTTGTGCTGTTGTGAGATCTTGATGTTAGCCTTATATATGTCTAAGAGATAGTAGTTTGTGAAGCATATTCATGTCTTCAAGGGGATCTTCAGGGAAATGTTGTTTGAACAAACCAGACAAAGAGTATAGTCGACATATCCTCTGTGATGAAGCAGAATCTCGAAGCAAGTATGAGGTGATGGCCATGCTATGTTGTTCACTAGGATAATTGATTTTTTGTATGGTATGTGGTGTATGTTCCCGGGCTTTGTTTCCTCGTTGAGGTCGGGGAGTATGTGCCAAGACATTTGTTTCTAACCATTGATAATATATATATGTATATATTTAGTTTCTAGGATCTATATCGCGGTGTGTACCCGGTATGTCTTACTTTAATAAATTTTCTTGTTATACTTAATATTATTGCATGTAGATGTATGTTTGATTTGACGCAATCTATTGTGATCTAGTCAACTCATTAAAGTCAGACCTTAGCCAAAGGTTGACTCATTTCGACCCTTTACAAAGGTGTTTCCATCCGTGGAGGTGGACTAAAAATAAGGGAGGAACCCTCAGCTTGACAATGGCTAATTGTCGAGTAAGATTCCGAGAACCATTCTCGTAGGGCCAGTGTTAAGTACCTATCCTAAAGGGATAATGTATTTAGTATCTTCAGGTATCAACTCTGGGTGACTTCCCATTGTGTGGTCGGTGACGTAAGATACTGTTAAAGGAAACAAATGAAAAAATATGAATTAAAGTGTACGACATTTCACTAAAATAGGATTTTCTTACATTGATGGCTGCTATCGTCGATTACATTTAATTGTAATACTTCTTTAGGTTTTATGTGTTCCAGGTCATGGGCACTTCCTTTCTAGAAAGAGTCTCAAGCTTGTATGCCTCTTTGCTTGTGCTAGATAAAACCTTGTTTGTGCATTTCCAACTAGGCACTAGCTTCCTTGGGCAGCGTTCTTTTGTCTGATGTCATTCCTTCTTAGAACTAGGTACCCTACGTTGAAACTGCAGGCCCCGACCGTTTTCTTATACTTAACAACCATCCTTTGCTTTCTTATGGCCTCAATGAGGGTGCCCCAATCTCGACGTTCTTCTAAGAAGTCTAATTCTTCTTTTCGCCTTTGTTTATTTTCTTCTTGGGATAACAAGAAGGTAGTTCTCCAACTAAGTTCTCAATTGTCATTGAGATAACAACTTCATATATGTAGATGAGTAGGAAAGGAGAATCTCTCGTCGACGAGTAAGGTGTGGTGTTGTATGCCCAAAGGATGTGGAGAAGTTGATTGGCCTAACCTCATTTCACCACATCTATTCTCCTTCTTAGGCCTTGAAGTAAAACCATGTTGCACATCATGCTTGTTTGTTGGTTTGAGGATGCTTAACAGAGAATAAGTGATGCTTTTCCTTTAAATCTTCCACGAGGCCTCAAAACTGCGTATCCCAAAAATTGTGTCCCAATGTTTGTGGTCAGGGATTGTGGTGCCCCGAACCTTGTCATGATGCTCATCTTAAAGAACCTTGATATGTTGCTTGTTATGAATTTGAAGAGTGGCTCAGCCTCAAGCCATTTGGTAAAATAATCCACTGCCACAATCAAATACTCCCCCCGTTTCAAAATAAGTGTCTTTTTAGCAAAAAAATTTGTTTCAAAATGAATGTCATGTTCACTTTTCAATGTAAACTTTTACAATTATGCCCTTTAATTAATGTTGTGTACACTTCTTTCAAAGTCATATCTTTCACTTTATGGGAAACACACCAATAGTTATTTGGGGTAGTTTAGTAAAATGGTTATATCTTTTGACAAATTTTTTGCATTTCTTAATATGTATGCAAAAAACTTAAATGACACTCATTTTGAAACAGAGGGAGTACTTCAAACCTCCAAGGGCCTTTGGGAAAGTTCTGAGGATGTCCATTCACCACCATGCAAACAACCAAGTGGAAGACATCACGATGAGTTTGATCGGTGGTGCCACGTGTTCCTTTGAGTCTAGATTCTTCATGGGTCAGTATTATCCGACCCTCAAAACTTTCCTTGCTAAAATTTGAGCCCCTATGTATTGTCGTCGTATCCATTCGTGGATTTCCCCAACGACATAGTTTCCTCTTCTTTTGTAAAATGTTTCAGCAAAGGATTGACAGTACTCTCCGATATTTTACTCGTCAAACAGGGAGAACTTGCATGATCGGAGTCTGAGGTAGAAGGCTTGATTTTTTTTATTCAACTATTTTGAAGAGTGGCTTTTATCTCGGGGGATGTGTTCAAACCTCACTTTCTGGAATTTCTTGGTAACCTCCGTTACGAGAAGTAAGTACTTTTGCATCGTTGTGCCCCTAGATTCATATTCCCAATTGATTTTTGGAAATCACCACTTGCAAATTGAAACCAAATAATACCTAATGGACCCATTTCTGCGACTAAGTGAAGCCTGCCTAGGCATGCTTTGTACTCATATTGCTTATTAGTGGTCAATAAATTGAATCGGAGGGATACTTGGATTGCCAGGCCCTCACTATTTTCCAAAAGGATGCATGCTCTACACCCGTTGACATTTGATGAACCAACGGTGTATATAGTTCATTTCTGGGATTGTTTTGGTTTTGTGGATGTCATATCCATCACAAAGTCTGCTAGGGCACACGACTTAAGAGACATTCTAGATTCATATCCCACGTTGAATTGTAACACTGAATATTCCTTTTGTCAAAAGATTTCTTTTTTTTTTTCCTTCCAGTCCCTCCTCATCTTCCTTGAGAGCATTCAGGCTCATATTCATGGTTGGATTTCCCTTTGTTATTGCTTTACTCCTTCTTTACCATGCTTCAATTCATGTGCTTCAAGTGTTTTTTGGAGATCTTCAATCTTGAAATCTTCCAATTCCTTTGTTTCCTCAATTGTCACAACTATATTATCAAATTGAGTTGTCAAGTTGCATAATACTTTCTCCATTATTGCTACTTCTGACATTTATTCTCCATAGTTCTTCATTTGATCGGTAAGTGTTACCAACCTTGAGATGTAATCTACAACTTTCTCACCAATCTTCATCTACATTAACTCATATTGTTTCTTCAAGGCATGAAGCTTCACTTTCTTGACCTTCGCATTACCTTTATAGAACTTCAACAGAATGTCCTAAGCTTCCTTGTAATTTGCAGCTTCTGCAATCTTCTCAAACTTCTTTGCATCAACACGTTCATGAATGAGAAATGACGCTTTGTCATCTTTCTTCTTCAACTCCTTATGCACATTTCTCAGCACACTTGTTGCGTTTACAAGAAAGGGTTCCATGCCATTGGTGACCTGTTCATACACATCATGAACTGCAAAAACCACCTTCACCTGCCTGAACAATCTTTCCCATCTTTTGCCATAAAGAACTGGAAGACTTATGTGAAAAGTACCGTTTTTGGCCATCTTCTGATCTCAGGATCTTTCTTTCTATGAAAAATTTACTTTCTTGGATTGTATAAGCTCTATGATACCACCATGTTCGGTTGAAAAGCTATACACTAATGTGAGTTGAAAAATAATTTAGAAGAAGAATGAAAGAGTATGAATTGACACCAGGTGTCAACGAATTCGTTGACACCAAATCTTAACCATCCATCTATTTTTAATCAAAGGCTCACAATTACTCATTTAAGACCTCATGAAATATCTAATTCTTGCAGAACATGTGAATCTCACTCTTTATTTCTTTTATGATAAGTCAATCAAGCTCTTTAATTATAATATTCAGTGCTGAAAAAGATTGATTTCAAACACAAACAAATCACATAGAAATTGTTTTCGGTCATTGATGTTAGTCTCTGCCACACACCCACTGATATTATTTATTGTTTGCATCTCTTATAGAAAATTAAAACATGGTGGCATCATGATAATCTATTCCCTCTTGTTAATTCCAAAATTTGATTGCAATTACAGACGAAGGTAGTGAAACTGTGATGGGCTGCGAAATTGAGAGCATCGAGGAGAACATCAATTTTTCAAAATAACTACCATGAATATTAATTTTACAAACATTAATTCTTAGCATCCATTTAGAAATCGAGAAAGAAAGCTCAATTCTCATGATGATTTGTTTGTATTTGAAATCAATCTTTTTCAGCACTAAATACTATAATTAAATAGCTTAATTGACTTACCATAAAAGAAATAAAGAGCGAGATTCACATGTACAACAAGAATTAGATATTACATGAGGTCTTAAATGAGTAATTATGAGCCTTTGATTAAAAATAGATGGATGGTTAAGATTTGGTGGCAACGAATTCGTTGACAGCTGGTGTCAACGGATCCTATCACACACACACACACAAACGCACGCACGCACACATACACGCGCGCGCACACACACACATTAACTATGGTTACTTGACTAACAAATAAACCCTATGATCGAGGTTATATCTAACTAACTAACTAACTCAATCTTATCCAACTAACTTCTAGCTAGTAACTAACTTCTAACAAACTTGTGCTAATCTAAAGTATATACATCATAACAACTATACACTAGACTAGGAAACCAACACATCCATTGTGGTGACCCTTTGGATGATGACCCTCTAGGGTACATCATCCTCTGGGTTACATAAATGTACATAATCCTTTGGACATATATAATCTTTTGTACCTATAGTTTGAATTATAACACAAATAATCAAAACCCTAATTTCAATCCATCAATAGAAATATGTGTGTTGATAAGTAATATTTATGTAAAGAACTATAACTTACTTGTTGGATAAAAGGCAACATGATTCCAAATAGAGCTCCGTCACAATGAATGTAGAATTGATCACGAGTAAAACGACATTTGTCGAGTGTTTGTATTACAAGATCAAGATTATCAATACCTCCTTTCAAAGTTGTCCCTGCAATAAAAGTAACCCTTTTAACTTGTGTTGTACAAGTGAATATATAGTTTTCAAATATAAATTAATTAGACAAGAGGAGATACCTATGTTTAGATTGATAATGGCTGGTTTATCCTTGTGGGCAAGTAGAGAAGCCTCTAGTTCAATACAATCAATTTCACCCGATAATAAAGAGCCAACCTTCACACACTGCATTCGATACATTCTTGCTATTTTGAATATCGAATAATGTGAATCTTGTGAGGTATATAGAATTCCATCTGGAAATTGTTCTCTCCTGTGTAAAAAAGTATAAATCAATATGCTTATCACTTATCTTTCTGTAATGTTTTTTTAGCAGAGATATAATTAAATTTTATTTATAGAGAAAAGAGGTGCACATAGAAAAACTAACGCTACTAAAATCCCATGAAGATTCCCTTCCGTTCCACCAGTTGTGACGTATCCCCAGTACTCATCCTTCTCTATCTCCCATAGTTTAGCAAACCAATCAAGCACACTAACTTCAAATGTCATTGAATTGAGAGAGAAGCTGCTTCCAAGAAATGGATCTCCAGCATTGTTCAAGTGAAATTGAAGCAACGGTGCTAATGCTTCATAGTTGAAGTCTTGATTTGTGGGATAACCTTTGGTATAATTACGTCAAAGTTAGTATTGATTTAGTTATAGATAGATAGATATGGGAGCAACGGTGTTAACAACAAATTCTTTAATATACTTGCGGTGAGTATAATATCTAAAACTAGGGTTTATAACTGTTTAAGTCATGAATGCTCTTAAGAAAGGTATTATTTTACTAATTTAAGTGAGGTTCGCATAAGTTAATTTAGTTGATCTGTATAATAAATTCCAATCAACAATTGAGTGAACCGAAAAGTTTGTACTTTCTAGTACTGTATTTTGTTAGGGGGCCAAAATCACAACTTTGAGAAAGTTAGGGGGTTAAAACTGCAATTAAGCCTATTAAATATCTAAAGATAGAAAAATCAAGCATAAAAAACCTACCTAAGTTGCGCAAGTTGTACTTGTTTATAGTCTCCACATAGTGAGTAATTACGGCATCTAAATTGGCATCTGTTTCACCAATGCATTGTGTGATAGCAAGGTTGGTAATGTCCTCTTCATGAATATTTGCATGTCTCTCTTCTCCTGAGAGTTTGGCATTGCCAACAACTGTTGGCAACATCTCTGCATCAGGAATGGTAGCCATTGCCATGTTGCTTCCTTCTAAGCTCTCCATTATATCCCTGTAATATGTGGACATTGATTTTAATATATTATTATCATTACCAGTAGGCAATTTTTTTACTAAAAAATGGTAAATTTCCACCTTAGGACCATTTCTATAGGAGCAATGATAGATTGACCATTTCTACATGGAGAAGTTATATGGTGGTTGGCTTATGCATCCGTTTTTGTTAAAAAAAAACCCTCAAGATTATTTTCCAATTTTTTTAAGAAAAATTGAATACGTTTCTTAAAAAAAAAAACTAAACACATCTAATTTTCTTTTTCCTTGAAATCGGATTATAATATTTATTTTGGAGTTTAAGATGAGTTCGTTACAAAATATTTTTTTATTTTTTTCCTTCAGAAAATCCAAAAAAAAAAATTAAGACGCGATTTCAAGAACCACAAATAAGCAGTTAGATAATATTTTAATTTATTCTTAGTTTCCCTTAAAAAAAATTAAAAAAAATTTTTTAATTGTTTTTTTAAAGAATAACATAATCATACACGATTGAACCGTAGTCACTTCTTTTTGAAGGTCCATATTAAACAATAGACACACCAATATATTCAGATATTAAAATTGTATCGGACAATATTGTTACCCTGATTCAAGTTTAATAGTGTGATTGAGGTTTGATTGGTAGTAATTGAATAATATATTTTTATTAACTTTTAATATCTTGCTAAATCAAAATTTCTAAAATCTTATTTTGTGATTGACTATATTACAAGATATATTAAACAGTTGTACCTTAATTTTGATTGAAAATAATTTTGTAAAAAACCTAAATTACATGTATATCACTTTGTAGCACCAGACCTATACATTATTCGGTTAAATATTTTGAGTTGATCCCAAATTTCTTTGATGCATATGTGAATGAGTCACATAAATTTTATTGCATAAATTTACTTTATCTTTTTCGATGGAATGCATATGTAAGGATAGTGGAGGGAACAGATGCTTACTTGTGAATATGTGCCGCAGGTTTGTTTCTTAATGTTTCCGTCACCAACTTTCTTTCTTTGATCTTTCTCTCTAGCTGGTTTATCTCCGCTTCTCGTTGTGTGTTTAGTTTCTCTTCAAAACCTCGTTTATATAATGAATGAATAAAGCTCATGGTGACGAGTGTCGTGCAACACTCTTTAAGAATTACTTTAATTATTCACTATGAAGCATAGACACTCTTAGGATTAGGCGTGTCTCAGTGTCGGACATGTGTCGTATCCGACACGACACTGATACATTACACATAATTATGTAATTTTTTTCTTCAAATTATTATATGTGTCGGCGTGTTAGTGTCTGAATCCGTATCCGTGCTTCATATTATTCATTAAAAAGGTTAAATAATTAAATTTTTAATGTGTTTAATTCCCTAACCATAATTCTTAACCCTAATTACCTCTTAATTCTCATTCCCACCTGCTTAAGAGATCTCCATTTAACCCATACAAAAAAAAGTAAAAACCCTCTCTAAATTGAATATTAGCAATTAGTATTCGCAAAAGTCAAAACCCTATAATAATTTAGGATAATAACAACAACCGTAAATGTGGCTATTGATTCTAATTCCAATTTCAATGTGCAATGTTTTCTCTGTTCTATTTAAAGGGATTCCCTTTCATGTTTAAACGAAGATCGTTCTTTTTGCTATTTTCCTTTACAATGATCATTAATAAGAGTCAAGGTCAATCACCAAAATTCGTTGAGATATACCTTCCAACGTTTGTGTTCTCACATGGTCACTTCAAGGGAATGGTTGAAGATATTGATAAACGATGAAGATACTAATGTGACGTCAAATGTGATATACAAATAAGTATTTCGTAATTTGTCATAAATAATGCTGTCTTTACTATTTTCCAAAAATATAATGGATCCTAGCAATAACTACATATCATAAAATTTTAACAATAATTTATCTATTCATTCATAATTATATAACTTTGAAATATTGAATTAATTTCATTATAAATTATGAAAAAGTGAACAATTTTTTTACTTTATTAATTAATAAAAAAAATTAAAACTTGAGAAAAAAAATTAAATGATAATAAATGACATACGTTTGATTTCTTTTTTAACTTTCAGATGAATAAATTATTTGTTGTAGTAAAGAATAGTCTTTTACTGAAAATTCAAAGTTGATCGCTTAAATATAACACTTGCAAATATTATTTAATTTATATTTTACTATTAAAATAACATATTAATTGAATAGAGAGAAAAATACAATTAATTACTATGTATGTGGGACCTTCATATAATAGGAGAGAGAGGGTCCCTATAAAATCACTCATCTCAATAGACACACAATTAATTGATGTTACAATGGAGGTGTTTATTTAGCATGGTCTTAAATAGAAGAACCCCATTGTTTATGGTCTTAGCAATTAGTATTGGCCAAAGTCAAAGCCCTATAATTTAGGATGATAATAACAACATTAAATGTGGCTATTGATTCCCAATTCCAATTTGAATGTGCAATGTTTTCTCTATTTTATTCTATTTTAATGCATCCAACTACTTCCTGAGCCTATCCTTTGTAGCATTCATGCCTACTTCATCATTTTTTTAATACAACTATTTCTTCTTTTAAAACCTCAGCAGTGTTCTTATGTCAGTCGCATGTCTCAGTCTATTAGATATTGTATCCTATGGGTGTTTGCAATGCAGTTTGGTTTGATTTTGAGGGTAAAAATCATCCGAACTGCTAGATAAAAAAGCATGCAATTTGATTTGATTTGGTTGACTTTTAAAATACAATTTGAACCAAACCAAACGAAACTAATGTGGTTCGAGTTGGATTGGTTGATGCGGTTTTTTTCGATACAATACAATTTTTACATTAAAGTCGAGTTAAAAAGGTAAAACACAACATATTTTCAGCAATGTTTTTAATTTCATTCCACATTACATTTTCATTTTCACCAAACAACATAAAACAAATAAAAAAACGTGGACAAAAATTAATTATATTATTTAAAAAATGTAAAAACTTAGATTTTATCATTCTTTAAAAGTTCAGATAGCACATAAATACATTTTTGAAATAAAAACAAAGAAAATTAACGAGAGAAAAAAATGTCATTTAATGAAATGCAGTTTTTTGCAGTTTTGATTTAGATTAATTCAGTTTGCAGTTTTTCTATTGAATTAGTTCGGTGTTGAACACCCCAACACGTATCCCAATCCTCTCTTCTCTCTTGACTTTGTTCTTATTTCCGGTCTTTTGTTAAGATTTTTCATTTAGTTTGGTTCATTTCATCCAACAATATATTTTTTCTATCCACCAATTCGTGTTATTCTTTGCATTGAACGATTTTTGTAGCATCCGGACAACTGCTCCTTTAATTAGCAAACTTTATGTTTTAAAAAGTTTCCTATATGCATCCTTGAACCACTATTCGGACAGCATTGATATTATTGATAGAACCATTTATTGTCATTGGGTACTCTCTTATTTGTTTATATGCAGCAGGAAATAGAATAATGATATTTGTACATTCATTTTATGAAAACTTTAGTGACAACCTTGTTTTTCTTTATTTTTATTGGTCAAAAACAATGGAGAGAGAAAAAGAAGAGAGAGGATAAGAACATCATGTGAGTATGAGAGAGAAAGTTATACAAAAGTTGTTACAAAATGGTTGTACAAATATCATTTCTCAAAGAAATATGTAGAGAAAATATATGTATGCCTGAATACATATAAATCAAAATACTTGGTCTAAATGTAAGAAATTTCAATCATCACCAATAAAAAAATTTGTTTTTATTAACATTACATGGTAAATTGTGTTGGGGCTTTTTTTTTTTTTTTTTTTTTTATTTTTTTGTTTTTGTTTTTT
>Ga0228711_1007176_pt1 | contig 16236 bp, 9 predicted proteins | sample MedpolnodulmetaG_2_FD_177996 | JGI IMG/M metagenome (GOLD analysis project Ga0228711, IMG submission 177996) | Root nodule microbial communities from Medicago polymorpha collected in Santa Monica, California, United States - brown nodules | ecosystem: Host-associated > Plants > Roots > Nodule...
TATGAAATGGTGAAGGAAAATCTCATTCAACTTTGGATGGCTAATGGACTTGTTACATCTAGAGGAAACTTACAGATGGAGCATGTTGGTAATGAGGTATGGAATGAATTATACCAAAGGTCATTTTTTCAAGAAGTTAAATCAGATTTTGTAGGTAACATTACATTCAAATTGCATGATTTCGTCCATGATTTAGCTCGGTCTATTATGGGAGAAGAATGCATTTCTTATGATGTTTCAAAGTTTACTAATTTGTCGGTTAGAGTTCACCATTTAAGTCTCTTTGATGAAAAATCAAAAAATCACTACATGATTCCCTTCCAAAAAGTTGATTCCTTGCGAACATTTCTCGAGTATAAACGACCTTCGAAGAATTTAAAGGAGTTTCTATCAAGCACTCCACTTCGAGCTTTACATACACGTTCTCCTCGACTTTCATCATTGAAGAGGTTAATTCATTTGAGGTACTTGGAAATTTCCTTTTGTGACATCAAAACCTTGCCTAGGTCTATTTGTAGGCTGGTAAAATTGCAAACACTTAAACTTGAAGGATGTGAATATTTTTCTAGATTTCCCAAACAATTGACAAAATTGCATGACCTTCGACATCTCACGATTAAAAATTGCCGATCATTGATATCAACTCCTTTTAGAATTAGCAAATTAACTTGTCTAAAAACATTACCCATTTTCATTGTTGGTTCAAAAACTGGGTATGGTTTAGCAGAGCTACACGAGTTACAATTACGAGGCAAGCTATACATCAAAGGCCTTGAGAATGTGTCAAATGAAGAGGATGCTAGAGAAGGTAATTTGATTGGCAAGCAGGACTTAAATCGCTTGTATTTGTCTTGGGGTGATTATGCTAATTCACAAGTTGGTGGTGTTGATGCCGAGCAAGTAATGGAAGCTCTTGAGCCCCATTCAGGACTTAAGCATTTTGGGGTGAATGGTTATGGCGGAACAAATTTTCCTCATTGGATGAAAAATACTTCTATTCTAAAAGGTCTAGTTAGTATTACTCTCTATAACTGTGAAAACTGCAGGCAGCTTCCTCCATTTGGTAAATTACCATGTTTAACTTCTCTTTTTGTGATTGGCATGAATGATTTAAAGTACATTGATGATGACTTGTATGAAGCTGCGACTGAGAAGGCTTTTACGTCATTGAAAAAACTGACTTTGCACAACTTGAAAAACTTAGAGAGGGTATTGAAAGTGGAAGGAGTAGAGATGCTAACACAACTTTTAAAGTTAGATAAACAAAATGTCCCCAAACTTACATTGCCATTCCTTCCATCTGTTGAGTCATTTTCTGCTGAAGTAGAAAATGAAGAGATTATTAAGCCGACTTGCATATCCTGCTTCGACGAACTCAAGGAATTACCTGTTGACCTCGGCACTTTCAGTGTTTTAGAATCTCTTGAATATTGACGATTGTGGTGAAATGGGTCTAAGTCAAGAGCATATTCCTTCGACGAACTCAAGGAATTACCTGTTGAACACTATCTGCCGCTGTTTGTACTTTGCACATTTCTGCCGCTGTTTTGTGGAAATTTATATATTGTCATTGTTTCATACTGATTTGAAGATAAAGAAGAAGAAAATATGCAAAAAAAAAAAAAACTAGCTTATTTTTTCCACACAGGATTTAAATGAAAGCAATTACTTCATTTGAGAAGACACGCATATACCTACGTACTGAAACAATTTCCACACAAGTTTGTTTTGAAATTATCTTACATTTAAAAAAATCAATTAAGATGGTAAAAAATGTGATGTGCATTTATTTGATAATATTTACACAAGCATATACCTACGTACTCAAATTTTCTTTTAAACTATGAATGTTTGAGGCATTGGGTGGATCCGAAAAAGATCTTTTGATTAACCTGAAACGTATGGATAGTGTGTGACCAATTATTTATGAGTGGCAGCCAAGTATTGTTAGATATCTTGCTATATTTTGAGTCCCCTCAATTAATTTTCATCATCAAACATTTTATACTATTATCTCTTATCTTCTTTCTTATTCATTTTACTCTCTTCTATTCGATTCATGTCTTACACACCGCTATTATTACCCCTAATATCCTTCATTACTTAATACACAAACCCCCCATCTTCCTGTACATCGTCTTAGCCACCCTCTCATCGTCCTCAATCATCTAAATTTGTTCACTCTATTCTTTATTCATTTTTACACCTTATACATTCATATCTAAAATTCATCTTAGGCACTCTAATTACCTTGGGAAAATTACTTAGTTACCTTTGATTATCGCAACTCATCACTCTATAACCCCTTTTATAATCGTCCTTATTCTCCTTCAACTTAAGTCATGTTTTTAGACTCACAAGGTGACTGCGCTATCTACGTTGTTAAAGTCTCGTCTTATTAATCTTAAGTAACTTGATAATTATCCTTACCGCGATTATTATCTCTCACCATATCCACTTATTCATCCCACCTCTCCTTACCCTAGTTTACAGACGCCTCATCGCTTCATTACCATTTCCGTTTACCTTGACTTTTTAAATACTCCAACGGATTTCTCCCGTCGTTGACAATCTGCCACGAACTACACATCTACATCTCTCGTAGCTTCCCCTTCTATTGCATAAACTACTACACCTTTTTAAGCCCGTCACTAATTCTACAAACTTATGTTTATCATAATCATCTATCTTAAATGACCCTCGTTGTCTTCTCCTATCGTTATTTTTCACTTCTTATTTTCAAGTCATCTTTTAACATCATTAAGTTCTCATAGACCACTATCAAGAGTTAATGTTTTAGACTCGCTATTATCCTGAGGTAATCACTTCTATTTATACCCAACACACTTAATCATTTAGATATATAGCATAAGTACCTTTGTTTTTACTTTACATGCTAATGACTTGCTTAAACTCACTATTGGTTTCATAAATGATTTAGAGTCCACTGAAAGGGTTGTGCTGAAGTTTAATGAAAAATGCAGCAGACCCATTTGCAGTATTTCGATCATAACTTCAGTTCTAGATATTTAAATGGAGTCAAACAAAAGGAAACTGAAAGCTAACATTCATACCTACAACTTTCATGAAGACACCTGAACCCAATTAGAAACATAAAGGGGTGTAAGAATTGGTTTTCCAAAGCCTAGGAAATTGAACGACTGTGTTGACCCTTGTGCAGTGTTTTGATATTTCTCAAGTTATAGATGTGTAATGCTCGAATTAGGAAAGGGTTACAGATTGCAATTTTTATTTGTTTGCAACAGATAAAATTACCTATTTTTGGTGCAGGAAAGTAAGCAGCGGTTAGAACTCTTTGAATTCCACCTATTTACTTTGATGAATATTAAATAACATTCATTTATGTTTAGTTATCAAAAATAGACTATACAAGTGATGAGGTCGTTGGGACGTTCTAACCTAGTCAGGTGTCAAGCTCAACCTGTTGATAGCACAGTGATCCTTACGTGCGAGGTCTATACTATTTCGGATGATCTAAGTATATCCCTCTGATGGCTAACTGCACCTGCTGATCGCTCGGTGATCCTTACGTGCGGGGTCTTTCTAATTTGAAGGTAATTGAAAACGGAGTTTAGGGTCTAGTTTGGAGATTAGGGTCGAGTTTGGAGAGTATAGGATCGAAAACGGAGTCGAAAGGGGTTACTATGCGTTTCTTACTGTCTCAGTTTAGCAAGTTTAAATTCTGAAGTGGGTTTAGGTGTCTTCATGAGCATTGTAGATATGGATGTTATCTATCACTAGCCTTTGGAGGGACTCGATTAATTTAAGTGTCTAGTGTAACGCCCTATTTATTATTTGATTATTTTTGGTTGAGTTGGAGTCTTTTATATGACTTATGTTGATTTGTGATGATTTATGTTGATTTATGACATGTTGTTGTGTATTAATATTTTATTAAGTGGCTATATTTCATTATTTAGTAGGATAGGTTGGAATTAAAATAATAAGACTTGTAGAGGGGCTGAATTAGAATTAATTTGAAATAAGTGGTGTTAAGTAGAAAATCTGTTGAGATATAAGAAGAAGAAAAAACAAGAGCCAGACGCAAAATTAGGTTTTGACATAGTCTTTGGGAGAAAAGAAGAGAACAAAGGGAAGAGGAGAATCAAGAGAAGGGAGAGCTTGTAGAATCTTGCAAATCACTTAATCTAAGGTAAGGGTGGGACTAACATTCTCTAATCTTAGGTTATGTAATTCTGAAACTGAATTTAGCAGGTAGTTGTTGTTGTTATTTTGTGAATTAGGGTTTGAAATTGGAATTGATTGTAGAATATGTAGAATTTTGTTGTTAAGATTGTAGAAAGTCCATATAATTCATGTATAAATGGTGTTCAGGTTGTAGAATCATCACAGGTTGAGTTCCCTATCTAATTTGGGATTGGAGTGGATGAAAATTGGGTTTTTGGGGTGAAAAATCGCACTTCCCGATAGAAGTCTGTCATAACTCGCCACGGCGAGTAATCTGCTTGCCACGGCGAGCTACAACGTGACAGAGAGCAGTGTTTGCTCGCCATCTGCTCGCCACGGCGAACTTCAGTGTGGCAGAGAGCAGTGTTTGCTCGCCATTAGCTCGCCACGGCGCGTAACCTAGCTCGCCACTGCGAGTAAGTCTGCCCGCGAGGCGAATTGCCCAGTAGCAGTGTGTCTTTTCATGTTCTTGTGTCGTTGTCACACGTTTCTGTTTTGGGTTAGCCTTTGGTATGTACCTGAAAGTCTTAGGTAATACTGTCAGTTTTCCAATGACTTTGTTATCATGAATGACCTTGATTGATGAATTGTTATATGAATGAACACATTGATGAATTTACTATATGAATACATATGTTGAATTAATATGATGTTGCTCATACAAGGTGAATATTTATGGAATTATAATGTGGAGTCGTTGTTGTTGTTGTTGTTGTCGTTGTCGTTGTAGTTGATGTCGTCAATGTTGTTGATGTTGTACGTTGTTGTCGAATAAGCCGTTGAGTCCATGCATACTCATATAAAGTTAGGGGCTCATGCCCTGTTGAATGTTAATCATTCATACCACGTTGATTTGAGAGCCTATGCTCTACACGTTGATTTAGGAGTTGATGCTCCACACGTTGATTTAAGAGCTTATGCTCTACACGTTGAATTGAGAGCCTATGCTCTAACACGTTGATTGGTACCACATGCATACTGCATAGTCCAGTTGTTGTTGTGTCGCTACATTGTCGTTGATGTTGAGTCGTCGTCGTCGTTGTCGAGTTGTTAAGTTGTTGTCATGATTTTAATTCCAAGCAGAATTAATTGAAGCATATGTGAAATATTATTGTGGTTTAGTGGTTGTTTATGTTGTTAAATTCCGTTGATGAACTACATGCTTATTATTATTGAATGTGAAATCTCACCCCTTCTATTTGAATGTTGCCTTTACGTGGGTAACGTGCAGATAACCAGGTTTAGTTGCTGATGTGAGTTGACTCTTGTGCGTCGTCTTAGGGTCGCTCTGATACGTAATGGGATGGGGATTTTGCTATGTTTTCCACTGTTGCGTATTATTTATGAACTATGTTGCCGAATCATTTGAATTAAGATTTTCATTACAGTTGTTTAAGTTGAGGCCGTAGTGCCAAGGTTGTTGAATTAAGAATTAATTTTTCCGCTGCGATGTAATTGAATTTGAGAAGGTTGTTTTAATAAATAGTAACTTTACTCTATTTATATTTAAACGTAGTGTGGCATTCCGTTTTACGTCGAATACTCTGATTTATATGTATTATTTACATTATTGGGAAAATGGGGTGTTACATCTAGAACTCAATATATGATCCAAATACTACACACGGGTCAGCAAAGTCTTGCTCTTTCCCCAATATTAGGATAATCAACTTTTCTAGCAGTTTGTGTTCCGAATTAGGTTTGAGCGTATTCATGAAAGTTGTAGTTATGGATGTTAGCTTTCATATTATTTTAGTTGGACTCCATTTACATTTTTAAAACTTGAATTATGACTAAATTACTGTACATGGGTCATGTTGCGTTTTTTCATGAGATTTCAGCACAACCTGTTCAATGGACTCCTAAACAACTTTGAAAATTATAAGGATTTTAAGAGAGCCGTTAGAGTGAGAAGTAAAAGTAACGATGCCTAAAATACATATTTAGATGGGGGAGTGTGTTTGAGCATAAATAGAAGTGGTTGTCCTAAGATAAAAGCAAGTCTAAATATGAGCTGAAGATAGTAACCTATTAGAATCTGATATTGGTAAAGATGGTCTGATATTAGGGAGTGAAATACAACGATAGGAGGGGGGGACAAGGGGGACGTTTAAGATAGATGACTAAGGTAAATATAGGTCGCTCGAATTAGAGACGAGTCTAAAACGGTGGAGTAATACAAGTAGTAAAAGAAGTAAGAGAGATATAGATAGGTAGTTCACGATGGAGTGGTAACGACAAAAGTAATTTGTTGGGATATTTAACAGGTCTAGCGTGGTAAGCCGATAAAGTGGGTATAAAATATGAAAGAGATAAATAAGTGGAAACAACGATCATAAAAGGGAATATGAAGTAGGTGCTTTCTGGGTAACTAATGAAGTTAAACATAAACTCCTTAAACCAATAACGAGTTTATGAATATTACTAAGTTAAAAACTAAATAAGTCAAGGTAGTTAAATAACTCAAGATGAATGTTAGGTAAGAACGTATAAGGTGTAAAAATAAATAAAGATTAAGGAAGTCGAATTTAGATGATCGTAGGCGATGAGAGGGTCACTAAGACGAAATGTAAAGAACGATAAGGAGTTGTGTACTTAGTAACGAACGATAATAGGAATGGTGATAGTGATGAATAAGACGGGAATAGATTAGATGAGAGCTAGATGAATATGAAAGAGGATAAGAGATATTAGTTATAAGGTTAGACGATGATAATAACAACCGGTATCAAGAGGAATGAGACCTTAAAATATAATGAAGTTTTGTTGGCAAAGTTGATGAAGCAATAGGTAATGATAAATTTGAGATAAAGACGTTAAGTTAGAATGAAGTCATAGTTATGGAAATTGTCGATGTTATAGGTGACGATAATATGGGGACGAGGAATAAGTTGTATGGGGGTCATGATTTATAATAATGAGTTTATTAATAGTGAGATGAATTAAAATGCTATGAAGTTTTCATATACGAGATTAAGTAATTGGTTGTAATGTTGTTTTAATGAGATAAATAAATGTAATAATGGTGTCATTAATTGGCGAGGGTATTATTATGTCGATAATTGGTGGGTTAAATATTGTAATGATGTTGAATATTAATGAGTTAGATATTGTATATTGGTGCTGAATATTGATGAGATATATATGATTAATGATGATGATATTGATGAGTAAACATATAAATTCTCGTGATGTTATTGGTGAGTAATTATATAAATTCTTGTGACGTTATTTGTGAGTAAATACATAAATTGTATGGTGTTGTATTTGGTGAGTTTCTTCATGCATCATATCATTGATTAGGATTTTGGTGACGATTCAGGTGATGTGTATGTTCAATAACATAACTCTGACATACAATATTGGTGAGTAGAAATGGTACTACATTCATATAGGTCATTAGGAGAGTCCATATGCATGTATATGTTGATGTTTATGCAAAATTTTTAAGTGTGAAAATGATGTGTTGTTGTGACATGTGAAATAAAGAGATTAGACATAATGATTGTTGAGATGATGAGATAATGGAGATTATATTCTTCTCATATTTTTTAATCGAATTGACATTTATTAATCTTGTTTATGCTTTTTGCTTGAGGACAAGCAAAGATTCAAGTGTGGGGGAGTTTGATGAGTCAATAAGTTAGTGTTTTTCATATATTATTTGAGTCTATTTTATTTAGATTTGATTTAGTTTTATTTAAATATTATTTCCTTTTAGAATTATTTTACTTCAATTGCAAGTTATTATATTTCAGGAACAAATATCTAAAGATTTAGTCTTGGAGCAAAGGAAAGAGGATTAGGAGCTGATTCGGGATGAAAATACGAAATATAGGACAAAAATATGTCACTCCCCAAGTCAGAGACTTGGCACGGCCCGTGCCAACCTTCAGGATCCACTTTTGATGCTTCTGCTTCATGGACAAGCTACCTATTAGTTTACTTCTGACCTAAAAGCCCGTGGTTTCTTATGGAACATTCTATTGTTATATTTATTAGGGCTGAAGTCATTGTAAACTATAGAGTAGCTAGCTATCACAACGATTCATCTTTTGTTCTTGGAATTCAATAGTGACAATTGTCTTTCTTAATAAAAGTTCTTCTTTTACTTTCGTGTTATTTATTTTATGTTATTCTTCTCCTCTTCTATGTCTACGATGATCATGAGTGAGTAGACCCTTCTTGTCTTGGGATTGTTGGATAAGTCTAATGACATAATCCTAATCAAACCAAGCCATAAACCCTAATTTTATATAAATCTACTTTCTAATCTAATTCACCGTTTTTATAATGAATTAACAAATACCAAACTCATAAAGCGACGACCGAGGGTTAGTATTTGTTAATTCATCATCTTAAATATCAATTCATAAAGCGACAACCGAGCTTTGATATTGGAACAAGTGAATTTAGACAAGGATTGCGAAACATGAGAATAGTCTAGCAAACCTTGAGACATATAAAGTTTCGTTCTTCAAGGATTCCAATAGCAATCAACCATGAGAATAGGCGTGGTTGCTAGAGGAACACACTCACTGCACCTCGAAAGAGGCTTTGATACGCTAAAGAGAAACTTGTCTTTAGAAAGTAGGTCGAATATAAAGTTATCGTTTAGGGTTTTTTTGTGAAGGATTCGTCACTATGATGAACCAATAATCCCAAGGCGCTTTTTATTATTATTCTTTTAAACTTCTAAAAACCCAATCTTTACAAACGTTTTTCTAATCATCTCATAAAAGTTAATTAAATTGAACAACTCCTTGTTGGAACGATACATTATTTTTACTACTTCGGCAAAACCGTACACTTGCGGTTTTACTCAATAGTATACATAGTTGAGGCATTAGAGTTTGTTTACTTGGTTTTGGTTCAATTGTCTCAATTGTTTAAAAATTGTATAATGATAGATGAACTTTGTTGAAAATGATCTTTAAGGTCGAATACTTTTGTAAATCTTTTGTGAATAACTTTATATGATTATATGAAGAGACATGAATGATTGATAGATTTTGAATATGATATTTATCATAGTGTGATGTATTTTCTCCTTTACTTGGATTGTGAGAAATTGTATAGAGTTGTTGATCTATATGATATGATTGATGTTGATTATAGCCGTTGATTATAGTCGTTGAAGTATTGTGAACATATGCATGGTTTATTGAGTCATATGTTCATATATCATATGTCGTGTCGGATGTTATATCCATATAGCAGTTGATTATAGTCGTTGATAATGATGTTTTTGTTGCATCATGAGGTGACGACCTTGGAGACGAATGGTACCACATGCATATAGAAGTCGTGTCTAGGCGCATAACATGAATAGACATGAGTTGTAATTGTTTATGTGCTTGGTGATTGGATGTGATTGATAATTGTATAATGGTGGTGTTGTGAACTTGTCCGTGTGGATGAATTTTGAAGTCGAATTATCCATTGTGTAATTGATTGAAATGCTTATCTTTCAAATTGTTTATGTTGATTATGATTGATGTGTGAAGCTAACCCCCAATGGTTTTTACCGCCTACCTGTTTGTATGAATGGGTAGACGTCGTGCAGGAGTGATCTTTTAGCTTGCTTGGTGAGTTCTTTAAGGAAAGTGGGAGCTTCCTCTGTTTATCTGTTTAGAGTCTTAGTATAGGCTCTTATGTAGGATTGTCGGTCTATGTTTTATTTTGGATTGATTATGTTGATTGAGATTTAACCCATATGTCGGGATTTGGAGATTTTATGTGATGATGTATTTATGAGTTTATGACATGAATATTTTGGAGTTGTATGCTAATTATCCGCTGCGAAGTTTTGAGAATTAATCTTTATTATGCATTCTTTGAGATCATTTTGAAGACGTAACGTCTATTTCTTGAATATTTGTATTATTCGCGTGTTTTATCGCTTTAATAGAAGTAGGGCATTACAAGTTGGTATCAGAGCCATGTCGGTCTTTTCCAGACCAGAACCCGGTGAAATTTCCTATTTGTATGCGAATGGTATCAGGTTACCTTCGATACTTGCTTTGTTGTGTTGTTGTTCTTATCTGTTGGTTTTTGGTTTTGGTGTAGAAGTGAGATGATTGGTGGTAGAGATGATGCAACGATTGCAGAGGCTTTAGCTGCCATGGCAAAGGTGTTGGCTCAAGCCAACGAGCAGGCGGCGGTTGGTCATCATGATCCTGGAGAAGCTGAGGAGCGGAGAATCGATCATTTCTTGCGAAACAATCCGCCAACGTTCAAGGGTAGGTATGACCCGGAGGGAGCTCAGACATGGGTGCAAGGCATGAAGAGGATCTTCCATGCAATGGTGACTAGTGATGATCAGAAGGTTAGGTTGGCTACCCACATGCTTGCTGAGGAGGCCGAGTATTGGTGGACGAATGCTAAGGGAAGACTTGAGGCTGGTGGAGAGGTTGTGACCTGGGCAAGGTTCAAGACTGAGTTTTTGAGGAAGTATTTTCCTGAGGATTTGAAGACTAAGAAGGAAGTGGAGTTCTTGAACTTGAAGTAGGAGAACTTGTCCGTTGCGGAGTTTGCTGCTAAGTTTGAGGAGCTTTCAAGGTTTTGTCCCTACATCAATGTCGAGGATGCTATGGTCTCGAAGTGTGTGAAGTTTGAGAGTGGTTTGAGGCCAGAGATTTATCAGTATATGTGTGTTCAGAAGATCAGGGATTTCGATACTTTGGTGCAAAAATGTCGCATGTTTGATGATGCCGAAAAGGCCAAGGTGAACCATTATAAGGCGGTGAATGATAAGAAAGGAAAGGGTCATGGATTTGGGAAACCGTACAACAAGGATAAAGGAAAGAAGAAAGAAGTTGGTGGAGGCTCTAAACCCAGTTTAGCTGATGTCAGATGCTTTAAGTGTGGAATCTTAGGTCATTACTCCAATGACTGCAAGAAGGGAGATAGTTGCTACAAGTGCGGGCAGAAGGGTCACAAGGCATTCGAGTGCAAGAGGGATATTACTTGTTTCAGTTGTGGTGAAGCGGGTCATCTTAGTACTAAGTGTACCAAGCCGAAGAAGGCGGCGGGTAAGGTGTTCACTTTGAATGCGGAGGAAGTGGAGAGTCGGATAATCTCATCTGAGGTATGTGTTTTTATCAATAGTACTCCATTGATTGCAATTATTGATACTGGTGCTACTCATTCTTTTATCTCGGTTAGTTATGTTGAGCGTTTGAATTTAGTTGTGACTCCGTTGTTGCGAGGGATGGTCATCGACACCCCGGCTAATGGCTCGGTGACTACTTCCTCGGTGTGTGCTAAGTGTCCTGTTAACTTTGGTAATGTTGATTTTGAGTTGGATCTTGTGTGCCATACATTGAAGCACATGGATGTGATTTTTGGTATGGACTGCATGTTGTCTTTTGGTGTTAGCATTAATTTTTTAACCAAGAGTATAACGTTTTCTATGCCAGTAGCTGAGGTAAGTGGGAAGTTCTTGACCTCGGAGCAAGTGAAGAAGTCTTTGGACAATGAAGCTAGTGTGTTTATGATGTTTGTATCGTTGAAGGAAAGTAGTGGGAAGGGAATTGGCAATTTTCCGGTAGTGCAAGAGTTTTCAGAAATTTTTCCAAAAGACATTACTGAATTACCTCTAGAGAGAGAAGTGGAGTTTGCAATTGATTTAGTACCAGGAACGAGTCCTATTTTGATTGTGCCGTATCGGATGTCTGCATCAGAGTTGGGTGAGTTGAAGAACCAGTTGGAAGAGTTGCTCGAGAAGCAGTTCATTAGGCCGAGTGTTTCGCCGTGGGTTGCTCTAGTGCTATTGGTTAAGAAGAAGGATGGCAGCATGAGGTTGTGTGTGGATTATCGACAGTTGAACAAAGTGACAATTAAGAATCGGTATCCGCTCCCGAGGATTGATGATTTGATGGATCAGCTGGTTGGTGCAGAGGTGTTTAGTAAGATTGATTTGAGGTCAGGATATCACCAGATAAGAGTGAAGGCGGGGGATATACCCAAGACCACGTTCCAAACAAGGTATGGACACTACGAGTATTATGTGATGCCATTTGGAGTGACTAATGCACTAGGTGTCTTCATGGAATATATGAATAGAATATTTCATCCTTTTCTGGACCGTTTTGTGGTTGTGTTTATAGATGATATTTTGATGTATTCAAAGTCTGAGGAGGAGCATGTTGAGCATTTGAGGATTGTGTTGCATGTCTTGAAGGAGAAGAAGTTGTTTGCTAAGTTGTCAAAGTGCGGGTTTTGGTTGCGGGAAGTGAGTTTCCTTGGTCATATGATTTCGAAGGGTGGTATAACGGTGGATCCGTCGAAGGTTGATGCGGTGTTGCAGTGGGAATCGCCGAAGTCTGTTTTTGAGGTTAGGAGTTTTCTTGGTTTGGTAGGTTATTATCAGAGGTTTATTGAAGGATTCTCTAAGTTGGCGTTGCCATTGACGCAGTTGACTCGGAAAGGACAAGCGTATGTTTGGGTTGCTGAGTGTGAGAAGAGTTTCCAAGAGTTGAAGAAGAGATTAACTTCAGCGCCAATGTTGATTTTGCCGAATCCGAAGGAATCGTTTGTTGTGTATTGTGATGCTTCTAAGATGGGTCTTGGTGGTGTGTTAATGCAGAATCGTCAGGTTGTGGCTTATGCGTCGAGGCAGTTGAAAGTGCATGAGAAGAATTACCCAACTCATGATTTATAATTAGCAACAGTTGTGTTTGTGTTGAAAATTTGGAGGCATTATTTGTATGGTTCTAAGCTTGAAGTGTTCAGTGACCACAAGAGTTTGAAGTACTTGTTTGATCAGAAAAAGTTGAATATCAGGCAGAGAAGATGGTTGGAATTTCTTAAAGACTACGATTTTCAGTTGAGTTATCATCCTGGGAAGGCGAATGTGGTGGTAGATGCTTTGAGTAGGAAGTCTTTGCATATGTCTTCTTTGATGGCTAAGGAGTTGGAGTTGATCGAGCAGTTTTGAGATTTGAGTTTGGTTAGCGAGTTGACGCTGGATCGTGTGAGATTGGGAATGTTGAAGTTTTAGATAATCTTGTTAGCTTTCCAATTGCCTTGGTTTGACGTGAAAAAGATATTTGGTTTTTGAGTTATGATGAAAATACTCCAAGGAGGTCTTAGTGAAATTTTATGAAAATTCTGCATAACTATTTCTAAGTCAACCCAAAACTTATGGATTGTCTCCAGACTCAAGCTTGTGTACCGTGAGTTCAATTAAAGTGTTTAAGAGTACTTAACTCCACTTAGAAATAGTTTTCGAGTACTTAATTGCAATTTAGCCCCCCCTCAAGTCTAGTTATTCTAATTTCCAACCTATCCTACTAAATAATAATATAAAGCCACTTAATAAAATATTAATACACAACAACATGCCACTTATCAACATAAATCACATAAGTCATATAAAAGACTCTAAACTCAACCAAAATAATCAAATAAATAAATAGGGCATTACAACTCTCCCCAACTTATAAAATTTTCGTCCTCGAAAATGTACCTCGTGCAAACAACTCTGGGTAAGATTCCAGCATCTTACTTTCCAACTCCCACGTCAAACTTTCACCAGTCGCTCCTCCCCAAACGACTTTCACAAGAGGTATCTCCTTACCTCTCAGCTTCTTCACTTCGCGACCTTCAATCCTCACTGGTAAGGTCTCAACCGTAAGGTTATCTCTAACATGTACATCATCCCTTGGAATCACATGAGATGAATCCGAAACATACTTCCGAAGTTGCGACACATTAAACACATCATGCAAATTCGAAAGATGCGGTGGTAAACCCACTCTATACGCCACTGTTCCAATTCTTTCTGATATCTGATACGGACCAATAAACCTCGGAGTCAATTTCTTTGACTTCAATGCACGTCCAACACCAATCACAGGAGTGACTCTCAGAAATACATGGCTCCTTCCTGAAACACAAGGTCTTTCCTACGCTTATCATGATAACTCTTTTTTCGACTCTGCGACGCTTTCATCTTTTCTTGGATCAACTTAACCTTTTCTGTAGTCTGATGAACGATATCTGGTCCCAAAACTACACTTTCACCCGACTCGAACCAACACAACGGAGTTCTGCACCTCCAACCATACAAAGCTTCGAACGGTGTCATTCCAATACTAGAATGATAACTATTATTATACGTAAACTCTATCAACGGTAGATGACTATCCCAAGTTCCACCTTGCTCAAGTACACAAACTCTCAACAAATCTTCCAACGACTGAATTGTTCTCTTCGACTGATCATTTGTTTGCGGATGATACGCCGAACTCAACCTCAACTTAGAACCCAACGCCTCTTGCAAACTCTTCCAAAATCTAGAAGTAAGCCTTGGATCTCTATCTGACACAATGCTCGACGGAACACCATGTAGCTTCACAACCTCTCGAATATAAATCTCCGCCAACTGAGATACCGGAAAACTGATATTAATCGGAATGAAATGAGCCGACTTCGTCAATCTATCAACAATCACCCAAATTGTATCATGCCCCTTTGGAGTATTTGGCAAACTCGTTACAAAGTCCATGGATATAATATCCCATTTCCAGTCTGGCACGTCTAACGGTGTCAACAACGCAGCAAGTTTCTGATGCTCAACTTTTGACTTCTGACAAATTAAACATGAATATACAAATTGTGCTACATCACGTTTCAACCAAGACCACCAAAACAACTTTTTCAAATCATGATACATCTTTGTAGCTCCCGGATGAATACTCAAGCTACTTCTGTGACTTTCTTCAAGAATCATCTTCTTCATCTCATCATTATTACGAATATAAATTCTGCCTAGAAATCGCAACACTCCTTGATCATCAACTTTAAAGTCACTATCCTTCGTTTGATGATTTCCAACCATTAAGTCCACAAACTTTACATCCACTTTCTGAGCTTCTTTAATACTATTCAGAAATTCACTATTAATCTTCAACATACCCAACTTCACACTCTAAGGTGACAACTCACAAACTAGACTCAGGTCTCTAAACTGTTCAAGTAGCTCCAACTCTTTAACCATCATAGCTGACATATGCAAAGTTTTCCTACTTAAAGCATTTGCAACAACATTAGCTTTACCTGGATGGTAATTCAAACCAAAATCATAATCTTTCAACAATTCAAGCCACCTTTGCTGCCTCATATTCAATTCCTTCTGATCGAATAGATACTTCAGACTCTTATGATCGCTGAACACTTCGAATCTAGAACCATACAAATAATGCCTCCATGTTTTAAGCACAAAGACCACTGCAGCTAACTCTAGATCATGAGTAGGATAATTTCATTCATGAATCCTCAACTGCCTCGATGCATAAGCTACTACCTTGTTATCCTGCATAAGCACACCACCTAAACCCAACTTGGACGCATCACAATACACGACAAAAGGTTCATCTGACTTCGGTAAAATCAAAACCGTGATGGAACAAAGGGTGTTTCTCAAAATCACCTCTTGAGTTTTGATGATAACAAGGTATTTAAAATTATCAATTGGATATGCTAAACATTTGTTCAAGTGTACATGATCATAATCAAAGTACTATTCATAAAGATTCTGATTGAACAAGTCAAAGAGCAAAAGAATTTTATTTGAAGCTTAGAGCGTCTGGAAGAATGCGTCTGAAGAAATGCGTTTGAAGAAGTGCGTCTGAAGAAACGAGTCTGAAGATAGAGCTCCTGAAGACACGTCATCAGAAGCAAGGTCATCAGAAGCAATGGTTATCAGAAGCATCTCGCCAGAAGCTATTTCACCAGAGTTGACAAAATACAGTGTACGATGTGTACAACCACTAACTCTGCAACCACCATCTCTGCAACTTTGTCTCTACATCAAGACAAGAATAACAGTAACATTGCTGTAGACATTGTTCCTTTTCAAATGGAATGGATTTGAAATTAGTTCTTCATAGGACAATTATCAAATCAGGAAAAAGATCAATGGTGAAGAATCAAAGCTTCAAGCAAGACAAGTTGATGTAACGGCTAATTCTCAACGTCTCTCAAATCCTCTATATATAGGGATAAAGACTTGGAGAACAA
>Ga0228711_1007177_pt1 | contig 16235 bp, 8 predicted proteins | sample MedpolnodulmetaG_2_FD_177996 | JGI IMG/M metagenome (GOLD analysis project Ga0228711, IMG submission 177996) | Root nodule microbial communities from Medicago polymorpha collected in Santa Monica, California, United States - brown nodules | ecosystem: Host-associated > Plants > Roots > Nodule...
AATTAGATTAAGTGTAGTCTTGTTAATCTGATGAATTGATGATACTATGGGGACTGAACTTTTGATGCCACTGTACAAACAGTGGGGTGTTACTCACTACACTTTTGATGTTATAGTGTTAACTTCAACAGAAAAGTCATTTTCACGACTTCACCATAGAATTTTTCTATATTAAATTATGAAATATATGTATTTGATTGACAATAAAATTTTCGGCGACAATTGGTCTACTGTTTTTTTTGTTGTCCGGGTTTCGAACTCAAACCATGCATATATTATGCATTATCCTTATCAACTGAGTTAAACTCACTGGGATGGCTACAATTGGCATTCATTAATTAAAACGACTTTGTTTTTTACTCATATATAAAATTACTTTTTTTACTCTTAGAAAGCTGACTTTTTCTATGTATTGTACATTTGATAAAAAAAATTCAAACATCTTCAAAAAAGATATCATGCACTGCAAAATAGACAACATTTTTTTTTATTTTTTATGACCATTGACTGAATTTAACACAATTTATTTTTAAAGGAAAGATATCAAATTATATATATAAAGTTGGTATACATAATTAAATATAAGGCGATAATCACATTTATAGGAGGTAAATAATGTTATTTCTTCTTGACCAAAAGTAATAATATTACTTTTGAATCTTTTTTACTGCAATATCAATTATATTTAATTGTTACTATATAACAATTATTTTCTTAAACTTTTTCCTATCTTATAATTTTTAATTAAATAATAGTTATTCATCAAGAGCATTATATAGCATAGTTGAGTTCACTTCACTCATCACAGCAACCAAAAATACAGAGCGCAAGTTTTCTGACATATTATATATCAAACTTCTTCTTGGTATAACTCCCTCCCTTACTAAGTAGATTCATAGAAATAATGCATTATGATTCAATTGTTTAACTTTATTTTAAATTTACTGATTTTAATTACGTTTTATGTGTTGTTTTTTCTTCAGAGTTTACATCAAAAAAATCTCATGGCTTTGACTACCTCAACCTTAACAGAAAAGAAGAAGGTTTTGTTTATATTGGGTGCAACGGGAACTGGGAAGACTAAACTTTCCATCAACTTAGGAACTCAATTCCCATCAGAGATCATCAATTCAGACAAAATTCAAGTCTATAAAGGCCTTGACATTGTCACCAATAAGGTACAGGAATTTGAACGTTGTTCAATTCCTCATCATATATTAGGCATCATCGATGATCCTGATTATGATTTCACTATGGATAATTTTTGCAAGCACGTTCTTGAAACTTTAGATCTCATAACTCAAAATGGACACCTACCTATTATTGTAGGAGGGTCAAATTCTTACCTTAAAAAATTACTCGAGGACCCAACTATTTCATTTCATTCAAAATATGATTGCTCTTTTATTTGGCTAGATGTGTCTTTGCCTATTCTGTTTCCATATTTGGACAAAAGAGTTGATGAAATGGTTGCGGCAGGGATGGTAGATGAGATAAGAGACTTTTTTGTACCTGGAGCAGATAACACAAAAGGAATAAGAAGGGCAATTGGAGTTCCTGAGCTCTATTCTTACACTAGTGCAAATCAGGGATACAAGACCTGATTTTTAAAGATTTCAGACCTGTTTTTGTGCAAAAGTGGTCTTAAATCTCTAAAAAAACAGGTCTTGTATCCTTGATCTGCACTAGTGTTATTTTGAAATGGAAATGAAACAAGGCATAGATGATGCTCAAAAGGAAAAGATATTACAGGAATCGATTAGAAAAACAAAACAAAACACCTCCATATTGGCTGAAAATCAATTGTCAAAGATCCAAAATATGGCTGATAAGCTTGGATCGATGATAAATAAAATTGATTCTACAGAAGTCTTTGAAGTCATTTTAAGGGGTGAAGATTATCAACATTTGCATCAAGAGATTGTGATTAAGCCAAGCATGAAAATAGTGAAGAGATTCCTAGAGGGGACAAGCCATGGATTCAGTAATGCAAAATATTCAAATGGAAATGGGAAACACACAATGAATGGTGTTTGAAACATTGGGACAAAAGTTACATTTTTTTTCTTGATTATTTACATTTGGGTAAAGAAATGCATGATCTTTGTTGTCTTATTTTTCTCTGGGAACAAATTCCAAGTGAGTGGGTTTTCGGATTTCGTCATCTTATTGTAATAAGTAATGCATAAAATTAACCAAAAAATATATGCAAAATTTGTTCATTGTTTTCTTACGCAAAATTAAGAGTTGTTGACAAGAATCAAATTATAATTGCGTGTGTAATTTTTCATCTTGTAATTAATTGTAGTTTTTTGAATAATAATATTATAAAATTGAACTAGCGTCAATTAATCCAAACAGTAATACTTAAAAGCTTAATACATGTCCTTGTGAGAAACTTCACTAACTAGAACAAGAGCCTAAGGGTGAATTTCAGATACTTGTTATGATAATTCTTGGTTTTCTTCACATGAGATGGAGGTTGAGGTGTGATAGGACATTAAACAATTAATTTCCAAAGCATCAATTTATGATTGTTTAATATCTTATCTGGTCCATTATAATTAAGACATTAAACTTGCCTAGATTTATTTCTGAATTTTGGGCATGCTAAGTGTGAATTCTTTTTTTTTTTTTCACTTAGTAGTTTTTGAATAATAATATCATAAAACTGAACTAGCGTCAATTAATTCAAACATTACGACATAAAAGCTGAATACGTTTGTGAGCTTAGTTCAAACGGCAAAGACATTGCAAAATACATATAAAGGCCAGGGCCTCAAAAGGGTGAATTTCTAACCACTAAACTACTTGACGAGAAAACAAAACTTACTACATTTTATATTAAGAGAAATAATATATTTTTCTAACAAAAAAAAATTAATATGTAGTACCTTTTAAGTGAAAAATACAAAAAACTAGACATAGTCCACCCAACCCAACAATGCACATATTAATTTATTAAACTGTATATCACATGATAAAATTCAAAAAAAAAAAATATGGCCACAAAAATTTAATGAAATTTAGATAAAAAAAAAATAAAAGCAATCTCTAGTTCTAGAGATAAATAAATCTAGGCAACTTAATCTTTGTTATTCTAGGTTTGGTTGATAAAAGTAAGACAAAGGCAATAACAGATAGTGTAAAGAATATATTAGTAACAGAAAAGAAATGTGTATTAATAAAACGACAAAAATATCCTCAAATAGGGTTTTTATTTTATTTTATGATAAACGAACTTTTTTATAAGATAAAATAAGAATTTTATTACAATGAAAGTTACAAAATATAAAATAGGTTGAATTGACATGTTTTTGAGAAAAATGAGGTTACATAGTAGGGTTTAAATGGTTTAAATGATTGGGATTGTTTTGACAGGATCGAGGTTGAAAACAGTTTCGAAAACTAAGTCGGGCGCACCGAAAAAAAAGTAAAAATGCAGAAATCTTGTGTTGTCAAGGGAGCACAGGCCGTGCACAGGACAAACTACACGGTCGTGCCACAGGGGCGCACGGTCGTGCTGCCTAATGTCAAATGGTCTGTGCTCCCTTGACAACACATGATTTCTGCATTTTTTCTTTTTTTTTTGGTGCGCGCGACTCAGTTTTCGAAACCGTTTTCAACCTCTATCGCTTCAAAACAATTCCAATCATTTAAACCATTTAAACATTACCATGTAACCTCATTTTTACTCGAAAAATATAAAATAAGTTACAAAATGAGGTTACAAAATATAAAATAAGTTGAACTGAAATGTTTCCTAGTAAAAATGAGGTTACATAGTAGGGTTTAAATGGTTTAAGTGATTGGGATTATTTTGGCACGATTGGGGTCGAAAACGGTTTTGAAAACTGAGTCGCACGCGTCAAAGAAAAATGAAAATTGTAGAAATCTTGTGCTCTCAAGGGAACATAGACCGTGCGCCTAGGGGCACAGACCGTGCGTGTCATTTGACATTAGGCAGCACAATAGTGAGCCCCTGTGGCACGACCATGCGGCCTTTCCTGTGCACGGGAAGTCCAATTTTTCGTATTTTTTTATGTTTTAAGCATACCATTAGGTCTCAAACACCTAAACTTAGTTAATTGATGCTTAATTAAGTACCTAAACTTGATTTAACTTGGTTTAGATTGGAATTGAATTGTTTGGTGTAAAATTGTGAAAATAGACGAACTTGGACATTTTAAGAAATAGACGGAATTTGGAAACTAATGAATTATGCCATAATAACTTAAGAATGATTATGTACTATTGTTGTGAAGATGAATGATGGTTAGCTTGGTTATGAAAAGTATTCTTGAAATGTAGATTTGCTAGGTGAAAGTGTTTAATCGTCTTTAAATGCAAATTGTGCTAAACGAATGATTGTTGCTTCTTGATGTATGGATGTAATTACTTGATGATGCAAATGGTGGATTAATGAAGGGATATATTCTATAATGGTGTAAATCATATAATGATGTGTTTTGAACTATGCATTGTCGAGTCTTTATATGAAGTCCATGCATTCATAGTCATGTTGTGTAATTGGTGGGATACGTATGGTGGGGAATAATTCGACAAAATAAATCAGAACCATTCAATCACTTAAATGGTGGGGGAGCACATGGTAAAATATCTTTGATATTCAAATGGTATCACATGCATGTAGAGTCGTGTCTAGAGCACTCGTATCTAGAGAATTTTGACTTTGGTGAATTATGTGAATTGATGTGACGTTGTGTACTTGATGTATTTGCTTGGCGATATTTATACACTTGAGATGATGTTGTTGATTTGAGAATAATGTGATGACCTATTGATGATGTGATGTTTATAAGACTTTTGCTGACTTATGATGTTATGATTGAAATAAGATAACATGTGTATGATGTTAGTATTCTAGGATATGAATATGTGTATATATGCATGATACTTGAACTCCTAGAATGATATATTTGTGCTTATATCTATTTATGTGGACATTATCTTACTTCCTAGTGGTTGTTTGGTTGACCGCCTTGCCATTAAAAAATGGTATAGACTTGCAGGATCAGAACGCTTGAGACGACGTGAGTATCAGAGGCTTAGCTTGGAGCTTCCTCGTTTTCCTTATTGCTTGGAGTCTATAATGAGGCTCTAATTAGGAGGTGTCGGGAGTTTTATTTTCATTTACTTTTGGATTATGTTGAGAACTCCGTTGTTGATGTATTTATGAGATTTGAGACATGTTGTTGAGGTTCTAGATTATCTGAGGTATTTGAGATGTTGTGTTTATTCTGCTATGAGTTTTTATGAAATCCGAATTATATATGTTTTTGAGAAAATGATGACGTAGCATCTTGAACCTTATGAAATACTAGTTTATTTGCATTAAATATTGCTTGTGGGGTTCAAGAATCCTACAATATTCGACAATATTCCAACGTCTTGATTTGAAATATTATAAAGGACTCTTAAAGTGTTGGAGCCTCTTCAACGTCTCACAATTCCTTCACTATATAATGAGCTAAAGAATTGAAGAACACAACAAGAATCTGTACTTTTTACAATTGCCCTTACTCTATCAAATTTAAAAGCACATAAGCACTTAAGAATTTCTTACTAAGTTCATATCTTAAGTTAGATTGTATATCAAGTGTAAAACCAAACAATGCTTTATTTGATTAAGTTGATTGTAGAAGTCTCTTTTAGTTGTGATTTAGCATTTAGAAGTATCTTACTTATGTGCTTGAGCATTTTTAAGTTTATTGCTCGTGCGCTTGAGCAGTTGTAATCTTTAGTGATCTCTCTCTCTGTGTGTGTTACTTATGGTTAAATAATTTCCATTGAATTGAACTCTAACTATTTTGCTTAAGTGGTTCAAATCTCTTACCAATAAAAATAATTCATAGTTTGTGGTGGTAGTTTTTTTTGTTTGAAGAAATTTGGCGGTGGTAATTTATTTATTGTCTATATTAAGTTTGTTAGGATATAAACAAATGAAGATGCTTATGTTCTTGCTAAATCGACTAATCACTAGTTGATATCTAACTTTTTTTGGGAAGTTTCTAAATTTTTTTTTTAATTTTTTTTTAAGTTTCTAAATCCTTGTTTTTTAGGGGAAATTCTTGTTAATATACCACATTGTAGTGAATATAATTTAAGTAATGAAATGCTATAAACATTTTTTTTTTAAAAAAGAAATATTAAATATATACATAATACATATTTTACATTCCAAATATATAAATATTTAATAATGAGTTATTCCAAATATAATACATATTTTACATTCCAACCATCGGATAGCAAGACCATTTCCTTGTATGTCAAAGAGTTAACACACAAAATAAAAAATCATTAAAAAAATTAAATAATAATAATAAACAACACAAACCCTATTTATTCTACAAACCACGTTAGTAAGTGTCCTCCTAAGCTTAATTCAGTTGGTATGAACAATGCATGATATATGTAAGGTTTAGGGCTCAAACCTCGGCCACCACCAAAAAATAAAAACCTCGTTAGTAAATGACCCACCCAACGAAACCCTTGTTTCTCTTGGTTTGCTATAAATACAAAGAGATTTGTCCGGAGAGTAAATGACCCACCCACTCATCTCTTATTTCTAAATGTTAACCCGTGACGCAATAATCACCCTAGATTTAACCTAATTTTTTCGCGTGACTTTACTATATTAACACTAGATTTAATTTATGCAAAATATCATCTCTTATTTCTAAATGTTAACCCGTGACGCAATATTAACCCTAGATTTAACCTTTTTTCGTGTGACTTTACTATATTTACCCTAGATTTAATTTATGCAAAATGTCATCTCTTATTTCTAAATGTTAACCCATGACGTAATATTAACTTTAGATTTAACCTAATTTTTTCGCGTGACTTTACTATATTAACCCTAGATTTAATTTATGCAAAATGTCATCTTTTATTTCTAAATGTTAACCCGTGACACAATAATAACCATAGATTTAACCTAATTTTTTCGCGTGACTTTACTATATAAACCCTAGATTTAATTTATGCAAAATTTCATCTCTTATTTCTAAATGTTAACCCGTGACTCAATATTAACCCTAGATTTAACCTAATTTTTTCGCGTGACTTTACTATATTAACCCTAGATTTAATTTATGCAAAATATCATCTCTTGTTTCTTAATGCTAACCCATGATGCAATATTAACCCTAGATTTAACATAATTTTTTCGCGTGACTTTACTATATTAACCCTAGATTTAATTTATGCAAAATGTCATCTCTTATTTCTAAATGTTAACCCATGACTAACCTAATTTTTTCGCGTGACTTTACTATATTAACCCTAGATTTAATTTATGCAAATTGTCATCTCTTATTTCTAAATGTTAACCCGTGACGCAATATTAACCCTAGATTTAACCTAATTTTTTTTTTTGCGTGACTTTACTATATTAACCCAAGATTTAATTTAATCAAAATGTTATCTCTAATTTTAACCTAATTTTTCCCTCCACACTTTTGCATTTAATGTTTATCTAAATTTAAATAAAATTATGTTGTTTTTTTTGGAAAGGAATAACCGTTAACCCGTCTCTCGTTATATATACTTAATCTAATCTCTTACTTATAAATGTTAACCCGTCTCGCTATACTTAACCTATTATGTTACGTTACTTAATAATGGTAACCTATCTCGCTATACTTAACCTAATTTTACTATCATGGAAAATTATGTTATGATACAGTACCAACGTCTATGCTTCTTAATATTATGAAATACTATATGACAATCATGACATTCATCTAAACTATTTTGTTATCTTTTTTTTTTTTGGTCAAGACTATTTTATTATCTATTACCGTCAAATATTACCTTCCATATTACCCGTGCGTTAGTACGGGTCGATGGTCTAGTAATAATAATAAACAACACAAACCCTATTTATTCTACAAACCACGTTAGTAAATGTCCTCCTAAGCTTAACTCAGTTGGTATGGACAATGCATAATATATGCAAGGTCGAAGGTTCAAACCCTGGCCACCACCAAAAAATAAAAACCTAGTTAGTAAATGACCCACCCAACCAAACCCTTGTTTCTCTTGGTTTGCTATAAATACAAAGAGATTTGTCCGTAGAGTTAGGGTTTCAAATTCCAAAATACACTTGTCGCTGCTGCTGAATTACCTTCGCAAAGATTCAACTATTCATCAAACTCGATTCAGTGTTTGAAATTCAACATAGACAAATGCATTCTGCAATGAGTTTGTTCCATCATTTGTAATTAACAAAAGGTATATTCCTTTTTATTAGAGATTTCACAACCTAGTTCTCTCTTTATTCATTTGTTGCTTTTATTGTTATTATAATTTCTTTTAATCTCTTCTAAATCCTCTAAATCTGTAATCTCTCCACCATCAGGGAACAATTTGATGCCCATCTTGTTGATGATATTTTTGTTTCTCCCTCATCAGCATCTACAATGTGTTTGATTTGGTCAATTACAAATGATACCTTTTTTTATTGCTTTAACAACTGTGATTTCTTTGATTAAAATGCAATTCCCACAATTTTCAAAGTCAAGAGAGATATGAGGATATGCGCGTCTGATGGTGAAAACAATAAGTTGTGTGGAATATGTGAGTGTGCATCTCAGGGACGGATCCAGACATTTGGTGCATGAGGGGCTAAAATCTGGCTAAGTTGCTAAGACTTGCACTTCATCAAAGCCAACTTAAAAAACTTATAAATCATAGCAAATATGTTGCACTTATTTGTTTCCACAAGTTTTGCAATAGGTTGTTGCCTTGTTGGTCTTATTCTTAACATATTGTGTTTTGTTTATAAGGGGTAATAAATATTTTGGTTCCTGGATGTGTAATGAGTAACCATAAGAGTCCCTCAATGTATCAAAATTTTAAAGTAGTCCTTGATTGTGCACTTTCCTAGTCAAAATAATCCATAAAATTAAAATAATTTGTTAATATTGTCATATTAGTCTTTTAATATACTTACTTATTGTCACTTCAGCCCTATTTTGACTAACAAAGTGCTAAATCAAAGACTATTTTAAAATTTTAATACATTGAAAGATTATTGTGACTACTCATTACATATTTAAGGTCCAGAATAACTATTACCCTATTTATAATTATAAAAAAATAGGGAAGTTGGATGTGAGGCTTTAGCCCCATATAGTCCTATAATGGATCCCTCCCTGGTCCATCTGAATCTCTGTCTCTTTATGTTGTTGTTATATTGAAATTCTGAATACTAGTAAATAGTTGTTTCTGATACTCCATTAATGAAAAACAAAACATTTGATACAAGGCATGTGATTATTTAACAACTGAGGAAGGAATTGTTCATTCAGATATGGCAGCCCCTTACCATATATCCATGCTACACTCCCACTCCAAGCTACGCCTGCTGAGCATGATGATGCCTAACGAGAAATAAAGACTTTTATTGCCGGCATTATCTCGTAAAAGGAAAGATGCCTGGGGTAGGGGACATAATTATAAGAACTTGGCTGGGGTAGTAAGGCTCATTCCTAACCAGAACCTAGATTTGGGATTTGTAACAAGATTGTGATTTTCTAAATTTGTTATTCTACTCAGAATTCAAAATTGTATGCCATTAAAATAATTTTATTCATGCCTTCTACATCACTTTAACTGAGATGCAAAGAAGAATTATGAAATGGAGTGGAAATCACATGTTAATCTTTATCACATAAATATTTGCAATATTAACACCACAATTGACATGATTTTCCAGCATAAAAGTAGGGCAAAAGTTAACTACATATTGAACGAAAAAAATTCCTATGGGTCCATGTATCAAAGTGATCAAGACCTTCAATTTGTGCATAACCTTTTGCCACTAATCTTGCTTTATATCTCTCAACAGTACAATCTGCATTACGTTTGATTTTGTACACCCATCTGCATCCTATGGGTTTCACATATGCTTGTAAATCTAAAGTTTCCAAGTCCCAGTCTTCTCAAGAGCTAACAGTTCAACTTGCATCGCTTGCTTCCAACAATCTAGTTTCCTAGCCTCAACATACGTTTTAGGCTCAGTATGAGTATGCAGAGACATGACAAAAGAAGAATGGTTAGTAGACAAGTTATTATGAGTAAGATAATGTGGAATGGGATAAGTGGAGGAAGAAACATTGTTGCAAACACAGTCTTGTAAATATGAGGGGGAAGTTTCTTGTCTGGTAGATTGTCTAGGAAAAATAGTTGAACTAGGTGGATGTAAAGGAGGAGAAGAAGAGGAAACAGGGAAGGAATCATTCCGTCAATTTGAAACACCTCTTAAACCCGTTCGGGGAAAATGGTATCTTTCCACATTGCATCTACCACCATAATCATCCTCTCTCCAACGCCACTTCCCAAACAGGAAATATTAACCTACGTTAGAGTAATGATAGGCAATCCTCCTTCACTCTTAGGATTAAAAATAGGACACTTCTACGGTGAAGTCAGTAAACTGACTTTTTTGAAAAAGTTATTTTGTTTAACCAATAGTATAGTTTTAATGCTATGTCACAAGGAGAGTTTGCCTTCTTCATACTTTTTTGGTGTCCTTCATTCCATGGTGTTCTTCAGAAAGTTAAAAAATTGGTTGTTGCTGCTGCTGCCAACTAGTACATGACTCATTTGTTATGAAACCTGTTTCTGGTTTAGCCTCAGTTTACGTATATGAAATTGAAACAGCAGACCAAGTGAAACATAATGATTTAGCTGCATATTTTACATCCCAAGGAAGGGAACAGAACTAGTGTCGCTTTCATCAAACGGAACTAGAGCAGAAATAAATTGCAGGAATATACCATATTTCTAATAATTAAGCGAACTGTGTGTCCTAGCAGTTAAGCTAGTATGAATAAAAAATACTACTATAAGCAACAACATTCTTAATTAAGTGAACAAGATCTGCCTCATTTTCTGCTATAGCATTGATCCCATGTTGTCTGTCATAACCTCCCGCACCCATGAAACTGCCGTTGAAAGCCTTTCTCATTGGCCATAGGGTTAACTTCACCAGAAAAGTCATTCTCATGACTTTACCATAGAATTTTCTTTAAAAATATCTGAACATCATAATTAAAGAATCTTTCCAGCACCTTTAGACACTCCTTGAACATATTTTGATTAATGAAATGATATAAACACATTTCTTCAAAACAATATATAAATATTAAATATAAATACACTTTAGACTCCTACTTTAAATGTACTCATTAATGTAGAAATTAAAATATTTCATCAAATAAATAAAATAAAAGATCAATTAATCTCCATCGAATGGAACTCAACTTTACTTAATGGGTTCAAATATCTTACCACTAGGACCAATCCATAGTTGTGGTGGTAATTTATTTACTTTGTCTATTTTTCTTTGGTAACGAGGCGAGCACGGATGATCGTCAACTACATAAAAGATAGAGACAAGACACTTTAAAACAAGACATCAAAACATTCAATTTATGGGTCTTCTCACTTTTAAATTAATCAACTTCCACTTTTATAAATATATATTAATTAATAATTTTTTTTGAAGGAATATATTAATTAATATTGAAACTAAAAAATTTCATCAAATAAATAATAATTAAAATAAAACACCAATAGAAAATGGCCACCCAAGCAAACCCTTGATTGCAAATCCACACCACCGCCTCATTCAATTTGCTATATATATACAATACTATATCTAAATCCACAAGCAGCTGCTACACAAGCATTTTGTAAACCCTAATTTCTAAATCCCCATCACTGTTGGCTGCAGCCGCTCCTTAATTAATTTTCGCAAAATTCAATGTAATCAAATGCATGCTTCAGGTATATACCTCATCACTTATGATTTCACATTTTTCATTCATTTGTTCCATTTATTATTTTTATTTCTCTTAATTTGTGCTAAAACTAGATCTGAAATCTCTCCACCTCCAGGAAACACTTTGCTGCTCAGCGTGTTGAAGATGCTTTTTATTTCATCGTCGTCATCATCTACCATATGTTCTATTTGGTCTATCACAAGTTATATCTTTTCTATTATTATAACAAGTGTGATTTCTTTGATTAAAACATCAAGTCCCACTCTTTTCAAGTCACGAGATATCCAGATATGTTTTTCTGATGATGAAAAACAAGAAGCTGCGTGGCGTTTGTGAGTTTGCATCTCAATCTCCATTGTCTGTAATTTTTTATTTAAATAGTGAATATAAATTAGTAAATAGATTGATCTGTTAGTTTAGGACTCAATTATTTTATTTTTTTAATTGTATTTGTATATTTTTTATTTTTGTACAGCTTGATTGGCAGCTTGCAATCCATGTACCTCAGATTGCAATCCATGTCCCTCGTCCAAACATAACGTTGTGGGTTTAGTCGGTGGTGAAGGAGAACGAGAATTTATCAACTGTAACAAGCGCCCCTCCGCATATATATCACCGATCTTGTGCCTATATGCACATAATTAATTATTATTTTTGGGCATTGGACGTAAGGGAAGTCTTTTGTTGTTCAGATTAACTGAGACACTAGAAAATGATGTTGAAGCTTCCATACATGACGTTGTTTGTTTAGTTTAGGAAGGATGGGAAGGAGAAGGAGAATTTATCAATTTTAATAAGTGTACGTTCCACCACATATCACTGTTCTTGTGTCTATGTGCACATAATTAATTATTTCTTTGAGGCACTGAAATTGTGTTTTTCAATTAAGTGAAGCCCTTTGGTGCCTTTTGGTTTCCGATGAATTGTAACACTAGAAAATGACATTGAAGTTTACCTTTTACAACTATTGTAATTTGTAGTACAAATTTTGTACATTGTATATTTATTTTTCTTTAAAACATCACTTCAGATACCACGGATATTCGATTTATTAGACAAAAATCAGATTACTCAGAAGCCACCATTTCCCTAATTTAAGCCTTCAAAAATACAGTATCCCTGCTTCTGAAGTTACAGTCCTTCTGATTAAATAGATGCTCACATGAAACCAAATGTTAAATTTTTGCTTCATTTGTACTAAACCTTCGAGCATTTACCGTTTAATTTATACTACACCTTCTATATTAAATTTTTGCATGCATTTAATAGACAACCTAAATTTATGAACTGAATGTGGTGATGCGGTTATCGATGGAACAACTTGGTTGGAATCCTTTAGTGTTCCTTGAAGCACCCGATCGTTTCAGATTCAGCATTGAGAATAGATTAATTCCAAGGGCTTCTGTTATCCAATATCATCTTTCCGAATTGATGAAAAGGATTCTAGCTTAGCTACACCATTTTACTGCTACTACATCCTTGCCACTAAAATGATTAAATTTCATATTTAACTAATTTGTGACTCATACTAATTTGTGGCTGGATATGATATAATCTTTTATTGAAATAACAAAGAAGGACATTCTCTTGTGTTGAGATCAATGTGTTTTTTCCTCTGAATCAGCAAAATATTATTAACACATAGTTTGTACAAGACGCACAGAGTTTGCCACAAATGAAATACAAAACAACGGGCGCCGTATATAGACGGAACAAACAGAAACCAACACAACCATAAGACGGACTCGGCTAAACTGATAAAAATAAACACAACAACCAACACAAAGCAGCATCTCAGCCAACTAATAGCAAAACTGACAAAAACAGCCGCAACATAACAGGGATGAAACAGTAATAGAATGGCGTCAGCAGAACTGGAAAAAAAAGAGCGTTGGAACGAACCAAAAATCCTAGGGAAATGCGAAATCTCTCAGAAATGGAGCAGAACCTGCAAAACCAGCAGCAGATTCAGCAGCTGCAGAGCAAAGAGGACAATTGATTTTCCTCATGCCCTTGGCAAAGAGGACAATCTCTAGAACCATCCAGATTTAAGACATTATGGCACGCAATATTTCCTCTTGTTGGGATACGATCAATAAGAAGTTTCCATGAAAAAGCAATCTCTAGTTCAATGTGATCTAACAAATGGATAAACAAGAATCAGAACTCAATACACTGTTGCGATAAGTCACTCATCTGAAGCATTTTGTTTTGTGCTAAAATTAATAACTGACTAAAAAAAAGCTTTGATTAATAAGTGGCATGTTACCATACTTTTGTATAATGTCTTAGTAAAACCGTAAAGATAACATTCAAAATATATGTAAAGCAATTAGAAAGCCATTGTCAAATAATGAATCATAGAAGTGTATGATACTGATTTTGTGGAAGATTTGGATCAAATATTTAATGATAGTATTAAGATGTTTAATTCATATTTTTCTTAAAGTCTCTGTAGCTACTGTACTGTCTGATTATTTTGTTTTTGCTACCTTATTTTTTCTTAAATTTTTACTTACCTGTTTGGAGGCTCATATTACGTAATGCTTGCATTTGATAGGAATTGTATATGGGTTAGGATGGTTTTTGGAGGCTGTTATTTCATATGATTTTCGTGTATAAAATTTGGAAGAAAACTTATCTGCATATTGAACGACAAAATTCCATACCGTCTACCTTGTATCCTTATATAAGTATACCATCTTTGAGATGGATTTGTTCTTTATCTCATTGTCGCCTTCTTGTTTTCTATTTGCTAACCCAATTTCAATTATTTCTATGCTACTGTAAAAATCCATTCATTTGTCAAGTTATGTATCCCATCAATGACAAAGTTAAATAAACTAGATTATTAGATACCATACGATCTAGTTTTTCCTCCACTACTGGCATCTTAGTTGAAAAAATAATTTCATTGCTAGCTCCCAAATCTTTCAAACGGTTGCAAGCCAGATAAGAGTCATGCCTTTACAATGATTCTTGTTGCAAGAGGAGGAGGAGAGATATTAAAGTAGATCTAGCCATGCTGAGGTTATAAAAAAGGTAACAAAAATGTTATTAATGAAATACATAGTGGGATAAAATATGTCACGACCTCATGAAACGAACTTCGTAACTTCATTGCATGTCAGCTAAAAGGAAAAAATTACAAATTGAATACGTGTCAGACAAACATAATCTAAGAGAGGTTGCATAAAATAGGTATTTAACACTAAATGGGCTAAATATATAACATCTTAAATATCCACGAAAAAGGTATTTAACACAAAATGGATTAAATATGTACGAATGGATTTTAGTTTAGACACATGTTATTAAATACGTTTAAGAATCAGTATCTTTTATGTGAACATGTAGGGGTATTTTGCATCACATATATTTAACGTTGATTGGGTCAAAATTGGCGTGGAGCCAAAATTGTAACAGAAAGTAAACTTAGGGGGTCTGGAAAGAGTTGTTTTTTATAGGGGGCCAAAATTATAATTTTGGGAAACTTAGGGGGCCAAAAGTGTAATTAAGCCTACAAAATAAATTTAGTGTCACAAAAATGAGAATGTTATGAATGGCAGTGTTTTTAATTTTGACAGTATAAGTATGATGAGGAGTGATTACATGATAGGAGGATGAAGGAGCCTGCTAAGATTCTAGAATCCCTGATGTAGAAAGTTTAAGCAAGCAAGAAACAAACAGTATATGTTCTAGCATTACTACAAACAAATAGAGAAGAAACAACCCACAACGAGAGAGATGAGAGGAAGAACAGAGTGACTTTTTGTTTGAGAGAATTCGGTTTGTTCAAGAGAGAGAGAGAGAGAAAAGTACAAAAAGGTATGTGGATGTATTCAAAGGGATAAACTATAATAGTGTATTTGAACCATAGGATGCATCGTGCGGTTCAGAGTTTCATCACTGTGGGAATGCGTGATTCTCTTGACCGTCAAGAATCAACATCCCATTTCGCTAGGATGTGTTAGGCCCCAAATTTCAACATGTTCTATATTACTTTCAGAACTCATCATGCTCTCGTGTCGGTTTCTAGCAATGCTCAAGCACCTCTCAAGCCTCCGAGATTCAGGTAGCCATTAATAAATGGGAGATACTGGATTAAAGATGGTTGTGCCGTCAACTGGTCTATATCCAACCAGAGACTTATCAATTGTCATATATCAAAAGTTTAGGGATCAGATTGTAGTTGAAATAGTAATAGTAATTAATACATCAATAAAAACACAATCTAGTAAAAATATATATGGTCAAACATCGTGGCTTGTTTAGGTTAAAGTCAATAGTAGGGTGGTGGAATGGGAAAACTAGCATGGTAGGGTGGTGGTCATGCAAAGTCTATGTTATCTGAATGTCTGTATATGTATCATTCTCCTCGAGTTGAACAACCCCCCCCCCCCCTCGAGTTTATAC
>Ga0228711_1007179_pt1 | contig 16230 bp, 13 predicted proteins | sample MedpolnodulmetaG_2_FD_177996 | JGI IMG/M metagenome (GOLD analysis project Ga0228711, IMG submission 177996) | Root nodule microbial communities from Medicago polymorpha collected in Santa Monica, California, United States - brown nodules | ecosystem: Host-associated > Plants > Roots > Nodule...
AGAGAGAGAGAGAGAGAGAGAGAGAGAGAGAGAGAGAGAAGAAAGACACAAAGCAATTATACAGGTTCCTTCCACAAACCGGAAGTAGTCCTGTCCCCCTTGCACTTCCAAGGAGAGTTCACTAAAAGGTGTAATATCTGATTACAACTGCTCACTGCTAACACTAGCAAGAGACTTCAAATTACTCAAGCACAACTGCAAGAGATTTCCTATGCTCCTGAACTAAATCAAGAGAGTTCCTATGCTCAAGCCCACAAGCAAGAGACTTCTATTCAAACAGAACTACAAAGAAATTTGTTTGAGGTTGAACACTTGATATACAATCAATGGTGTTCACAATGCAAATCAGATATAGACTCTTAAGACTCTAGAATTTCTAAGATATGAACTTTGATAAGAAATTCTAAGTGAACTTTTGATGCAGAACAATTTCAGCAGAGTTTTGGCACTTGTAAATTGTTGTTCGAGTCTCGCATATCCAAACAGCAGGTCTTCACTCCTTTATATAGAGGTGTGAAAGATACGTTGGAAATTGCCAGCACATCAAAAAAAGAGTCGTTTGAAGCTTGATCAAATCACCAATGATCTTTTGCCTGATATGGTTAGTGTCCTATGAAGGATCAATTTCAAATCCATTCCAAGTCTAGAGGAACACTTGTGCAGGCATAGCTGTTATTCTTGTCCTGTTGCAGACACAAATAGAGTAGTGGAGATAGTGGTTGTACACTTCGTACAATTGTACTTTGTCAACTCTCTCCAACAAAAAAGCATCCAATGGCTTCAAATCTATTTGAATTAGCCGTTGATTCATTCTTCCAGTCTTCTGCAAAGCTAGGAGTGATTAAATCATTTAAACAACCTTTGAAGTTTTAATTCTCTCAACTTCTGATGATCTTCAGCTCCTGATGATCTTCAGATCTTCTGATGAAAACTCCTTCTGGTGATCTTGCTTCTGATGAGGTGCTTCTAATGACGTCAGCACTTCAGGAGCATTTTGTCTTCAGAACCTCTTTTCTTCAGATGCTTCAAGCTTCCTTCTTGTTGATTCCATTGCTCTCATTTGTTCTTTCAGAACCTATGCTTTAAAGAGACACTAAATTTTTGTCTATGGTCCTGCATACTTGAACATATATTAGCATATCCAATTGACAATTTTTAATACCTTGTTATCATCAAAACTCAAAGGATAAAATTAAACACATTTTGTTCCAACAAGTTAACGCCGGATGGTGTGAAGTTGGGAATGTTGAAGCTGCCGAGTAACATTTTGGAAGAGATTAAGAATAGTCAGAACGAAGATTTAGAACTTGTGGATCGAGTGGTGTTGGTTAATCAGGGTACAAGTGTGGACTTCAGATTGGATGAGAATGGCGTCTTGATGTTTCGTGACCGAGTTTGTGTACCGGATGTGCTTGAGCTTAAGAAGCAGATTTTGGAAGAAGGTCACAGGAGTAGTCTGAGTATCCATCCAGGAGCGACGAAGATGAATCAGGATTTGAAGAGGACTATTTAGAGTTTGGAAGATTTGCTGAGAGCTTGTGTTTTGGAGCAAGGTATCAGTTGGGTCGAATGTTTATCGTTGATTAAGTTTACTTATAACAACAGTTTCCATTCTAGTATCGAAATGGCACCGTTTAAGGCTTTGTATGGACGAAGGTGTAGGACGCCGTTGTGTTGGTATGAGTCAGGTAAAACTACTATGCTAGGACCGGAGGTTGTGCAAGAGACGACGGAAAAGATTAAGATGATTCAAGAGAAGATGATAGCGTCTTAGTGCAAGCAAAAAAGTTATCATGATGAGAGGAGGAAGGACATTAAGTTTCAGGTTGGTGATCATGTGTTTTTGAGAGTAAATCATGTAACCGGTGTTGGACGTGCTTTGAAGTGTTGGAAGTTGACACCGCGTTTTGTTGGACCGTTTGAGATCGTTGAGAAGTTTGTAGCGTATCGAATTGCGTTACCGCCATCATTGTCGAATCTATATGATGTGTTTCATGTGTCTTAGTTGCGGAAGTATATGTATGATGCGTCTCACGTAATTCAAGTGGATGATTTGGAAATAAGGGATAATTTGACCATTGAGACTTGACTAGTTAGGATTGAGGATCCAGAAGTGAAGCGGTTGCAAGGCAAAGTGATCGTTTTGGTGAAGGTGATTTGGGTTGGACCAACTAGTGAGAGAGCTACCTGGGAATCGGAGAGTAGGATGAAGGTTTCGTATCAGGAGTTGTTTCCTTCAGGTAATTTTCGAGGGCGAAAATTTTTTAAGGGGGGGGGGGATTGTAACAGCCCGATTTTCGCTGGATTTATTTTATTTGTTAATTATGTGTGTTTATATGTTCTTGTATATGATTAATTGTCTATGTGTGTATTTTGGTTGTGATTAGTGGATTTTGGACTCAAGGGTATTTTGGTCATTTTGTGAGCAAGGGTAAATTTGTGATTTCACTATGAGGATTAATTGTAGCGTTTAGTGGCAGGAATCATGCTTACCAAGTTACTAGTAAGACAGAGTAATTAATTAACTAAGAGCAGGTAACTATTCCTTATTTTTATCCGTTAAGTGAGTAGAAACCTTGTGCATTAGTTAGTGTGAATTTTGAGCCCATTAAGACAATTGAGGGTTGAGCCCATTTTAGTAGAGCCTATATAAACTCTAGTCTTTAGAGAAATTGGGTCATTTACACATTTCACAAACTTTTGAGGGAGATAGAGAGAGAAAGAGCAAGAACAAGGGTTAGAGAGAGGAAGCTTGGGAGAAGAAGAAAAGGATAGAGATTCAAGAGGTTGGAGCAAAAGTGAAGCCAAGGCTAGGATTGTGCTCAATTGAGGTAAAGGGGATAGTGTCCATTCATAATTTAAGCTATAGTATATTTTTCTACTTAATTCCACAAGTGCTTATTTTATGAATTGTGCTTTTTGTGAGTTTAAATGATGAATTTCGTGTTCTTACTTTGATGCTAAGTTTGGATATATGAAATTAATGCTAAATAAGTTGTTTGTTGTTGAATTTACATGCTTGAGATGTATTGATATGGGTACTTTGTTGTTTTTTCTCAAACTGGTGGAATATGATATTGTTGTGGTTGAATTGTGAATGAATTCATGATTATATGTTATGAATGTTGTTGAGTATTGTTCATAATGCCAATTCATGAATTGAGTGTGATGTATGTGTCATTATGTGTAAGTTGTTGTTGTTGGAACCTTGATTAATTAAGTGAATTGAAGTATAAGCTGTTTAGTATGGTTGCAAAAAGAGTCTAAATGGTGTATTTGAACCTTGGAAAATGAATTTTTTTATCATTTTGGGGAGGTTGGGAATCAAGATGGGGATTTTTGAGATGATTTGAAGATGAATCCATGGCTAAAAATGTGTTTTCCAGGCCATTGCATCGATTCATGAAAGTTTGAATCGTATCAAACTGCATCTGGACAGATTTGAATCGACTCAGATAATCTACGAATCGTATCATGGTTTCTCTCTGACTTTGTTTGAATCAATTCAATAAGATGTAAAACGATTCAGCCTTAGTTGTAAACATGAAAGTTTTAGATATGGATGTCATCTTTCCAATGGCTTTGGTTTCACTAAAACTTTATCATGACTTTTTTACTAAATCATGAAACATCTTCAAAACTAATATTGAGTTTAAGGCAGTCTTTATAGTGAATAAATGAGTATGTAATCATGAAGTTGTGATGTTTAGGAACGGTTTAATTTGGATTTCTTAAATGATAAGAAACTTGAAATAAGACGAACTTGGCGCGATTTTGTGATTTCTTGGAATTGGCCTAGGATACTCGTATTCCTAAGCTACTATGAACATATGTGAGTAGTGCATATGCTTTGTTGAGACAATTGAACATGTTTGCTTAGTTTTGGTTGAATTGCCACAATTGTTTTAAAGTTATGAATCATAGACGGACTTGTCGAATTTGGCGTTTTAATCGCAATTGGCCGGTGAGACACACATGTATATGCAACTGCACACAATTGTGATTATTGTATATGAATAGTTAAGGCGAATGACTTGGTCCCCTTGTTTTTTAAGAGTTAACTGGAAAATGTGGTTTTTACTGAAATAGACGAACCTTGTCCAAAATGATTTTTAAGACTGGATAACTTGCAAGTCTTTTTGTAAATAAGTTAATATGATTTAATGAGGATGAATTGATAGTTGATAGGTGTTGAACATGATGTTTATCATGGTATGATATATAATTCTTTTTACTTGAATTATGAGAAAATAGGCGAAGTCGTTGTTTTGTAGTAATGATTATTAAATGATAATTTGATGGTGATGATTTTGTTGATGATGTTGATGTTGATTAATGAACATGCTAAATGTTGATTGCTGGTGGTGAATTCATACATGCTAATTTTAATGTGATTGGTTATGAATGCATGTGTATGTGTGTGTGTGTGTGTGTGTGTATATATCGCCGTTGAATCATTGTGAACATATGCATGGTTGATTGAGTCATATGTCCATTTATCATATGTCGAGTCGGATATTTATATCCATATTTCCGTTGATCGGATACTTATATCCATATAACCGTTGATTATAGTTGTAGACTATGATGTGATGTTTGCATCATGAGGTGACGACCTTGGAGGAGAATGGTACCACATGCATATAGGAGTCGTGTCTAGACGCATTGCATGATTGGGATGAGTCCTAATTGCTTATGTGCTTGGTGATTGATGTGATTGATGAATTGTATACTTGTGATAATATGATTTTATACGTGATGATGAATGGTGTGAAAGTTGAACTATTATTTTGTTTAAATCATTTGGAAGTTTTAAAATGATGAAAATCTTTTCAAGTAATTATGTTATTTATGAAATGTGAACTAACCCCCTAGTGGTCGTTTGGTTGACCGCCTCACTATATTTAAATATGGTGTAGACGGCGTGCAGGATTAGCTTATCTTTGCTTGGTGAGTTGCTGGAGGCTAGCTTTGGAGCTACCTCGTTTATCTGCTTTGGAATCTTAGTTTAGGGCTCTGATTAGGATGTCGGTTTTCTTTTATTTTGATGTTGACTCTGTGGTTGAGATTTATATGACGATGTATTTATGATGCTTATGAGATGGCAATTTGGAGATGTATGATATTTATCCGTTGCGACGTTGTAGAGAAACTTTTATGTATGTTGTTTGAGTTCTATTGAAAACGTGACGTCTATTTCTTGAATATTTGTATTATTCGTGTGTTTTATTGCTTTAATAGAAATAGGGCGTTACACTCCACTCCTCATGTTTGCAGTAGTACAAGATAATAGTTGTGACTACGCTGGTTGTTCTCTATTCTTGGAATGAATTTGAAATTGTTCCTTCATAGGACAATAACCAAATCAAGCAACAACAACGACTCTTTTTGATGTGCTGGCAATCAACAACGTCTCTTTTACACCTCTATCTAAAGGAGTGAAGACTTGATGATTGTAAGAGACTCACAACAATTTTACGATTGCCAAAACACTGCTGAAATTGTTTTCACATCAAAGTTCACTTAGAATTTCATAATAACTTTCATATCTTAGAAATTCTAGAGTCTTAAGAGTTTGTATCTGATTTGTATTGTGAACACCACTAATTGTATATCAAGTGTTCAACCTCAAACATATTTCTGTGTAATTGTGTTTGTTTAGAAGTCTCTTGCTTTTGTGCTTGAGCATAAGAAGACTCTTGCGTGTTTGCTTGAGCATAGGAAACCTCTTGCTTTTGTGCTTAAGTAGTCTGAAGTCTCTTGCTTTTGTGCTTGAGCAATTGTAATTAGATATTGATTTTAGTGAACTCTCCTTGAAAGTGCAAGGGGGACAAGACTACTTCCGGATTGTGGAAGGAACCTGTATAATTGTTTTGTCTCTCTCTCTATCTCTCTCTCTCTCTCTCTACTTTATCCGTTGCATAAGACTCTGAACTCTATCAGACTCTGAATACTGGACTTAGTTTTAAAAAGAAGAAAAAGGTAAAACAATTCAACCCCCCTTCTTGTATTTTTCTCACCTTCATCGTGTTTGAGCTAAGATAAAAGTTCGTAACAAAGTCGAGTTTCAAACCAGACTAAATTTTATCGAGTCGAGTCAAACTCCGATGAGTTTGGTTCGACTTGACTCGACTCATTTCGATTCCTAGTGGCGGGTTTTGTTTTAAAGTGGAATAAAGAAGAACGTGGGTTTCTCTATTCACTCTCACGTGTTATTTTATTCCAGTTTTTTTAAAGGGTGTGCATGTGGCACATCCTAATTGGTCAGTGACACATGACATAGGAGGGTTAACACGACACAAGGGAATCAGATCCCCTCCTATGTGGTTCTCTACTAGTGTCCCTCATGTGCGATTATTTGTTGTTGGATTTAATCCAACTGTTGAGTCACAAAAATGGCTAAAAGAGGAGAGTGAAACAAGAGATTCTTTTTCTTTTGTTTTCAATCTGGCCACCATTATCATCACTACTCGCCATATGTATATAAGTTTCCTTTGTCTTTTTCACATTTCTTAAAAAAAGTTGTTAATCTAATTAATATGTTTATTGTGTGTAAATATTGCTAAATTGTCCTTTGTATGTGTATTAAAATTGATTTTTCATATTTTAAGATAAGTCAATTATACTAATTGGGGGTATGTTTGCAAAAAAAATTATAAATGCATCTAATAATTTAAAGAAGAATGCTAGGGACACATTCCTTAACACACTTTTTGACACACTCCAATAATAACGTGCCACATCATCCATATTTTTCTATTCTTTTACCTATTACCTATTACCGATTGCACAGGTTGCTATGAAACAAGGTACAACAACTTTTTTGAATAAAAAAACAAGTATGCATATTCCTGTCTCTCTCATACTCTATGACGTCTTCAGATTATTCCATGCAAGTTTGATTGTGTCATCTCGCACTCCGTTGACATCGTATCTGTGACAAGATTGTGTTGCTTTTTTGTGTCTATTCTCTATGTTGCAAGCTCCTCTGGTTTCAATTCTATGTCTTGGTTTGGAGAATTATAGTTTTTTTTTCTTTCCAAAGGTTCCATATTTTATGACATTGAGTTAGTACCAATTTTAGGTTTTTCTGTCTTGGGCTCCGTTTGTGTTGGTACCGATTTTAGATTTCTGAATTGGGTAATTTTGCTTTCAATTTAATGATTTATATTGCTATTCCTGCTTATGACATTACCAAGGAGGCTTTACTAAGAAAATCAAGGATCATGCAGTTCTTAAAAGTTTTCATCCTCTAATGTGCCAGTATCTTATTTGCAAAGGGTAAAATTTTGGGTTTTCAATAAATGGAAATTTTATACGTAGAAAATCATTGGGGTGAAAGAAACGATTTAGTATGACACAGAAGAGAAGAGTAAACAAACAATTTGGGTAGGAGGTTGGGGTTGAGAAGATGAAGAGTGGGATATTAAAAAATATATACTCTTTATCTCAATTGAACCGGTAACAAGTTAAAGAATAAAAAAATATGGATGACATGGCTCATTGTTATTGGAGTTCGTTAAAAGAGTGTGTTAAGTTAAAGAATTCGTCAAAAGAGTGTGTTAAGTTAAAAAATAAAAAAATATGGATGACATGACTTATTATTATTGGAGTTCATCAAAAGAGTGTGTTAAGGAGTGTGTCGCTAGCATTTCTTTAATTTAAAAACAATTTTTTAGTTAAACAATTTTCTTTTGTTTCCTTTAAAAAGAATAAAGATTTTTTTTTTTTTAAGGAATGTTTCTATCTTTTTGGTAGTGTAAGGAATGTTTATATATAAAGAGATTTCATAACTTTTAGTTGCCACAAACAAAAAATAATCTTAAACTAACAAAACTCAGACCAATCGTAACTAAAGATCCCAATAGTAACTAACCTTTTGTATCTCAACCGTTAAATAAATCTAACGGGTGATAATAGTGCAGGATAGTTCACTGTACACTAGTGTTATCTTCCAAAAAATAATCTGTGAAATGACTCTTTTACCCTCGCTGTTGTTACTCTAACTAGAATCTTCTTCCATTGATACTACTGTTGAGTCCCACACACCACACAGGAACAAAAACCGATCTGGTCAACGTAAGCGTCTTCTTCTACTCCTCAATTTCTCTCTCTCTCTCTCTCTTAGATTTTTGTTTCTCCAGAAAATTCATACTCGAATCTAACCACTTTTCATTTTCTCATTAATTTTATATTTTTTTTTCCAGCACAATGGAGGAAGTTCAAGAGTCACAACCACAATCAAAACCAGGTAATTAATTTCTTCATTCACTCATACATAACAATAATAACCGTGATACAGACACCAGATACGACCCTGACACTGACGCAACACATTGATAGGAGTAATGACTTGAGAAAATGAATTAATTGAATATAATCACATGTGTCCGTGCGGGCATTGAACTCATCTTTGATCAGAAGTGTCGGTGTTACAGAGAGGTATTGTGTTTCAATTTCATGTATGATTGAGGAAACTTTTTTTCTGTAGGTCAAGAAAATAATGTAGATGAAGTGATTGATGAAAGTTCTGAATATGCAAAAGGAGAAACACCAGAAGAATTATTGAGTAGTCCTCCAAAAGTGGATTCTGAAGTTGAAGTTCTTCATGAGAAGGTTACAAAACAAATTATTAAGGAGGGTCATGGTCAGAAACCTTCCAAGTATTCAACATGCTTCTGTAAGTGGTTTAGTTAATCATGCTACATGCTAAGTGCTTGCAAGATTTTGTGAAAATAATAGCTTTTCATTTGTAGTGTTTAATTAAGTTGTTATCCAAACATCCCCTATGGCCCTGTTTGGATAAACAACTTAATTAAGCATTTATCATATAAATGGTTGTGTATAAGCTAGTTTTATAACAAAAGATAAAATAAAGGTAAATTGGTTATATATAAACTATGAAGCACGAACACTCCTCGGATCAGGCGTGTCCCAGTGTCGGACACGTGTCGTGTCCGACACCGACATGACACTGAATTATGTGATTTTTTCAAATTGTTAGCTGTGTCGGCGTGTCAGTCTCCGTGTTGTGTCCGGTGTCCGTGTGCGTATCCGTGCTTCATAGTATATAAACTACAAAATGTTTTCATAAGCTATCTTGTAGAGCTTATGGAAATAAGCTGAAAACAGCTTAAAGACATGTGATAAACTCTTTGCATAAGCTCTCTCAAATAGTTTTACATGTGCTTATGTAAGTAGATAAGTTCAAATAGGTAAATCCAAACAAGCCTATTGAGTAGATTGTCAGTGATGCAATTTTGATTGGTCTGGTGAGATATTCTCTCTAATCTGGTCAAGTATATTTTGGCTTTCAAGCTCACCTGAAACTGTGTGTGTGTTGAACAAGTGATGTCATCATGCTTTTGTTAAATTCATGATACATGATTGCTGCTAGTAGAAAAATGGTCTAGAGTTGTTAAATGACTATATGCAATTGTGTTTATCTGAAATCATATGAACATGTTTGTGGAAATTGAAGGGATATAAGCTTAAGTACTATCATGTCAACTGGTATTGTTTTTTTTTTGTTTTGTTGCTTATTGAAATCTGGAATGACATCATCGTATTTGGCTATGTATTGGAACTTAAGCTATAATAAAAGCAATAAGTGAATCACCATTTAGTCTTTGAAATTGTAGGTGTCGAACAATTTGGTCCTAAAATTAGCGAAGATTCAAAATGATTAGTGAAATTGAAAATCGTCAATCACTTTAGTCGTTTTTGGCTGTTCAATTTAGTTCCTGAAATTGTCTTAAATGAACTAATGTGTTTGATGATTTCCATATTGAAGGATCATTTTGAAATTTCATTAATTATGGGGATCCAAATGTTTGAGCCCTACCATGTATGACAATGTTTTTGTATGAAAATGTGAAATGCTAGGACATCTACTTTTGGTTTTTCATAAAAAAATCTTCTTTTCTTTAGGCCGAATAAGGTGAAGCAAAATTGTATCAGGCATTAGTTCGTAATATATACTCTTTTTATGAGCCCTTTCTTGCATAGCCTTTTTATGTTTTCTTGTTGAATCAAAATCGACTTTGACCTGTGTGGTTTATGGTGGTAGTCCATTACAGGGCATGGTCTGAGAACACAGAGCACAAATTTGAAGATACATGGCAGGAGCAACGACCCACTGAGATGGTAATAGGAAAAGGTATGGTGGAAGTTTAAAATATTGAATTTCTTGTGTCCATTGATCAATTGGATTTGTGGATTTTCTTTTACTGACATTCCTACATCCATTCTCTAAATCGTTGATTTTCGTGTTTATAAACTGGTAATAGAACTGGATGTCTAATTATAGTAGAGTAAATTGTCATTTTGGTGGCTAAATGTGTAAGACGGTGACACTATAGTCCCTTAATGTATTGAAAATACAAAAACATCCCTCAGTGTATATTTTTTTTTGTAACTTCTTGGACTAAACTGACTAACGAAAGAGATATTTGAGGACCAAACTCACTAAGAAAAGACGCATTCAGAGAGAGATGTTTATGTAATTTTAGTACATTCAAGTACTACAGTGACACCCCTTGATGTATTCAAAGACCAAAATTGTTGTTTACTCAATTATAGTGTGTTCAACTCCTTTAAATGTTAGTCTTGTATCCATGCCACTGAGTTTTGTCCTATGAAGCACGGATACGGACACGGACACTGACACGCCGACACAGCTAATAATTTGAAAAAATCACATAGTTCAGTGTAATTACAAGTGTCGGTGTCAGACACGACACGTGTCCGACACCGGGACACGCCTAATCTGAGGAGTGTCCGTGCTTCATAACTTTTGTCAAATTACAGGGTGATTTGTACAAGTTTGAAGTAATGAATTTTGTTCAATATTTTTTCATATATTCTTTTCAATTACGACTTATCCATTGCTAAGTTTCTGCAATTGGGACATCCAAGCGTAGTGTGGCCAACAGAAACATATCTGTGTTTGCTATTTGTATTGCTTTAACGGACTTGTTATTTGGTTTTGATGGATTCTCTGAAACAGAGAAGAAAGAAATGACTGGCTTGGGCATTGGGGTGGCAAGCATGAAAGCAGGGGAGAGAGCACTGTTGCGTGTAAGCTGGGAATTAGGATATGGAAAGGAAGGAAGCTTTTCTTTTCCAAATGTTCCACCAATGGCAGATTTAGTTTATGAAGTTGAGCTCATTGGTTTTGATGAAACAAAAGATGTAAGTTTTCATTAAATTGTTGCATGGTCGTGGACTTGGTTAGATGCTTATAGTGAGTAAAATTCACAGGGAAAAGCTCGCAGTGATATGACTGTAGAGGAACGGATTGGGGCAGCGGATCGGAGAAAGATGGATGGAAATGTTCTGTTTCAGGAAAATAAACTAGAGGAGGCCATGCAACAGTATGAAATGGTTACACACTTGTGTTTCTTTTTCTCTTTGACATACTTCTTGCTCATTCCTAATCCATGAAATTTGTTTCTTCTCTCTGTTTATTTTTTGTTTGATAAGTTGATTGTCTGGGTTCATGTCAGGCCATAGCTTATATGGGAGATGACTTCATGTTCCAGTTGTTTGGGAAGTATAGGGATATGGCTCTGGCTGTAAAGAATCCATGCCATCTTAACACGGCAGCCTGTCTGATTAAGCTGAACCGCTATGAAGAAGCTATAGGGCAATGCAGCATTGTAAGTACATGACTTTAAAAGTCATCTCAACATAAAATACACTATGTAAATAAGCATTTCGGTCCTCAAAATTGTCTTGAGCGATTTAGTCCCTCAAATTTATGAAATTGCAAAATAATCTCTTAAATTAAAGAACACCAATCAATTCAGTCCCTCCGATGAAAGACCTGCATATTGACTTCTATAGTCTCTTGTTGCATTAATATAAGCGTAATACATTCAAAATTGAGATGCTAAATATTTTTTTAGAAAAAGACTTGATTATCTACCATTGGAGTTCAATGGACTAAATGACTATTTCACAAATTTGACGTACTAAATTTACCGACCCTTAGAACTCCAAGGAGTTAAATGCTGAGTGACTCTAAATATTTTTCATTTTATTTCAAAGTCATACTGTTTGATTGGACATTGTTATTCTTTTTAGATATAAAAAATAGCATTATCTTTTCTGTAAATTGTTTTACCGAGTTTTGGGTTTTGGATCTACTATAATAATAAAATTATAATCACGGTGCTTTAAGCATGAACGCACAATATTGAGGTGCGAGTATTCTCTTATTCATACATCAATGACTGCTCACACATTGTCATAAGGATTCCTTTTTATATTAATGAAGGGAAAATTCGTACTCTTTTTTTTTTCTTTATTTGCATACTTAGCCATTGAAAGCATTCTTAGACAGAAGCTGTGGACTCTTTCACTTCTAAGCATATCTTGCCATATTTTTAGTCAAGGGAAATCTATAACTGTTGTTAACAAAAAGCTGTTTTAGCTCTAACTTAGCATGTTATTGTAGCACTGCATCAAGTCTTAGAGTATGTTTGTTTTAAATATGCTAAAATATTTTCACCAACGTGAGCTTTGGATTGTAACATTCCCATGTTTGCTTCAAGTTTTTCTTTTTAAAATTTCTGCGGTTCCATGGGTCCCTAGAATATATTCCACTCATGTTTTCCCCTTTTTCATTCCCATGATAAATAGGGAGCCATTTCCATGGGAGTAGAAATTACCTCCTCAACCAACTATTATTTTTTACTTACCTCATTCTACCACTTTTATTTACTATTTACTTCATATTGATGTTTTTGAACTAAAAAATATTTGTAACTACGAAACATACTTGTCAATTGTTATAGTATTTTCTGGAACATCATCCTTATAACATGATTCAATATCTTGAAACAAACTTATCCAACAGGAGTCATTGGTGAAACTTGCAGGTATTAAGTGAGGATGAGAGCAATTTGAAGGCTTTGTTTAGGAGAGGTAAGGCTAGAGCAGCACTTGGGCAGACAGATGCTGCCAGGGAAGATTTTCTAAAAGCGCGTAAGCATGCCCCTGAAGATAAAGCAATTGCAAGAGAATTGAAGCTACTTGCTGAACATGATAAAGCTATTTATCAAAAGCAGAAAGAGATCTATAAAGGAATATTTGGACCAAGACCTCAACCAGTACCGCAGAAAAGGAATTGGTTCATATTTGTTTGGCAGTGGTTGGTTTCAGTGTTTCATAGCTTTATCAGACTTTTCAACCGTGAAAAAAAGCACAAAGATGACTAGTTCAGTTGTTGAACATCAAGACCATTGTTGCATCGACAATTGTTTATGTGCATCTTATGAAAGGCTACAACATTTTGTACTACTGAGGAAACAATTCTAGTTTTACTATTTTAGCTATGCTAGTTATGTTAGCAAAACCTCTAATCTGTATTTGACTCTTCCATAGAGTAATCGTGTTTGACAATACCATCAATCTGTTCTAAGATTTGGATAGCTTGTTCATAAGCATTTTGTTGGTTAATTTAGTATAAAAAAGTTCTGTTTAAGTGCCTCCCTAACCTTGTATTTGCCACCAACACACATGTAACTGACATGTACCTTATTTACCAAATAAATTAGCCTTGAACCTTCTCTAATGTTTATTTATTTGCACTCTGGTTTTAGATTTCCATATTTATTCCCTACCCCCTGAGTGCTTCCTATCATAGTTTTAAAAATCAGGTCAACAAAATCAAAGGCATTACAACCATACAATAAATGGACATGCCGCGAAGCTTATTCCATGTCTTTCTTAGATCATAAACAGACATTATCGATTGTTCCATGTTTCCTTCTGACAAACAATAAATGAAAGCTAGGTGAGGGGACTGATTCTTTCCTCATCTCTAGCTAGGTATGGCAATGGGGTGGGGTGGGGACGGGTTTTACATTCCCCGTCCCAATACCCGATTCTCATATACTTACCTGTTACTCTACCCATACCCAACAGGGATGAGAAATTGAACCCCATCCCCGTCCCCGACGGGTTCGGGTATCCCGGCCCCATCCCCGTCTCCGCATTGAATAAATTTTCTTAATAAAAAATGGAAGTTTTTTTGCAACCCTTAGAGAAATGTTGTAATGCATTATCCAACAATATGCTCACTTTAACATTTGTTGGACCGATTGATGTACTTGCTCCTTTAAATATCAATGATAGTTTTTATAACATGACAATTATCAAACAAAATACATAGCATATCAACATAAAGTAATTTTCTGCATTCGGGACGAGTTTGGGTATGGGTTCGGGGTGGGTACCTATATACCCGTTACCCGTCCCATACCCGTGCTTTGAAATCGGGGAAAACTCAAACCCAGTTAAAACGGGGAAAACCCGTCAAATTGAGTTTGGTTCGGGTGGGTAACCACGGGTATGGGTTTTGTTGCCATGCCTATCTCTAGCATATTTTATGATTTAGATCTTTAGATCTAGTGTTAGATTGTGTATTAAGTCTATATATCATTTTTTATGCTACTATTCACGCCAAAAAGATCTGCCAAGGAAGCCTTGCAACAAAGGATTGGTTTGATAAGAGCGTATGGCACACCATAGAGCATGGTGTAACGTTTCCTTTTATCTTAATTTTTTGTCAAATTTGTGCACTACCATTCCATTACCATGTGCGAACATTCCAGCATCGCAGCAGACTGTTCTTTCGTATACGGGGCAATAATATTGAACAAAACAACAAATCAAGGAGATTGTCTCAAAATTATTTTTTGATAAAACTATGAATGTCATTCTTGAGGCTAAGCCCTGTGATTATTAATAGTTGATGTGGTATTAGAGCTGCAAATGCATTGAACAGGATACATGGTTCAATCCTCATCAATTCATCCCCTCGCTTAGATAACCACACCAGTTTTCAGCCTATCATTTAACAGATTCAGATTTTAAGTGGCACAAACTATGCAATGCGAGTGCATGCATGAAGATTTGATTGCCACAGGTTATTAATGTGACTTCAGAAACTGAATATATAATTTAGTAGTAAGATAAAAGCATTGCGTAGAACAATCCAACCTTTTGGAATTTGGATGCACGAACAACTAAAGTACTATGTAGTACTTATGCACAACTTATTAAACTCTGGGAAAGTCGTGCACTTTTTCTGCCTAGGCCTTTAAAGCAACGATGTACCGTGTACCGTGCTACATAGAAGTTGCTAAACCATGTACCGTACGTGCATTCTCTTACTGAAGTAGCAGTAGATGAATTTTGGTGTCCAAGCACCAAAAGAAGATATTAATCCTTATTAGAGTCAAGTTTATACTCACAAGAACATACATGATACAAAGTAAAGAGGCAAATGCATTAGTTTGAACAAATGATTGAAGCCCTGCCTAGGAAATGATCAGCAGCACCTTACAATTTGCATTACATTGAATTATAGATTTGAAAGCTAATGAATTTCAAACATGCATGAGCAGGTAAATTATTTAGTGGTAATAAGAATTGGCTACAAATCACCAACAATTTACTGCATAAAATATTTGAAAAATTATGACGAATGGAAAACTAAATGAATATATTGATAGCAGTACAGCCAATAGTAAATGCATATATATTACTAATTTCAGTCAATGAAAAATGGAATTATTTTCTAGTAACATATCTTTGGATGTAACTCAAGGGATAACTGGGTGATGATTAATTCAACTAGTTTGAGTTGAGGGTTAAAAAATAGGAGAGAACCTGAGTTCAAACCAAGCAAAGAGAAAAATATTAACCTAACAACTAAAATAATACTCCCTCCGTTTCTTTTTAAGTGTTTTTTTAGAAAATTAACACCAAAATAACGATGTGTATTTTTGCACATTTTCTTCCTGTTATACCCTCAATTTAATCCAGCAATAAATTCCTATTTTTTTGCACACACTTTATTTTTCCACTAAATTTAATATGTTATCTTTCTTTCATAACAAACAATTGTTAGTTGTTATCTTTTTCTCCAACAAATTCCTATTTTTTGCGCACACTCTCTCTGATAATAAACAATTGTAAATTTTCTAAATATTGTGCACATCTTTTTAATTTTTTTTTTGAACAAGCCAAAATGAAATAATATGATCACCAATATGTTGGAACAAAGGGTGTTTCGCAAAATCACCTCTTGGGTTTTGATGATAACAAGGTATTAAAATTATCAATTGGATATGCTAAACATTTGTTCAAGTGTACAGGATTCTAATCAAAGTACTATTCATAAAGATTCTGATTGAACAAGTCAAAGAGCAAAGGAAT
>Ga0228711_1007180_pt1 | contig 16228 bp, 9 predicted proteins | sample MedpolnodulmetaG_2_FD_177996 | JGI IMG/M metagenome (GOLD analysis project Ga0228711, IMG submission 177996) | Root nodule microbial communities from Medicago polymorpha collected in Santa Monica, California, United States - brown nodules | ecosystem: Host-associated > Plants > Roots > Nodule...
TTATCTTATTATTTTATCGAGTTTTTCAATTTTTTACATTGGCCCAAGTCGGGACCGGACAAATTTATTATTTTAGAGAGTTTATTAATTTACCGAGTATTAATTTAAAGAGTTTCTACTGTAGTAAATGTTGTGAGTTTTGAAGATTCCATAGCCCATAACTCAAACAAATAGTGGGAACAACAAAATTTGAATGAAAAGGGTTTTGATTCTCAAAAGGATCAAGATCTGGAAAAAAATTGGAACGAAAAAGGTTTGATTCTCAAAAGGGTCAAGGTCTGGAATAATTGGAACGAAAAAACTAAGAACTCGAACAAAGAAATTACTAAACTAAGATTGGAAATAGGGTGAGATCTGGAATACATGTGAGAGAGAGGAAGAAGGAAGGCTAACGGGAGAGATGAAGAAGGAAGACACGGAGGGAAAGAGAAAGTTGGAGAGGAGAAACCGTATGGAGAGAAGCAAAGAAGATACGTGTGTTAGGTGAGTAATCCTATCAGGTCCATAACCCACCAAAAACTAAGGATTAAAATAGCAAAGAGTAGATACGATAGGATAGGATAAGTAACGGGTTTAAATTATCCTTTCCTATTGGTGCAACAAACACCAGATTTCAGCAGAATAGGATAGTTTTATCATATTCTGTCTGCTTATCCTGCGCACCAAACGGACCCTTAGAGTTTTTAGAAATAGTCTATTCTAAAATCCTCTCCTCTAAAGATGTCCACATCATCATAATCCTACTTGCGTTTGTTCCAAAAATTCCTCATAATTTTTAATACAAGCTTAATAATTATAATTATTATTAAAAACCGTTTTTTATTTAACATTAAATTGTACATAAAATAGATAGTTGGTTACAATGAAATAATTATTAATATAATTATTATTTTGATTAAAATTTATATGTTACATTAAAAAATTGGTACGTTACAGTCAAATAATTATTAAACAATTATTGTTTTGATTAAAATTTATATGTTACTTTAAAATATTGTTACGTTTCAATCAAATAATTATTAATATAATTATTCTTTCGATTGAAATTTATATGTTACATTAAAAATTTGTACGTTACAATCAAATAATTATTAATATTTTAGTATTCGAATAACATTTATACGGTACATTAAAAGTTTGGTAGGTTACAAAATTATAATAAATAACTTGAATAAATTATATTTTGAATTTTGGTTTGTTACACTATGACAGTAACCTACTAATTAAAAATTTAATTTTAGTAATTAGTTTTTAAGAATATATAATTAATTTTTATTCGTTACAAAATTATATTACTTTTTTTTTTGAGAGAGAAATTATATTACTTAATATTAATAAGATATTATTAAATTTCAAATGTTATGAGGTTAATTTTTTGTAGATTACATGAAATATAATTTAATCGTTTAATACACATTTTATAATATTAAAGACGTTGATAATATTAATTTTAAATCGGTCAAATTAATAATTAATAGATATTAACCATTATGGTACTATTTTTCTATATAAATAGTAGTGTTTTTGGGTACGAGTACACAACAATCACATAATATAGTTCTTCTTTTTCTGTTCTATGTTATTTCTGTAATTTTTTCTATTGCAAACGAGAATGTCTACGAAACACGACTTCATCTTTGATGTTTCGCCAAGAAAACAATCGTGGACATTGGTTGTGAGGGTTGGTCGTACTTGATTTGTCCAAGACTACAAAAATAAAAAAAAAACTACCATTTTTCATGGATTTGGTCCTAATGGATCGAAAGGTACTTTTTTCATATCGTTTCTGTTTTTTGTTTTTTGTTTTTTTTTATTTTTTGTTTGTTTAAAGTATAGTGTTTTAATCTTTGTTATCTAGGGTGATTGGATTGGTGCGTCTATACGAAGAATATTGATCTACAAGTTCAAGGAGCAACACCAAGAGGGAATGGTATTCACGATTTCCTCATTTGATGTTGCTTGCAACAGTGGTTCGTATCGACCATCACGCGGCGAATGCAAACTGAATTTCACAATCAACATAAAAGTCAAACTATCTAAAATTGTTTTGGTCCCAAGAAACGTGTATTCGTTTACACATGCATCTTATTTTTTCAATGATTTTTACAACAACTACTTGGTTGGTAAGTGACTATAACTTTCTTCGTATCAATTGAATTATTTGATATTGTTTATTTACAATAATAAATTAATTACTTTTTGGTGAAAATAGTTTTATTTTTCAGTATATTTTTTTTTCAACCTTGATTTTTCGCATTCATATATTTTGTTTTTTAATGGTATTTCAATGTTACACATTATTTTTGAACGTTGTATAATTACCTTAAAGGTTGAATTAATAGGTTTAATAGTTAAGTAACCGTTTAGATCTTTTTTTAATGCTAATAAAACGTTTTTTTTAATATGATTCAAGTATACATTATATTCTTATAATATTAAATTGTAATTTAATTAATATTTTGATTTGTGTTATATATACAGATGTAATAGGAGTCATGACTAGAGTGGGTGTTGAAAGAGAATATGAAAGAGATGGTGAAAAAACTAAAATGAATCTCATTGAACTGGATTCAAATTGCTAAGCTTAATTTTTTTGTATGTTTGTTTTTTTTTAAACATGTATTATGGGTAAACTTAAATGTACTCTTTTGACAATTTTTATGATATGATTTAATGGATAAGTTTTCTGAACCAAGTCCCACAACTCCTTAGGATGTGAACGCGAAAGATGTTATTGACTCAGAATCTTAATCATTTGCACCTCCTAAGAAGAGAATGTTGCCAATAAACGAAGATTGCGGGACATCTGACGCAATTGTTCAACCGGTCAAAAAGATTGTGAAGATAGAGAAATAATATTTACAGGTGACTTGATTACGTTTAAGTTGTTTATCCATTATGTCAATGTTATGTGTCTGTTTTTAATGTAGTAGAAGAAATTCCATGTTATAGACAATGAAATTATGATTTTCAATTGAATAAATCACTATTGTTGCATGTATTGACACTTCAATGAAAAATATTTCAGTTTTCATGTTATCAATTTACGATTTACTTATGTCTTAAACTTTACACATATTTAAAAATAAATATAATAATTAAATTACGGATTCTATGGAAGAAGTTATATATTGAACAAGATACACCTTATCTCTCTTAACCCAATTAACCTTTCTAGATTCCTTACTCCCTCCACAAAAAAATAAAATAAAATTAAGGATTCATTGGAAAAAATTATACTTGTGGGAGCCTTAAAGAAGGGAATAAATCAAACCAACTGAGGTGGTATTGAAAGAGAATACAAAAGATATAATACAAGAACTAAAATGAATGTCATTCAATTGAATTCGAATGAGTGACCTTTATTTGTTTTTATTTTTTATTTTTAATATGAAATATACTATGGTATTTAATTATAATTTTGATTATTTGTCAATTCATTTTGAAGAGATATCGGTTTGAATGTACTCTCTTCAGATATTATGTTGAGGAATTAAACTCTTTGTTTATAATTATCAACTTGATTGTTTAATATGATTGGAAAGTAAAAATCTATTCATTTACTTAAATCGTTTTATTTGTTTCTTTAGGGATAGGAAAATCAATGTTACAAAATCTTTCTTCATCAACTAGGATCACGTTCAACCCTGAAATTATAAAAGCAAATGAACTAAAGAAAATGTATTATTATTTTGGTAGAGAGAATTTTTTTGGTCACACTTTACTTATGTCTTTTTTATGCTCCATATTTTGGTCACACTTTAACTTCAAAAGGTTCCATAGAGATTATGATATTAGATGAGTTCAGTCTTTATAATGAAAAAGAATTCTACATTCAATCGAGGGAGTTGACACATATCTTATACCTTTTTATTCCACGCGTTTGGGTTTGTTGGTTTCAATTAGGAACTTTGAGAATGAGGGATGATTCTTTTTGAAAAATGGAAAATAATGATTTAGAAATCAGAATTTAGAGTGTTTTAAAGTAAAAAGACATTAATTTAGAGTGTTTTAATTTGTGACCCTTGATCTCCAATAAAATAAAATTGAGGGAAGATATTAGAGAAAATTTTTTTCTCATTTTTTTCTCTCTTCATAGATAATTTGTTTCCGAGAAAAATACTATCTCTAATATTTTTTTAGGGACTCTTTCCAATATTAAATATAAATAAATAATTAATTTTTTAAATCTCAAATCAAATACAACTTACTTTGTCTCTATTTAATGTTGTTTATCCTATGTGGTATTGTAGAAATAATCAGATTCAATAATTCAAGACTTTTGTAACAAAAAAAAAAACCCAAGACTTGCCAGAAATGCAATTATTGCTATGATCACAACTCAAGCTTCTCTATCTGGTAATCTTACAAAGCTAACAAATGGTCCAACTATCTTTGATTTTGTTATTTTGAAAGCTTTTAAAGTGAATATAGAACGCCAAAATTATTGAGGTTATTTGACAGCCACCTATCCATAGTTGGATAAAGTGTAACACTGATGACATAACTTAAGGCAATCCAAGACCAACAGCTTATGTAGGCATCTACAAAAACAATCATGGAGAGAGTATTGGTTATTTTGTTTCAAACCTTGCAATTTGTAATGCTCTGTTTGCTTAGATTATGGCAATCATTCTTGCAATGGAATGTGTTTACCAGATAAACTGGCATAATATTTGGATTGAAAGTGATTCAAAAATGGTTAGCTTAGCCAACAAGTAATTCAAATTGTTCCTTGGCATATCAAAAATAGATGGGTTAACTGTCCTACTCTATTGCAATTAATGAATGTCATGATGTCCTATATGTTCAGATAGGGAAACTGTTGCGCAGATAAGTTGGGTACTTTAGGCCTGTCTATCAATGATTTTATTTGGTGGTCTTCCATACACGTTCAGATTAGTGAAGATTTAGCTAAGAATAGACTAGGGAAACTGTTGCGCAGATAAGTTGGGTACTTTAGGCCTGTCTATCAATGATTTTATTTGGTGGTCTTTCATACACGTTCAGATTAGTGAAGATTTAGCTAAGAATAGACTAGGTCTTCTATGTTATAGATTGTCTTAACATTTTGAGGGTTTTGTTCCCCCCCCCCCCCAAGGCCGTCAATTTATAAAAAAAAATGTTATTTATCCTAAAATATATTTTAATTCATCTAAGTTTATTTTTAATGACTTTTATATTTTCATGAAAGAAATTTTTAATGGATGACACTTTTGAGAATGTTTTATTATTTATGAAACCCAGAAGAAATTAGGTATTTTTGTTTATAATTGAGATCTGAGAGAGTATTGAAATTAAGTAAAAAAAAATTATAATTTTATTAAGAGTGGAAAATTAAAACATAGGTAATCATATCCATTTGATAAATGGATATATTGAATGACTGATAAACCAAATCTAATATGAACTCTTACTAATTTCCCTTAAAAAAATGAACTCTTATTAATTGGTTAATTTTTTAGGAATATATTAATTATTTATAGTGTTTTTATCTTTTAGACTTAATTGTACTTCTGTTAAATATTTTATCACTTTCACAAAAATAATCATCCCTTTATAAAATTTAACATTTTTTATCTCAATTAATGATGATTTATTATTTCAATTTTAAATATGAAGATATACCACATAACGCTGAAATTATGGATGAAAAGAAACAAAAACAATGATATTTAAAAAACATGTTATTATGTAAAACCTGTTAAAAGGCTTTAAATAAAATGTATCCCGTGCTTGGCACGGGGCGTTACATTAGTAACTTACATTTTCAAGATCTGAAATTCCTCAAATTGTTACATAAATGACTTCATCGGTACAAAAAAAAAACTTAAAACAACTTGTTACAATTAATTAACTTAAATGATCTTTAGTGTAATTTAGCCTTTCTTTTTTCTTTTCATTCCGCATATTTTTAGAATTTGGATTCAACTTGACTTTTAATCTTACACAATCAACTTGTAAGGCGAGGATGGTCCTTCCTTATAAATATATAATCTTTCAGTTTGCATTTAATGTGAAACTTTCAACACTCCACTCAACAAGATCGGTCCTTTTCATTTAGATGTCTTGTGTGGATCATGAGAATGTTGCCCTTATAGAAGAATTTGACAAAGCCTCTAAAATAATCAAAATATCGTCGGTTGCATTTTTTAAATAATTAATAATTATTCATAATCAAGGTTCTTTAAAATAGTTTAACCCCATGTGGATTCTTGTGTAGAAAAATTTTTGGGGTTAGACTTTACTTACTTTTCAGTCGAATTTCGGATTATTATGATCTCTTTCTCTTAGAATCAAAGAGTTAACACAATTAAAAAAAATGAAATGAAAGCAAGATTGTTTAATCTAGAGTAAATTACACTCCCCTCCCCTCAAAGATGTTTGAATTACACTTCTCTCCCCTCTTATGTTAAAATATACACTCCCCTCCTTTGGAAAGAAAAATTTATACTCCCCTCGCCTGTAAAATGCTTAAATTACATCCCCCTCCCTTAATAATTAAATATGGATTACACGTTAATTTATTTTAACATAAACAAATATTTGTATAATATATATTAATTTTGAATCACCATTTGAAAAATATAAATTTGTTTCTTTATAATCTAAATGTCAATGACAATTAAATTTAAATATTTTGTTATTAATTTTATAATTTAGAGTATAAAAGACACTTATAAATAACCATACTTAATCGACTTTAGTAATTTTTCACATATTTTAATTTTATTTTGGGGTGTTTCATATTTTATAATAGAGTTTAAAATTATATGATAATGAAATTGTGAATAAAAAATAGAGAAAGATATGTATTCAAAATTTGATTATATTAAAATGAACCCGCAATGCTATTTTTCTTTGAAGTGTGTTAGGTTATTTTTTTGTTAGATTATTAGAAATACAAAAAAAATTATTGAGGGACTAAAGCATAGATTTTAACATAAGAGGGGAGTGAAATACTTTCTAATATGTTTTGAATTAGAGGGGATGAAAGTGTATATTTTAACATAAAAGGGGAGGAGAGTGTAATTCAAGCATCTTTGAAGGAAGGGGAGTGTAATTTACTTTTTAATCTATCTTGTGAAATTGCAGATCTCATATAAGATTTTAATGTTTTCAATCTAGGAAAACTCCTTTTAGCAGATGCAACTATAATAAGAATAATTAGTATTATTATATATGATATGTATACCAATATCGTTATCCTTTTTTATTAAAAAAAAAATCAAAAACTCATCGAACTCATAAATAAACCCAGATCTTCTTCATACAAACCTAGAATCATTGAAAATATTTCATCAAACAAAAAACTCATAATCCATTTCTTCACATAACCTTAATCATCTTTTTTCCACAAATCAACAGAACCAACCATTGCCAAAACCAAACAATCACAACCAAATATCAACTTGGTACCGAAACAAATGAAACAGAAGAATCAAAGTAAACTAAATCATAATAGATAAAGTTGTGCTTCAATTGAATTTTAATAACCATTCCTCTTAAATTTCCTCTTAATCGATTGAATATTTTTTATTCCTCATATATAACTCCATATATCCCTCAATGTATGTCTCATGCTAAGGTTAACGACATGAGGCCCATTGAACCAACTGACTTCTGATGCATAGTTGATTGTTTCAATGACATAAGCTCAGATAATTATACATGAATATAAACCTATACATAGTTTAAACCATGTCCTTTAGATAGTCAGGTTGACTAGGCTCAAACTAAATCACAAGATCGATTGCGGAACACTGCATCAACGGCAAAACCTTTGGCTTTTTCTTCTTAAACCATGTCCTTTTTCTTAGTACTTGTTTTGGCTCGCATTCACCTCGCTCAGCTCACCTAGCGAATCGAACTAATAACTAGATGTCTTTGTGATGCTCTGGCTTGGCTTCTAGTGCGTGTGCTTGCCTTCTTTTGCTTCGTATTGGTGTAGTCATGCTCATAACCTATAAAAAGGTATGAGAAATAGACGTAATAGCTTTTTGGTGTATTTTGCAAACATAAACGATATTTATATAGAATTGAGGTTTTTTATACTGAATTACTTGCAAAAACAAGTCAATAAGTACTATGGAAGAAAAAAGTAATTTGGAACTTATCGCTGCCACGCGCCCCAAGTGTGCAAAACAGTGTTGAAAAGCATTGTTTTTAGGCAACACACGCGAGATGCACCGGTCTATGTGTGAGGCGCGTACGATTTCAGGAAATAACAACATTTTTGTTGTTTTTCCCTTACGGGTTTGGGGAAAAAGTTCAATTTTTCAACACAAACGCATATGAAAATATGCCTATAAATACAAGAGTCTTCATTTACAAATAATCATTGAGAAGGAAACGGTTCAAGAGGAAGACATGTGCTAGGAAATCGAATGAATGATGATCTTAGCAACCTCTTCGGAAAGGTATGCCCTCTTAAAATTTATGCAAATTTATAATTCAAATTATTTTTGTTGCTTGATGAGAAGCAACAATTTAGGTTTTGGGTTGTGATGATAAATCATCTTATGTTATTTTTAGCATATTTTTCAAACATTTTAATCATGATTTGACCCAAATAAAAGGAGTTTTAGAACAATTACTTATGGTGTAAGGGACATTTTGTATTGTTTTCATTTTGTAATTCTTGTTCCTTCCTAAACCAACCAATTCTTAGAGGTTTGTGATGTATTTTATTGAAAAATCATGTAATTCGGCAGAGCAAGACACCTCGTGAAGAATTGAGGAGACAACGAATGAAAAATCAAGAGGTCTATCAAGACATTACAAGTTGGAAAAAATCTATCTCAAGTCTCAAGACAATTTTAAAGAAAGAAAGCACTCAGAAAAACAAAGAAAAAGGCAAAAACGCATTGAAAGAAAGTGTTATGCGTCTCGGGTGTGCTGCCACACCCCCCAAGTATGCAAAATAGTGTTGAAAAACACTGTTTTTAAGCAAAGTGCTGAAAGGCTTAGTTGTTGTTGTAGTTGGTTGATTGCTTCTTTATTTTGATATAGCAACAAAGAAAGGTGTTTTCTTACATGTCATGAGGTTTTTAGATCAATTTCCCGAAAACTCATAAAACTAGTTGTGATTGTGAAGGTGTTTCTTGGGAGCATTGAAAGTACATGTGAACTTAATCATGTTTTCACAATTTCACTTTTCACTAGCAAATTTATCTCCTCTGATATCTTGAGGATCAAGGTTCGTTTTTTGTTGCTTCTATTAACGAAAGAAGCTTGTACAGTATCTTAGTACTTGCTTCCTACTCATCCAGGAGATTTTTCCTTCATCTAGAAGATCAAGGTTTGTTTTTTGCTGCAGTTTTTGGTGCAAATAAGGTTACTACAGTGATAAAGATCTTGTTAGTTTTATATATTAGGCATGTGTTATTTTAATTTTGACAAAAGTAGATCAAGCTTCTTATATTTTTTTACTTTAATGTGTTTATGCTTTCACATGAGGAGAAATTGTCATCTTTTAGCGACTGTGAAGCAAACAATGAGTGCAAACTCATCAAATCAATCAAAAATCTAGTTGTTTTCCTGGTTGTATTTTTATAGATTCTGCACTGTGAGAATCTATTTTATCATTTCTGCATTTTTGTTTCTTGCTTAATTCTGGGAAAGTACGTGGCAGCATGTTTGTTTGATTGAAACTAAAGAGGCTCTTGAAATAAATGCTTTTGTGCAAAATCAAGTTTTCAATATGAAAATTCATTTGCTTTCAGCATTTAGATTTTTCTCAGTTTTTTCCAAAAAAAAAAAACATTTAGATTTCTCAAAGCAATTGTTGGCTGATCATTCACCTCATGTTTTCGTGATGTGTGTTTATGACTATGGATGAACATTCGCAAAGTGTTGTGTCTACAAGAAAAACATCTAGACAAAGAATTTCATGATTTTACATTAAAATTTAACCAAATTAACAGATAGTGACGGACCTATACCTGTAATAAAAGATCAAAATGGGGAACATTGAGATTTATGGCACCAGAATAATATGGAAGCTATAAAACATGAAAATATTCCAGTAAAATATTAAGAACTCAATATTTTTTTATTGAGGAGTGATATTTGTACAACTAATATTAGACAACTTTGGTGACAACCACTTTGGTGACAACAATGGAGAGAGAAAGAAGAAGAGAGAGAATAAAAACACATGTGAGTATGAGAGAGATGGTTGTTTCAAAAGTTGTCAAAAAGTGGCTGTACAAATATCATTTCTCTTTTTTATTTGCTTCATCATGATATTATTGATTTGAATTGATGGGTACTATAATTTTTACAGTACCTTGTTCTTATTCATTCCTTCAAAAACAACTTTGTTCCACTAAAAATATATAACCAGAACCTGCAATCAAGCACTGCCTCACTAATATACATCACGAATTTTCTTTCATAGAAGGTGATAATAGGTTTGTTTAAGGCCAACTTTTTTTTTTGTCATATCACCCCTATTTCTTCTCAAACCAACTGAGGCAGGCTCTCTTTCAGACATTCTGTGATCATTTCCCTGTGAACACGTATTAAGGGTCCTTTTTCTTTGGTTAATGTGAATAAAATATAAAAAATACCAAACAAAGTAGGATAACCATCTCTCAACTTCTTTTGCTGCAAAATCTCCCTTTCACAAGTTATCATCAAACAAACATTCCACAATGGTTAAGTGATATTTTCAAAAGGGAAGTTATTGGCTCCACGTTAATGAAAAGTTTGAGAAATAGAATAGGATACATAATGCATTTGTAATAAAAAAAATAACAACGAAAAACCACAATCATGACCTCGTCGAGATTAAGCCTGGTGGTTTTTTTTAAATCAGTTTCGTCTCCTCCAAATATGCTCTTCACCCTCACTGGTTTGTTGTTCTTTACGGGGTTTGGCATTGCACTTCAAGCAAGTTGTATTTCTTGCATAATTGTAGAAGTCACACCTACATTAAGCAATACATGAAATGAAAAACATTTTAATTGCAATACGATTTGGTGGGATGGGGTGATGGGAAGAAAATCAATGGACTTACTTTGGACAACTCCAATCCCCAGGATATTTCTTGGAATTTGGGTTTGGCCACTCTCCTGGATATTTATTGGGATTTGGGTTTGACTCTTGACAACGAAAACACTTGTCTTTGCTCGCAAAATTCATGAAATCACACCTATATGCATAGAAAATTCATGAAGGAAAGAAAAAGAAAGAAAAAAAAAACTTGTAATAGCCAATTCAATGTTTTGATTTAATAGACCTTGCTTAATGTCAGAAATCAATACATGCAAAGTAGCATTGGAAGCAAGTTTTATGATGGTGACAAGAGAAAGACTTACTTAGGACAGTTCCAATCACCCGGATGTTTCTTGGGCCTTGGCTCAGGACACTTGAAACACTTGACATTACTAGCAAAGTTCATGAACCCACACCTACATACATAGGAAAATTAACGGCACTTTAACTAACCACTAAAGTCAATGTCCATATTTTGATTCTATACAATATACAATGTAATGCTGTAATGTTACTAATCATCATAATGTGATATAAATTTTGCTCTTGCTCATAGCAAAGTTGTAGCTCCTTTTAGCTAAAAATTCAAAGATGTTTGTGCATAAGAACAGTGATCAACAGTTTTAGCAACAGAAAAATTAAAGAGTCATGTGAAATTATTGTGATAGCATAGTGGTAAAAGTGATAATATTAGCAGCTAGTATCGTGATGTATGCGATGATAATGATAATAATGTACATGAAGAGTGCATTACAATCATTTCTCTGTAGTGGAGTATTTACACTAGATGAGATTATTATATGTATTTCCATTAACTGGCAATATAATTATATGGATGAGTTTGCTGAGGACTTCAATAACTGGTGAAACTGTAACAAATCCTATAGCTATTGCAATAATTGAAGAATTTTAGGACGTGTCTGATAAGTATCACACACTTGAAGAACAAAGCCACTCAAATACTCCACTGAGCATCATCCCACGATACTCGATGTGGGACTTGGGCACCTCATAAAACCCAAGAACCTATCATAGGCACCACCCCTGAGAACAAATGTGGCATTATACGACGATTTACTCAGCCTTTCCGATCAGCCCCTCCGTAGGTAACTCTTTTCAAGCCACTACCAACCAGCTCTAATACCAATTAATAGGTATCTAAGCACTTGGGAACCCTCCCTGAAAAGCTAGCTATCAAGGGGAGAGAACCAAACCACTTAAATACTCCACCGAGCATCACATACTACTCGATGTGGGACTTATGCAACCCATAATACCCAAGTACCTATCAGAGTCGTAATGCCAAATGCAAATGCCTAACTAAATGTAAATACAAGCAAAAGAATCCAAGACGTAAAACAGATAGCAAGCTGAAGGGAATTTATAAACAAATGATTTTTTTATAGAACGAAAGAAAGATATCTCAGTAGAAGAAATCCCCATAAAGTCCGGGTAAAGTATTTCCAAGCAAGCAATCAACACTAAATTGTACTTCAAAAGTCTTCCACTTTTGGCTGACTGGATTAGGCTTCAAAAAGAGCCCAACCAAGAAAGAAAGGCTACTTTCCAGGCTTCAAAAGGAGACGACGCAAGAAAAATGATAGAAATTACTAAAGAAATGAGAGGGTAAGTAACATAATATTTAAAACGATTAAAAAACGGCTACCAGGTTAACGTGTCAAAGCTATCTATCAGTGTTTAAAATTATCAGCAGTTGTCGAAATCAATAGTACACATAAAATTGATTCATTTGCTATCATACTAAACTAAAACGAAACATATGTCAATGGGAATTTCCTTGTCAGAGAAAATAGGAGGCTTACTGGGGGCATGTCCAGTCTCCCTTTTTCATTTGAACCTCATTCGTATTGAGTCTATTGACCCTCTCGGGCCCCTCTGTTTTGCATTCTAGACATGTTGTGTTTCTGGAAAAATTCATAAAGTTGCATCTGTAGCAAAACCAAAGAGCAGTCAGCAATTCAACAAACCAAAAATGGAACAAAAGTATTTGTTGACAATGGGAATATGGACAACATAGGGGGGGGGAGGGGAGAAGTTGTACAAGTCAAAAAATCATGGAAGAGACCAAGAGGCACTTCATAGAATTATATTGTTATTAACTGCCATTGTCAGACTTCTGAAAGGAAGCTGACAATCCAATGTAGGAGTTTACAATGCCTTAAGAAGAAGAGCTAATAAGTAAATACAGGACTTACTCAGTACAGATCCAGTCTCCTTTCTTCATTTCAAAAGTACGAGGGTCATCACTCTTTGGCCCATCTTCCTCACAATTTAAGCATTTCCTATTCCTAGAGAAGTTCATAAAATTGCATCTGCAGAAAATTTGCAGGGGGAAAGAGAACTCTTAGGATCAAATCATTCAATAGCCAACATCTAATTATAGTTGTCAAGAGACATAGAACACTTCTATTAACACACGAATAATTGTGGAAAGTTTAATGATGGGTATTCATGACAAGGGAGAAACAAGTGTATTACTTCTTTTTGTGTCAAAGAGCCTAGCGGCAAAACTAACACACACTAAGTGTGGAGAAGAGGGTATTGCAGGTACGAACCCACGGCTCAACATATCAAATGGCCCTGCAGCCTTTACCATCTAAGCTGCACTTTATGGGACGAAGCCAATTGTATTTTTGACAACAGGATATATATAAAATAAATACACCCACCCACCAGTCAAATACAGTTATGAATGAATATATCATCACACAGAATAAACTTTACTGAACATGAACAAAAAGGTAATGAAAGAAGCTTTAGTTCTGCATTTTAACTATGTCTTTCAAATTCTATATGAAAATGCACTCATAATAAAAATTGAAAATGCAGAAATCATTACACAAGCTAAGAATATTTCTGCATGAGCTAATATAACTCACTTTTGACACACCCAGTCACCTTTCTTCATCTCAACATTTTTAGACAACATTTCTGCCGCCTTAAAACTTAGAGGTTTGACTTTTGACACATCTTCCTGTGAAGTGGACTTTGAATAAGCAGGAAGAGGAGGAGGAGCAGGGGACGACTCACTCAACTCAATCAGCTGAGATAGAAGTTTTCTCGCAGATGATTCGATAACTTCTCGGCCCGGTGGTTTCTCACCTCCAGAAAGAACAAGTGAATCTATTGCATAGAACAAAAGTATCCGCACTATATCCACAGTTCGAGCATCAGCCTCGGATTCCTTTAGAATCACATAAGCTCTATCACAAGAGTCTCGCTGATTGCAAGCACTACAAACCTGGATAGAAGCAAACTTGTGTTGTCATCTCCTCAAATTCAAATAGGAAAGAAAATGAAATCTCATAGATTTATGACAACATTGAACATCTTTCATATTAAATTCAAGAAGTGGTAGCAAATACACTATTTAACACTCACTTTTCAACACACTATTTAGTATTTGGGTAAAATTCATGCCAACCATACTAAATACCCAAATCCACTCTCCATTAGTATCATCAGCGCAAAATTTCAGTATTTCATCCAATAATAAAGAATGCTTGTGCGTCTCACTGTGTATAATGTATATTGCTAGCATTCATCTCATTGAATATTACTTTCAAATTGCAACAAACCAAAACTTGGGGACATAAATACTTCTAAAAACTAGATAACAACAACAGCAATACACGTACATCCCCTTCTTCTAATCGCAGATGAGCTCTCAGCCTTTTAGCCGAATTAACAGCTTTACGGAGAAAGTTAGGACATCCATCCTCGACAACTGCTTGAATATCTTCTGATGACAGCAATCTGCACAACACAGCACAACATTACAAGCAACACAATTTAAATCAATGAAAATCTGCATAAAACAACACAAGAAGCAATCTGCATAACAAAACACAACAGTGCACTACATAACAAGCAAAGCGAGTTAAATTACTATGAATCTGCAAAGCACAAACAAGGTAACAAGCAAAACGGGTTAAATTAGGCTCTATTTGGATTAGCTTATTTGAACTTATCTGCTGACATAAGCACTTGTAAGATTGTTTGGTAGAGCTTATAGGAATAACTTACAACATGTCGAGAAGTTTCTTTCAGCTTATTTCCATAAAATAGCTTATAGCTTATACGAAAACAGTTTTGAGTTAATTTTGTGCATGTTTGATTCCACTTTTGGAGGAGCCAAAGTTAATTGTAGGGGTGTAGAATTGATTTTGACGTGCATGATTGCCCTCAAGTAGAATTGATTTTGCCTCCAAAATTGATTCTAACATGAAGCGAGAATTTAGAGCTTTTATCCCAATGTGGCTTTAATGCTAATCCTTACCATGTAAGCTCATAAATACACTTTCATCATACATTTTTACATCATCAACTTGAAAAACAACAACAATAATAGTTTCATGAAAGTTACAAAAAAACCAAAACAAAAAACAAGTAACCTAAATTTCAGATAATTAGTGTTGTTTTGTTCAACTTATTTCCATAAACTCTCCAACATAGTTTATGAAAATAGCTTATATGAAAACAGTTCAACTTTAGTTATTTTTCTATAAAAACATTTTATAATAAGCATGTATGTGATAAGTGCTTAACTAAGTTGTTTATTCAAGTAGTGCCTTACATTCTTAATGCTAATCCTCTCATACATTCTTACATCATCATCAACAACAACAACAAGCCTTAGTTACAATTTTGGTCCCCCTATTTTCACTCACACGGAATCAGTCCCCCTATTTTAAAAGGCTTAATAGCAGTTGTCGCCCCCTAACTTTCACGAAGTTGCGATTTTGGCCCCCTAAGAAAAAAAACTACAAAACCGTCCGTAAGTTTTGCAACTGTAGCAGTTTTGGCCCCCCAAGGCCAATTTTTGGTAAAAAAAAATAACACATGGCACCTCACTTAGGGTGCCACGTCAGCGTAGACCGAGTCAAAATTGGCCTTGGGACCAAAACTGCCACAGATGCAAAACTTAGGGGGCGGTTTTGTAGTTTTTTTTTCTTAAGGGGCCAAAATCAAAACTTTGGGAAAGTTAGGGGGCTAAAACTGCTATTAAGCCATTTTAAAATCATCTAGTTTTGGTCTCTTTCTCATAATATTTTTATTAAAAATGATGATGTGACATATTTTAGATGATGTGTCATCCGACCTGATGATGCAGGATAATCAACATCCATAAAATTATCAGAAAACCCCCTAAAAACTTTAAATGAAACATTATATATATATATATATATATATATATATATATAAA
>Ga0228711_1007181_pt1 | contig 16223 bp, 7 predicted proteins | sample MedpolnodulmetaG_2_FD_177996 | JGI IMG/M metagenome (GOLD analysis project Ga0228711, IMG submission 177996) | Root nodule microbial communities from Medicago polymorpha collected in Santa Monica, California, United States - brown nodules | ecosystem: Host-associated > Plants > Roots > Nodule...
AAGCTTAGAGCGTCTGGAAGAATGCGTCTGAAGAAATGCGTCTGAAGAAGTGCGTCTGAAGAAACGAGTCTGAAGATAGAGCTCCTGAAGACACGTCATCAGAAGCAAGGTCATCAGAAGCAATGGTAAGCAATGTTTTTCTTTAGGGGCCAAAATCACAACATTTAAAAACTTAGAGGGTCAAAACAGTAATTAAGCCTTTTTTTCATTCTTTTTTCGAATTCTTTTTTTTTTTGCCAACATATTAGATTTATTCAAAAGATTGAAATTTATCAAAAGTGTAACATTATAGATTTTTGCCAACATATTACACATCAATAAATTAAAAAAAACTAGATTTTTGCCACCATATTACATATCAATACATTAAAAAAACTTAAAGTCCATAAATGACACCAACGCTCTATTGATAATTCGGACAGTTGAAGTTGAAATGAACAAAATGATATAACTTATTATTTTAACCCATCGACCTAAACATGAATGTTACATCTCTATCATTAAGAATAATCTGAGGATCATAAACGGTTTTCCAAAGGTCTTCATCTTTAAATTTGAGTGAGGGATTGTTTGAACATTGGTGTAAAGTTGGAAGAAAATTTGAAGGTTGAAAAATTAAACACCAAGTCATGAGACTTTTATCTGGTGTTGTCCCACATAAAATATAACACACACATTAGTCGTGTTTATATTGTGATATTTAGTTGTTAAATACTCGATAATAATAAAAATAATAGTAATTATTATTTCTTATTCATACGTATCACTTCCCATAACTTTATCTTATGTTGGTTGTGATAAGTTGAAAATTCAACTAAGCTTCCTATCTTTCTTCCATTCATATCCGTTTAGTTTGTTTCCTCAACTTTTGAGTGTTAGTCTATTTTTGATCTCATCCACAAGAGTTGTTCAACTTATCAAAGAGTTGGTTTGCTTTTTATCATATCCATAAGAGTCTTTGAATTGACTAGCTCCCACAATTGCAACTAAATTCAGTTACAAAATCTATATATAAATAGAGGACTCGATCAGTTCATAAACACACCAAAAGAATTTAATTGAGTTGTCGACATCTCTTTCTCTCTTCTCCCTTCAGCTTGTGCTAATGAGTTATTCTCCTCTTCATCTTTTAGTTATGTCGCTTCAGAATTAAGAATTTTCGTAAGACCATATTTCCTTTTGGGTATTATGTTCCTTCGGAATTGAAAATGGTCTTAAGAACATAGTTTCTTTGATAAATTATGTCCTTTAAAAAAAATACTTTTAATATCATAGTCCCATTTTTTGAATAATAATGTCCCTTATGAATTAAAAATGATCTTAAGAATGTGTATATATCCTTTGGATATTTTTTTACCTTTGGATGATTTAGATAGAGGTTAGAATGGTGATAACACCATATTTGAGTAGTAGTAGTACCATATGGATATTTGGAGAAGTAAATATTAGAATGGTGGTAACATCATATTTGAGTGGTGACAATAATATAGTAGAGTGATCATAGTACCATAATTTATTTATTTGAGTATTAAATTACGAGTCGTCTTAGTACCAAATTGAAGATGTAATTCTCAAACGATTTTCTATAGTGCAATAGTTAATCACACAGTTGTAGCAAAACTAGTTTTATCCTGGAGACGGCGTGGTTGATAGTTTGTCTTGCATAATTTTAGTCAGTGCCGCAGAACATATTAAAGAGAGCGACGTGGTCGTGGCTCAACCTAATAATAACTTCAATGGATGAAAATTGTTTTTTTAAAATAGACTTTAGAAATCCAAATACAACTGGTTTGGAAATCCAAAAACCAACATAAAATGATCAGAATTTGAAGGATTAAGATTGAAACAATCAACGGTGGAGAAATAATCTAACCATTCTTTACTAAAAATAGACCATTCTTTACTATATGTTGCTGATATTTTCCTGCATGGGGGAATAAAATTCTAAACCATTTTGTATATGTTTGAGTTAGATTGTTGCACTTAATTTTAGAATGACTTCGTTGTAATTAAGAAGCCTAATAACTTACTTTCAAGAACAATGACTTATTTCTGTATAACAAACAACAGATTATCACTTTCTTGTAATTTTCCCTAGTTGTTAAGTTCTTGATTAGTTGTATCTCCTTTTCAAATGTTCATTTAGAATTACTCTTATCCCCTTGTAAGACAATGACATTATGCACTATAATTGAAAAATATGTACTTCAGTAGTTGTACTGAAATGTATGCCAAAGGCCTTATATATCCTATGATGCATTTAATTAAGGTGGGAAAGTATAAGATTTTTCCACCATGGATCAGTTATACTTTACCATTAAATTAAAGAATAACTTTGATTGTATTATAGTCTGCGCACAATAGTTGTCAAAATCGGGATTCTGCTTCAGGTCAAATGGGAAGAACAAAACCAAAATTCGTAAAATCGCAACTAATATTCAAGGATTTTACTCAACTACTTTTGTAGAATCAATATAAGAAATCGTAAAATCGCAATCAAAATCGATGGATTTTACCAAAACAAAAATAATGCTAAATATCCTTATTTATTACTCCCTCCGTCCCATATTATATGAACTGGTTGACCATGTCACGTATGCCAATGCACAATTTTGAACTTAAATATCTTTAATAATCTATTAAAATTTGATATTTTGAAAATATCCATCGCGACGAATCCAACAAGATCTTATATGCTATATTTTGTATTTATATATTAATAGAAAAATGGAGTCAAAGCATGTTATATGAATAGTACACTTTTTAAAATTAGGTCATTTAAAATGGGACGGAGAGAGTAATTTTGTTAGGTTTGCAGCAACTTAACCTAATAATTTTCCTCTAAAATGCTGCATTAGGTTAGCAACAATTTAACCTTACAAATTCTATCTAAAATGCAGCCCACCAATTTAACCTAACAAATTTCCCCTCTAAAATGCAGCAATCACTAATATTTCTCCTCACGGATGAGCTTTTCATTCCTATCCTGTTGTGTCGTCATTTGTATATATCTATTGTTATTGTAGATTTTTTTTTTTGACAAGTTGTTGTACACTTATTTAATACGTTTACAAACAGAATACCATAATTTCCATGCAAACTCAGCTACCCTAATTTCCATGCAAACTCGGCTATATATAGCAAAGCCTGAACCGTGTTTCTCTAAAAAAAACACTAAACCGTGGTAAATTACATAGACAACAGAAGAATTTGTTCTTTCTCATTTCATATTCGATTTGTTCTTTCTAATTTCAATTTCGATTAAAGATTTCATTGACGATTCCATTGTTGGTTATACAATCTCAATTCGATTTTGACTGATGATTCCTCTGATGATTTTGATTTACAAAAAAAAAAATTAGGGTTTGGATAGCATCTCACACAGTGTTGAAAACCTCATTACCAATATAAGGCTGGGGTTCAAACCTCGACCACCATAAAAAATAAAAAGTACATAAAAGTTAAACATGTTAGCAGAAGTTAAAAGAATCTTGAAATCTGAAGATTTTGTGATTTTACTCTGACTTAACGATATGATTCCACAATCTCTTATTAACCTACAATAATTAATGTAATGAAACTCATTACCAAAAAGATGGATTCTATATTGACATATTGCTGAATTTCAACATTAAATAGAACTACTTAAAGTTGTTAATCATACATAATATTGCTGAGTTGTTTGTTAGAATTAAGGAAATGGAACAGGTCATTGGATATTGAGTTAGAATCCAAGTCTTATGAATACAACATCGTTAAAACTCTTTAAATATGGTTTTATCACTTTTCTCGTTGACTCAAATTATTAGTCTTCATAAATACGCGCAAAGAATATTAAAATATTAATACTATTTTGATGTAGCGAAGTCTATTAAGCTATAACAACATTCTGTTAGGTTCACACGCAAGTCCTTATCATCACTTTACTCAAAGGAAATTCTCTTGTTACAGTTAAAAACCCGGTCATGAATATTCAAGAGAGAAAACGTTTCATTTTGAGAGAATTGTCGAGTGAGTTCGTAATTACAATTAAAAACAAATCTATTCAATTCAGAGATTATCAAGTTGTTACCACCAATGGATAATCTTCAACAACAAAATAACTAGGGGCATTGTAAAATACTGAGACAATATATCAAGCAAAACACATTAATTAACAAGAATTCAAGCAAGATAATCCTTAAGAAAAAATAACTTACTTTCCATTTGTCGAAACCATACTTTCAACATAATGATTGAAATAGAACCAATTTTTTCCTACAGTAAATGCAGTTTGCACCACCATATTAGTTCTGCAATTGTAGAGAATTTTCTGTCCTGTTCTAGGAACCCCCAATATCAATGTATCACCGCTATCAGAAAGACACAATGGTAACAACGAACAATTAAAACAATTTCTTTGAAGAGTCTGATAACAAATTTTAAGGAATTGACTCCATGACTCATCAACTCCAAACTTCAACATCTTCCATATAACAAATTGATCTCCCTTGTAACCTTCAGCATGAGATAAACATGTACAAAGACAATCCATGAACACACAAATAGTTGGCTCAACCAATAACTTTTCTCCAGAACCTCGAGGGGGCAACAATTGGGTGTATGTCTCAGTCCCCAAATCAAGCGAGATGATCACAAAATTCTCAAGAGTATAGTTATGCAACGGAGATGTAATATCCTTTCGAATGACCAACCAGTTAATAGTTCCGTTGAAATACACATAAGTGTAGCATGAAGACATAAAGGGATCTCGATAAATACGAGCATCTGGAAAACTTGGAACACTTCTCCAAATATTATCACCCAAACTAAAAATCCTTGCATTTCTGCTCCTTTCACAGAAGTTCACTACCTTATAGGTGTTTGTTAAAGCATCGTATCCAAATGCAAACATATATCCATATTTATCAGTAAACGTCCCTAATCTTTTAGACAATGTCCTTGTGGCCGGGTTATAGAAATATAACCATCGTTCTAAAGGAGAATAACCAAGCAAGCATACTAAACCATTGCAGGAACCAACAATGGAAAAACCATCTTTTTCATATAATATGTGATCGTTCGTGAGGGTGATCGACGAGTTCCCCATTACTAAACGACTTACGGGCAAATAATTGACCATGAGACGCTTGCAAATGTTAGAAGAGAAGTCTTTCTCTATCAGCACTAAGTTTTTGTTTCATTCAGATTTCTTTTGGTGAATTTTTATAAATTTAGGGTTAGAGACTAAAGTATTCCAAGACTTGCAAACGCACCTGAATCTCATAAGAAGTTTCACGGTGAGGAACGATAAAACCTCAATGATAAGATCGTCGGGAAGAAATACCGGTGGCGATGGCGGCTGCACATTGGGATGATGATGCCGTGTGGTCGAAGGAATATTCCTTAGCATGTTTTACTTTGTTCCGTATTGAAAAAAAATTAAACCCTAACAGATGCCAAAGTTATGTTTTATAACAATTTGATTTCATTTTATGTAATTTTTTATTTTTTTTGAAAGAATTTTATGTAATTTTTGGACGGGCTTTTCGAAGGTTATTGAATGGATTTGGTTTAAAACAAATTAATTAATTGTTAAATAAATATATGATCCTAAGATATTTTTCAGTCCCAAATTTCAGCATTTTTATCGGAAATTTGAGGTCGAATATCATGCCACGCTTTTGTTTTTTTAGTTACAATGCCACGCTTTTGGTTGAAATACACAGTACTATGTTTTTTTTAGGGAAAATACAGTAGTATGTTTAATTTTCTTTTCATTCTTTTTCATATACTAGACTCTAACCCGTGCGATGCACGGGTTTTTTAGAGTTGCATATATAAAATATTAAATTGGCTATGTTATTATTTGTAGAGTTACATTTAAACTCAGAAACAATCAAACTAAATGACAATTGATAGTGATTGACATGCACAATCTCAAAGAAGCAAATTAGCAACATGTAGTTTGCATCAACAAAAATGAATATGAAAATCAACAAAAATGAATGTGGAATCAAAGTCTTTACTTTTCTAAAACAAAGTAATATTACAATCTACTACAGTGATTTTTGCACATAAAAAGTCAAAATAAATAACTTCAAATAATATAATATAGGAGAAACAAAGAGGCCAACAAAGTTACAGTAAAAAGTGAAGTTTATAATGATAAAATTATCATATGGATTAGCCAAATTATGAACAATTTTAAAAATGCAACTTTAATATCGTGACACGTAGTAAGCGTACACCAAAAAATTGATCCTAACCACAAGGGCTCCTAATTTATAAAATTGAAAAGGAAATGTTGTGCGGTAACCGAAAGAAGAAAAAAAAACATGAAAAATAACTTGTACGTAGTAACCGAAAGTAAATAATAATAATAATAATGAAAAAAGAACTATTATCAGTAAAGGAACCGCTAATAATAAAAAATAACTACTACGAGAAAAGGAACCGCTAGGGCGGTTGTGGCTTTAAAAAAAATGTTTTAGTCATGTATATCACTTTTGGAAGTAACAATATTTCAACAAAAATAGAAGTGACATAGTGATTAAAGTTGTGAAGTGTAAGTATATGGTACCTGGTTTGATTCCATACAAACTCATTTTTTTCATAAAAATTACCAAAAAAAGATAAAGTGTGTGCCCAAAAATAGAGATATAATGGTGGATTAAATTGAGGGTATAACAGGAAGAAAATGTGCAAAAACACACTTTGCTATTTACGTGGAAATTTTCTAAAACGACAATTAAAAAGGAACGGAAGGAGTATAAAATAACACGTGGATTATTAATCCATATCACTAATCATCCCCATTAACCATCTTTTACATCCATTAACCAAAGATCAAACTCACAAAAAACTAGCACAAAACAAAAATTCATGTTAGTTTTTTATAAGCCGCTTTTATGTTGTACATTTGTGTTGTTCCCCTCAATACAACCGACAACCGTGAGCAAAAATAATGGTAAAGATTGGACTTTAAATCCTCTAAAAAAAATATTAGTAACAAAAGTGAGCAAAAAATAATGTTAAAGATTCGACTTTAAATCCTCTAAAAAAAAGGTTAGTAACAAACGTGAGCAAAAAATATTGTTAAAGATTAGACTATTAATCCTCTAGAAAAAAAGATTAGTAACAAACGTGAGCAAAAAATAATGTTAAAGATTGGACTTTAAATCATCTAAAAAAAATATTAGTAACAAACGTGAGCAAAAAATAATGTTAAAATATTAAATATTGGACTTTAAATCCTCTAAAAAAAAATTAGTAACAAACATGAGCAAAAAATAATGTTAAAGATTGAACTTTAAATCCTCTAAAAAAAAATTAGTAACAAACATGAGCAAAAAATAATGTTAAAGATTGAACTTTAAATCCTTTAAAAGAAAGCTTAGGACTGAAAATATTTTAGAAAAAGATTTGTTAGCATTATGTTAAATCTATATCTATACTATATACAAAGAAAACTACCCCTTTCAACTTTTTTGGGTTGAATTTTTCTTTCCAAAAATACCCTTAATTTTAAAAACAAATAACAAATATAACAAATAGATATATACTATATATAAAGAAAACTACTCGTTTCAGCACTTTTGGGTTGAATTTTTCTTTCTAAAAATATCCTTACTTTTAAATACAAATAACACATGTAACAAATAGATAATAATAAATTTAATTTAAATATTAAAACAAATGTAACAAACGTGAGCAAAAAATAATGTTAAAGATTATACTTTAAATCCTCTAAAAAAAGATTAGTAACAAACGTGAGCAAAATATAATGTTAAAAATTGAACTTTAAATCCTTTAAAAAAAGATTAGTAACAAACGTGAAAAAAAAATATTGTTAAAGATTGGACTTTAAATTTTCTAAAAAGAGATTAGTAACGTGAGCAAAAAATAATGTTAAAGATTGAACTTTAAATCCTCTGAGAAAAAGATTAGGACTCAAAATATTTTAGAAAAAGATTTGTTAGCAGTATATTAAACTATCGAAAAGACGGGCACGTTCGACTCTTTTTATTGCGCTAACGTTTGAAAATTATGAACGATGTTTTTCTTATGAAATTTTGATATTGATTAAAACTAAAAATTTAAATGTTTGTTACTTTCAGTTATAACAAACCAAACTAATCGTGATTATCTATTTCAATGATACCAACAATATAACAAAAAAAAAATCCAAATTCTTTATTGTAATGACATCAATTATCCATCAGTTTCCAGGAGAAGAACATGATTTGTTGTCATTTGATGAGGTTGAAGGGGATACTCATAACTTATATCAACAGTAATTCTTAAACTCAATTGCTCAAACAAGTATCCTACCACATATTTTAAAGGTAGAAAAAGGTGTATATTTGATGTTGTTGTGAAACATAGACCCTAGATATGGCCTGTGTAATAGGACACGATTGTTATGTCGTGGTTTATTTAAGAATATGTTGGATGTGGAAACCCTAACAGGAAGCAATGCTGGAAAAAGAGCATTCTTGCCCAGAATTAAATTAAAAACAAATGGGAGTTAATGACTTCCCTTTGTGCTTAGTAGAAAACAGTTTCCCGTTAGACTAAGTTTTACTATTACCATAAATAAGTCACAAGAGTAGACCATTCCTAATGTCAGAATCTATCTTCCACGACATGTTTTCAGCAATGGTCAATTATATGTAGCTTTATCAAGAGGAGTTTCTCAAAATTCAACAAAAGTTCTCATTAAAGAAGGGAAAATAGAAGGAGAAAATGGAGACTTTAAGAAAAAAAATGTAGTTTTTAAAGATATTCTTTTATCGCAATCACAACAATGGTTCTTTTACGTAACATTTCATCTATATATTCATGTTATGATGTTGCTAATTACTATTAGAATAAACAATAAATGATCATTATTTTATTTTATTTTATATGCAGGCAAACTAAAATATGTTGAGTTCATAAATAATTTTGTTATATGCCTTGACAATATTTTTTTTTATAAATCAATATATCAATAATTTCCATTAATATTTAAAAATTTTAATCAAAATTATACAAACAAACATAATAAAATAATCACATGTGGTAACGCAGTAGAAAGAGCGGACAGATGGGCACGATAGTGCCCGTCTTTCCGTAGTATATATAAATATAAAGATTTTTATAATTTGGAATGGACTTAACTCAATCCTACACAACCAACTTGTAAGATTATGATTGTATTTACTTATAAACATATATTTATGATATCTCTCATTTAATGTGAGACATTTAAAGCATCACTCATGTCCAGTATTATTGCATTTAGTGCGTTTATATAAATGGTGAATGGGTTGATGGCAAAAAGCTGATATTAGGTGGTCAACATTGCAATTTCAAACAAAAGGCAAACAAATTTTATACCATCTTCATAAAAAAAAAAATTGATACCATCTTAAAATATGGATTGTACTTAATTCAACGTTACAAAATCTCCTTGAAATGTTATAATGCCCTACTTATAAGCATATTTTTGGACCATATCTCATCATATGTGGGAACACTTTTTTTTTATTGTGTATCATTTTCTTATTAACTAGTTTCTATTTTTTCTAAAAAAAATATTGTTTTCTCATCTATCTATTTGAACTCTACTGAATTTTAAACTTGAGTTAACATTAGGTTTAGATTGTGTCTTTGTGGCACTTATATACATCATCCCCACATTCTCTTTAAAATTAGTCTCCTTCACCTTTTCTATATCTTTAAAGAATATCAATTAAATTAAGTGTCAAATTCATGAGTTAAAGACATCCCCATTTTATTTTTAAAAAATTTCACCTTTCATATTCTAATTCTTTCAAGATCATGAGTTATATAACCTCCACCATATAAATTTAATACATAATTGTTGTGAATTTGGTAACTCCAAATCTCACATCAATGAAATTTAGATGTGTAGGGCAACCAATAACCAAAAAAACACAAGCAACGACAACAAATTTAGATCTCATCTAACAACCAAATGTAAAACAAAATCATAATCGAAGCAAAGAATAAACTTGATAAAGAGAGTAGAGAAAAGAGAACAACACCAAAGAATTGTTTACCCAGTTCGATCCAACAATGATCTACTCTGGGGAAGAGAGATCACTCTAGTTCACTATCAATGAGTTCTTTACAAATAAATACAAAAGGGTTACAAGAAATTAGCTTCAACATACTCAGCAAAAATAAACCTAATTTCTACTCATTTCTCAATCTCTTCCTATAAAAAAGAGACCTGTTGATTTCACTCAAACAAAGTGTTTCCCAATTGTTTTCCGTATCTAGAATCTAATCCCCAAAAGTAACCAACCCTTAGCCTTTGATTTTCAAAGAATCTTCCCTTTTTGTTTCCCAAGATTCACCCCCTAAGTTGCTTACAAACATATCTTCACTCATGTTTTTCCCAACCCCATGAACCTCTTCCCAATATCAACCCTCTCGCAAGAGTCCCCTTTTTGGTTCTCCAAGATTCACATTTTAACACTTTGAATCTCACCCAAAGACCTTCAGCTCTTAGTTTCTATGTTCCCTAAAAGTTCTCTCATTTGATTTCTATGAGTCTCACAAACTCGCCCAAGAAATGGGTCAAGGAGTGATGAAATAATGTTTGAAATCCAGACAAATTGTACCACGATTTTAACTCGTGCACTAGTACAATACTGCAATCTAATCCAAAATCGTTCCACGATGTCTATCCATCGTGCCACAATTTTTCTCAGAACAACCATTTTTTTCAGCATCACAAAATTGTGTCGTTATTTCTCCAAATCATGCCATGATTTTTCCAAGAACACAAAAATTAAATTGTGAGTCAAAACTGAACCTGGCCTTTAGGAACACACACATTACGGCCACGAAATAACCATCATGACATCTTCTTTTAACACTTTACCTTCTCCGATTGTGCTAGATTTCCCTGTATCACCACCTTACACTTCAATGTTTACATACACGTCAGTAGAGTCATGCTTGCATTCATCTCCAAGATACCAACTACGATTCTCAAGGTGCTCAGTGCTCACTTGACAAACATCTCCCCCTTGCCCCAAAGTGGGCGTCATGTTGCGAATTCGTTAACTTCAAATCTCACATCAATGAAATATACATGTCTGCGACAAGTATCAATGACAACCAATAACCAAAATACACATAAACAACAACAACAAATCTAGATCTAATATAGCAACCAAGTGTAAAGTGAAACCACAATTGAACCAAAGAGTAAACAAGACAAAGAGTGTAGAGAAAAGAGAACAACATCAAAGAAATGATTACCCAGTTCGGTCCAACAATGACCTACTCTAGGGGAAGAGAGATCTCTCCACTTCACTATCAGTGAGTTCTTTACAAAGAGATACAAAAGGGTTACAAGACTTTAGTTTCGACATGCTCTCTAAAAATAAACTTAATTTCTACACATTTTCCAATATCTTCCCATAAATAAGAGACTCGATGATTTCATTCATCCAAGGTGTTTCTCAATTGTTTCCCAACTCTAGAATCTAACCCTCAAAAGTAACAAACCCTTAGACTTTGATTAAGGATTTGTTTGCAAGTTTGGAGGGGAAGAGATGTGAGGAGTTTGGAAGGGAAAAAAAAAGAGCAAGTGGAAGTGGAAGAAAAAGAAACGATATTGAGAGGGAAAGACTTTGGGGTTCATTTTTTTTCTCATAATACAAAATCTTCCTCATTTGGGAGAACTCAAAAGTTGTATTGGATGAGGTTTTGGGGGTTTTGGAAAGTTTACATCAATTCTTCAAATTTAATCTATGTAGTTATAATATTCTTAAAATTAAAAATATATTATTCATAAGCATTAATTTATTATTATCTAAGAAATTACTCTTCAAATAATGTGAAAGATTTCATCATTTTCCCTTATATTTCCAACCCTCCAAAGCTTTCTCTTCCTCTCCCCTCCAAACTCCCAAACAAAGCTTAAGAATCTTCACTTTTGATTTCCCAAGATTCACCCCAAGTTTCTCCCAAATGACTCTCCAAAAGGAAACAACCCTCTCCCAAAAGTCCTTTCTTATGGTTCTCCACGACTAAGAAATTTGTCCAAAAGAGAAATCCAAAACAAATTCGTCTACGATAAAAAAAAATTCTTCATTTTAATTTCCAAAATATTAATTACATTGTAAATTGTTGAGTCACTTAAAAATGATTTAAAGTTGGACCTTCACCGTTTTTAATAAAATGTTGAAAACAAAATATATCATACCAACCCTTTCAACTATATTCTCTCTTTTGTCTCCGTGAACTTAACTCAGTTGGTAAGGACAAATGCATAATATATGCAAGGTCTGGAGTTCGAACCCTGGACACCGCAAAAAAAAAAAACTATATTCTCTCTCAATTAATAGTCACCACTCACTCTTCAATATTATTTTCATTACTTTATTTTATTTTAATTAATTAGTAGTGTTAGTAAGATTAGTGGGTGAAATCAAGAGTCATAAGAAAAATAATCTTAAGCAAGAATTGAAAGAAGAACCTTGCTTTGTTCATCAAGAACCAGGTAAGAAACTGAGACTTTCTTTCATTTTAATTGTCATTTCCTTCACCTAATCATATGATTATGCCATTAAAAATCATACTTGCCCAACCATATGATCATTAGAATGTCTTAAAGACTTAAACTATAGAACCAATTCTAGGATACTTTCTTTTGTGAGAATGAAGTTATAGTTGCCTTGGGCCATAGAAATGATTATATAATGCTTCTATTCATAGAAAACATGATTCTAATATTTGATCAATTAGAACAATTTCTATATATGGTTCCTATTTACACTATGGTGTTTATGAATATTATACTCTTTGGACTTCTTATTTTGTTTATGATTATTTGCACTTAATTTTAAAATGACTTATTTGTGATTAAGAAACATATTAACATAATGGTGTGTGCATCAAGTGTTTTGGCTCACTTGCATATAGTATTCTTTCCTTGTTGCTATCATCTTAATTTCAAAGTTGTGTCTCTTTTTGAAATGTTCAACTAGAATTTACCCTTTTCCTCGTATGAGACTACGACATTATGCAATATAATTGAAAATCTGTACTTTCTGGTCAAATTCAACCTTCCATGGCCCATGATAATGCCTAAATTTTCATCAGAACAAATGTGACAATAGCACAAAGCTTAATGCATTTTCTTTGTCCACTAAGTTTTGGCTACAGTGTAATGCACATCTTCCTTTCTCTGCAAACTAAGAAAAAAGATAAATTTTAGAACAAATGCATAAATCCTATTATGCATATATATAATTGCGTTAGATTATTTATACATGCTAACAGAAGAAAAAAATGTCAAAGAATGGACAGAAGAGAGATGATTTCAGTTTTTGCTGCAAGTCCGGCCTTTTCTTTTGGACTCTGTCTGCAGTGGTTTTGCTTCTGTGTTTGCAATGGTTCTTGGTGGTGCTTTGATTTCCTTTGAGGCAGCTCAGTCATCAATTTGTTTTCACTTGCTGCGTCTGTCTTGGCCGATTGGTTATGTGCTGTGACTGGTTTTTGATGATTAACTTACCTGGTTTTTCCTTCGGCCCTTCGAGATGATTTTCGGAAACTTTGGCTGGTATTTGGTTCATGTTTTGAAGGCATTAGCAGTTTCTTTAATTACCGGGGCTGTTTGGAAGGTTTCTCATCAGTTAGTGACGGCATCTTATATTGTTAAAACACTTGAGTTCAGTTTTTTCTGGTACTTGTGCCTACGGCAGTTTCAGTATGTAGGCAGAGATGAGTGATTTTCATGTTAGTTTTAAGTCTCATGGTGCATCTTTGTCTTTTTGTGATGTATTAATTTTTGTATCTTGCTTATTCTAGGCAACATGGCTTCGAGAATGCTTCATGTACTAATAATAAAGATACCTAGACTGCAATATATGGTAAAAAGAGGAAGCAATAGAGTGAACGTTAATGAAATCCAATATACATATTCCAGGCAACAAGGCTTCCAGAATGCTTCAAAACTTCTGTAAAGGTGATTTCCCATTGCTTTTCATAGTACCACCAGTGAAGTCTTCATCACTAATTGCCTCAATGTTAAAATAAAAATGGGTAAAGTAAAATGTCAGCTACTCATTGTTAAATAGCAGCTATAGTATAATAGAATTTGAACAAATAGTTGTTATTCTGTAATACGCTGTTTAGTAAAAAGTGTTCTCTGATAGATATTATAGCAGCACTATAACTTTTTGCATTATTTTAGACCTGCAAAACAAAATATCTTATACATTGATAATTTCAGGCTAAAAGTTAACACAATACAATTCTCACAAATCCTTGGAAGCTCATGACAAGGCCCATGCTGATCTTCAACAATGGTTTCAAGGAGTCACTATGAATCTGGAAGAAATTGAGCTTAACAGAACTCTAGAGAAGAGCAAACTGTACTTATAAGATACACCTATGTATCTGGATGCTTCAAGCATCATCTCTTCCAGTGTACATTCTGAAAATCCAGATATCAGATGGTTGACTAAGCTGAAAGTTCAAACCTCAGATGCTCCTATTCTTCAAAAGTTAAAAGATGATCCTGTCCTGGAGAAGGAAAACAAGGAACTGAAGAAAGTTTTGTTTGAGCACAAGGTGTTGGTTTCTGAACTTCAGAGAAAGATGTTGGATCAACAGGAGCAAGCAAGAATCAGAGAAGAAAATCTGATCAAAAGTAACAATGAGTTCAAAGAAGAAATGAAGAAGCAATCAGAGAAGACGAACAGCTTGATACATGACCTGATGGAGATGGTGCAAAAACAAGCCAAGCCTTAGATTGCACACCAATTTTAGCTTGTTTACTTTCCATTTTTGTCTGTAGTTTGTGCTTCTAAATACTGTGTTTACATGTTTTTGCTTCTGACTTCATTTTTTTCTCTTGCTTCTGAACATGTTTTATACGTTATTCTTTATTTTCTCACATATTTTTACTCATCTCTTTTTTGTCTTTATTTTATTTTTTTGTTGATGACAAAAGGGGGAGTAGATGTATAGTATTTATTTATAGGCTCTGAGCCCCATTAATTTAACAAGTTAAATTAATAGGACCTTCTTCTCATCTCTTAGTCTATTAATGTGAGATTATTCTAAGTGTATTACGTTTTTAATGATGAATTTAATTAACATGGATAGAACTCAAGAGGAGCTTACAAACCTCACCTTAAAGTACTATTAGACTCAAGGGGAGCTTACAAACATCATACCCTTAAAGTCAACTTGTTAATTAGATTAACAAAAATTGAACATTTTAAATACTAGTGTTTGTCATCATCAAAAATGGGGAGATTGTTGGAACAAAATGTGTTTAACATTACCCTTTGAGTTTTGATGATAACAAGGTATTAAAAGTGTCAATTGGATATGCTAATATTTGTTCAAGTATGCAAGACCATAGACAAAAAATTTAGTGTCTCTTTGAAGCATAGGTTCTGAAAGAACAAATGAGGGCAATGGAATCAACAAGAAAGAAGCTTGAAGCAGCTGAAGAAAAGAGGTTCTGAAGACAAGTGGTCTTGAAGCTGACGTCATCAGAAGCATCTGAAGATCATCAGGAGCTGAAGATCATCAGAAGTTGAAAGACTGAAGAACTTCAAATATTGTTCAAATTAAGATTAAATCACGTCTGTCATTGCAGAAGATTGAGATAATAAAACAACGGCTATTTCAAATGGATTTAAAGGCATTGGATGCTTATTCAGTTGAGAGCGTTGAAAAAGGATATTTGTACGAAGTGTACAACCACTATCTTCACTACTCTGTTTTTGTGTCTGCTAGTACAAGAACAACAGTTGTACCTGCAACTTTGTTCCTCCAGACTTGGAATGGATTTGAAATTGATCCTTCATAGGACAATAACCAAATCAGGCAACATATCATTGGTGATTTGATCAAGCTTCAAACGGCTCTTTTTTGATGTGCTGGCAATCAACAATGTCTCTTTCATACCTCTATATAAAGGAGTGAAGACCTGCAGTTGAATATACAAGACTCATAAAACAACTCTACAAGTGCCAAAACTCTGCTGAAATTGTTTCACATCAAAAGTTCACTTAGAATTTCTTATCAAAGTTCATATCTTAGAAATTCTAGAGTCTTAAAAGTCTGTATGTGATTTGTATTGTGAACACCACTGATTGTATATCAAGTGTTCAACCTCAAACAAATTTCTTTGTAATTCTGTTTGAATAGAAGTCTCTTGCAGTTGTGCTTGAGCATAGGAAGTCTCTTGATTGTGT
>Ga0228711_1007183_pt1 | contig 16220 bp, 11 predicted proteins | sample MedpolnodulmetaG_2_FD_177996 | JGI IMG/M metagenome (GOLD analysis project Ga0228711, IMG submission 177996) | Root nodule microbial communities from Medicago polymorpha collected in Santa Monica, California, United States - brown nodules | ecosystem: Host-associated > Plants > Roots > Nodule...
TAAAATGTTTTACCTAAAAAAACATAAAAATAATGTAAAATATAACAAAATTATTCAACTTATATCTACTCTTAAAATAAATCATATACTCTTCTTACATGTAAATCTACTTAAAAACTAAAATAAATAAAAAATATAAAACACCAAAATAAAGAATAACCCTAAAATTATAACATAAACATCATGCAAACATTTTAACTACATTAATCAACTAACATCTATTCTAAATATGAATTATAACATGTAAATCTACTCAAAAACTAAAAAAAAACATTTATAACAACTAAAATGTAAGTTAATAGCTTTATGATGACTTACTTGTAATTTTGTTGAATAAATTTGGTAGGATTTGGTTGGGTTTTTTAGAGAGATTTTGAGAGAGATTTGGAAAAAATTTGTAAAATGAGAGTAATAATAGATGTGAGAGTTTTTGCTAGATCTGTAGAAGAAACGCATCGGCAGTTAACTGCCGAGAGAGCTTTTCGTCTTTTACATGTGTTTTTCAGCCCTATCAAATGTGTCAACAACAATTTCTTTCTTTAATTTAGTAACAAAAGGGGGATAAAAACCTTTTGGTTGGTAAGTTAAATCCGCAACAATAAGAGAGAAATAAAAAACCACAAAACAGAAAAAATATTTGACACTATGAATTTTTTATTTTGACATTCATTTAATTATTTTTAACTATTTTGTTACTACTAATATAAACGGAAAGTCGAACGCGTTAGTGTCTATCTTTACACTAGTGTAAATAAAAAATCACAAGTGTGTGTGATTTTCAAATCTTCCTCTTGAATGATCTTAACAAAAGTGAGCGTAAGAGTGTACGAGAGAAGCATTAGTGAGATTTTTCCTTATCCAACATCTGACGTCAAGAGTATGGTTTGTGATCAACAATGGTGGTATTTAATCATGATCAATTACCTATCAATTTTCCAATCTTGGATGGAAAGAATTTCGGTAAATGGAGCAATTAAATGAAGGTGGTGTTTGGTTAGAAAGTTGTCGGGGCTCAATCATCAAAGGAGGCCGCCTATGGTAGTTTAGAGAGAGCGTATGTATGCTGGTGCAGAAAAGGTGAAAAAAATGCGAGATTACAGAGACAAAAGGAGGATAAATAAAGTACAACTGAATGAATCTAAAATAATGAGATGTAAGAATCAGTTGAAGCTCGTGAGAGAGATGTCAAGAAGGAAAAGAGTGGCGTAGCTTTGCAAGCATTGAATATTTGTATTAAATGGGGGTGTAGAAAAGTTGATGAGGCCCATAAATATGGGCCAAATGTTAAGCCCAAAAACCCAATCCAACAGAACAGGTTCCATCTATCTATCTATCTATCTATCTAATTCAAATCTATCTAGGGTTTGTTTAGTGTTATAATCAGACATGGCAGCGGCGAAGCTAAGATGGGGAGAATTGGAAGAAGATGATGGCGAAGATCTTGATTTCCTGTTACCACCACGTCAGGTGATAGGTCCTGATGAAAATGGAATCAAAAGGGTTATTGAGTACAAATTCGATGATGATGGTAATAAGGTTAAGATCACTACAACCACTCGCACCCGCAAACTTGCCAACGCGCGTCTCAGCAAACGCGCCGTTGAGCGCCGTTCCTGGCCTAAGTTCGGCGACGCCGTTCATGAAGACGTTGGTGCCCGCCTCACTATGGTCTCCACCGAAGAGATCCTTCTGGAACGCCCCAAACCACTTGGTACTTTTTGGATGCTACATTTCAATTCAATTCAATTCAATTATATTATTGACTATTGCTCTGTATCAACAGGTTCCAACAAGGAGGATCCAAAGACTGCTGACCCACTGTCTCAATTCAATAAAGGTGCTGTTCTTATGGTATGCAGGACTTGCGGGAAGAAGGGTGATCATTGGACTTCAAGGTGTCCATATAAGGATCTCGCACAGCCGCCTGAGACTTTTGTTGATAAACCTGTTGCAACTGATGCTGCTCCTGGGGCTTCAGCTGCCTCAGCAAAGGGTGCATATGTACCTCCTAGCCTGAGAGCTGGTGCCGAGAGGACTACTGGCTCTGACATGAGGCGAAGGAACGATGAGAATTCCGTTCGGGTAACCAACCTCTCCGAGGACACAAGGGAGCCTGATTTGCTTGAGCTTTTCCGTCCTTTTGGTGCTGTCAGTAGGGTCTATGTTGCTATTGATCAGAAGACTGGCATGAGTAGGGGCTTTGGCTTTGTCAACTTCGTTAGCAGGGAAGATGCTCAGAGGGCTATCAACAAACTCAATGGATATGGCTACGACAATCTCATCCTCAGAGTTGAATGGGCCACCCCAAGAACAACCTAAGTATTTTCCCCCCTCTTCTACCAGTTTTTCTAATCCCAGTTCAGGACCATCTATTTCCTTTGTGTTGAATTGTATTTCTCAAGATTACTTGTTGGTTATTTATGATAAAGGATTGTTTACTCAAAATTACTTTGTTGGTTATTGATAATAATTACTATTATGAGAATTGGTTACATTGTTCACAAAAAAAGGTGGCTACGTATTCCACCACTGGTTTGCAGTATCTGTGCGTTTTAGTCTAATGATAGTTCTTATTTGATCTCTTTCCTGACATAGTCGTTACTGTGTTTTAGCCCATGTTTGGATTTGAGTTTTCGTCCTGTAAATGCACGCATGTTAATTCCTTCACCTCACGTCTGCTTTTGCTAGAAAGGTGTTTGGTTTTTCTTAGAAAGAAGCAATTCTTGTTCTTGTTTATAGAAATGATTCTGCGCAAATCAATTTTACAAGCTGTTGGCTCATGATGTATCTTTTGCGATTACCTTTTATTTAACTGTTCAATGACCATTAAACCCAATAAATAATCATGTATAGGGACAGAGCTAGTGATATTTTAGTAAATTACAAATCCAAAATTAATTTCACTGGAAAACGAAAGATACACTTCGTTAATGATGAGATGCTGTGAATTGTGATGTTGTTTGTTTCTTTGTCTGACTTTATGGCTGTTAGACAGGACTGACTTGGATAGTTTGTTGTTGTTCCAATATTTGATTTTAATAATTAATACCGTTAACAAAGACCAAGAGCAACTTCATCGTTTTGGCCTTATGGATGACCAGGAGCAACTCCATTTTGGTTGGTATCTAACACTGCAGATGCCAAAGATACATAATAAATAGGTGTGGAGAGAAAGGTGGAACACCAACAAATTTTGTGAGGACACGGCAAAAATCCAACTAATTAAAATGCGGAGAAGGGGAGCGAGAGTTGCTTTTGAGAGAGGGGAGTGGGGTAGGGGTGTAAGCGGTTTGGACATAACCAATAAAGCCGGAAAATCAAACAAAAAGTTATCCGATATTTATGAATATGTTAATGTTATACTAAATTGGTTTTAGTAGAATTTGTTTTCATGTGTGAGTTCACAACTTTATTCTAATATTTTTATATATGTTTTTGTCGTCCATGTTTGAATTAACGGTGTGATGGTAAGAATTATGGCAAACCATTATTATATTAGCAAAAACAAAAGTAAACTCTCGAGTATTACTACTGTGATTTTGTCAAACTCACTATTCATCTAAACATACATTCAAATAAATTGTATACAATGTACTTCTGTGAATTAAAACAAATCTTGAAAAGTGCTAGAACTCTTTTTCTGAAGAAAAAGAGATAGTGGTCAGATTTGATAAGGACCACAGTGTTTGAAAGCAGCAATTTGTCAAGGACAGTCTCAAGGCACTCCAATTAAAAGAGAATCAGTTTGAAGTGCAAATCAAGGATCTTGAGTCAAGCTGAATAATTTTGCTGGACAAATAAAGGAGCTTGAGTTGACAAAGAAACAATATGATGAGGAAAAAGAATTTGGTAAAATTTGTTATTCATCTAGTTTATTGAAAAAATTCCATTTCAACTATTTCTTTTGTTGATGTTGATGTTTTTAATAACCTGATCTACATATTCTTTTAAAAAATATATTTTTAATGATGTTAATGTAATATATCTTAGTCAAGTTGAAAAGCTTGTCCAATTTTTATATTTCTCACACACACTGTCAAACTAATTTGGATTGTATTTTTCACCTTCGAACTCTTGAGCATTTCGTTAGGTCTCTTAAATGCAAATAACTCTTGCATTTTTATTTATAGCCAGGGTATAATCCTAAAAATCACTGCAAATTACAGACTAGTGTATTATCGTGGATTTAATTTTTATGTTACAATCGTGAGTTAAATGTAAGTTCAATATCCTGGAAAATATTGAGGGACACTTAATAGCCCTATTAACGCAACTACTTTTCCGACTTTGTAACTGTCAGTATAATGCTTTCCTCTTTCACCTTTATTATTGGTTCTGATGTAAATATGAGAGAGCTTAAATATCTGTATCTAAATACTTAGTTACATCTTACATGGATGATCAATTAAGTACTACCATTGATGGAACAGGTTTAAAGCTCTCAAGTGTGAAATATGATATTCTAGTTAATTTGTTAGAATCTTCAGATCCAGCAAAAATTATTTTGGATAGAATACATGACCTTCAATCAACCTGCGATTATTAGTGGAAGGCACGTCTATCTCCTAGAACAACTGATGAGAATCTCACCAAGTATTAAACCTTGTGTAAGAGAAGAAACATTTAAGCTAGCACTTGCGTTGAAAGTTAACGTGAAAGGAAATACTGAATAACCATTGGAGGTTCTTGGTTTTCTACTGATTTCATCAATTTATGTATTGCTTACTTCTTTTGATAAAGATGAAGTCTTGGAGATTTTTGCATCTGTTGCTCACCACAAGATAGATATGGAGCTGTTTGGGACCTGGGGTTTTGCAAATAAAGTGTCTGGTAAGGTATGCTAATTTATAAATCCTTTAGTCATTCACCAGTATCTCTCTTTTGTCTCTATGCTTTGGTATGTTACTGTAATGACCCAAGCTAGGCCCAACATAGTAGAATAGGTCCAAGTTACATTAGGTGATGAGTCATGCATTCTAGAAGGGTTTAGAGGAATTTATTAGGGTGAGTCATATGTGAAATTGTTAGAATGCAAATGCTATAAATAAGAGAGTGATCATTATAATTATTATCAATTGAATGAATGAAGAATTAGTTTGTTAGAATAGTTATAGTTATAGCTTCTAGTCCCTTTTTAAAGTAATTTTCCTCCATTAATGAACAACCCCAAAAGTTGTTCATTACAGTTACATCATTTAATTATCAAATCCATATTGCTATTTTGTATCTAATCTTATGAGGTGTATGATAGATCTTCTCTTAAATCCATATTGAAAGTGTTAGCCATTGATTTTTGAGAAAAACTTATGTAGAACATATTTGTGTGGTTGTACAAATGTTCTTGAATTTGCCAAAGTCAAATACTTGATGATATGTAAAAAAAAACTTTGCAGCATATATACAGAGATACTATGATTAATAAGATATTAGATGTTGGTTACTTGGTACAAAATTAAATTCATGTAATTGGCTTCATTTTGTTACCCCCAACCGTACACCTTGGTTTGTCATTTGTTTATAGAATATTGACATCTTGGGTGTTAATGTTTGGAAAATGAAATAGACTTTTTTTTTAAGGAAAAAGATGAAATAGACTTGAAATCTATCTATCTTTTATGTATCTCTTTCATTTTGGAATTTTGAATTATTGAAACCAATTTGTTTAGTTTTTTGTTAATAAGAACTTACTTGGCCTACATTCTAGAAGTTTTGATGAAGTGAATTTTTCTTACCCCTTGCAGATTTTGTTGAGAATCTTATCAAGATGAAGAAATTTGATTTGGTTACTTTGCTGAGAAGAATCAACAATTTTTTGTACTAGAAAAATCTAATGTACAGAAATGTAGCAGTGGAAATCTAATAGGATTAAATAATTAATGTTGACTTCTTAGACTTACTTTCTCTTGTATTTCAATTTTCGAGGCTTAATTTTGTTAAGTAGAAATGTTTTCATGGGTAATTTGTGCACTCAATATCTTTATAACGAAACCTGTAAGTTGAATGAGAAAATGAAAATCAATTCTAGTTTGGATGATTTTGGTCATCTCTATTTATCTATCTCAAATAAATCAAAGCTAATATGGGAACTGGGATTCGTTTGTGTCTTAAAACTTATTTTTTTAGACTAAATTGTGTTTGAAGTGGAATTATTTATGCTTGGAAAAGTTGATATACTCTGAGAAAAAAAAAAGAAAATTTGATGTAAAATTTATGGATTTAATTTATTCAGTAACATACAAAATCATGAGTTATATGTCAACATACGGATGATTTATTGATTGCCTTAGACCAACTTAACTGGTTTACTGTATTCTCTTCGCTGACATGCATGGTTGTTATTTGCTTGGTATTTTTTAGCCTATGTTTGGATGTGAGTTTTCATCCTGTAAATGCATGCATGTTAATTCCTTCACCTCACGTCTGCTTTTGCTAGGAATGCCTATTGTTACTAGCAAAGACCAAGAGCAACTCTATCGTTTTGTTCTTAAATACCGAGCACACATAATAACTTATTCAATCTTTCTGCTGCATTGAACTTGTGACTTGGATATGGAGAACCGTTTGAAAGAAACATGTTCTTGTCTGACACTTACTGCTGAGACCAAAGATACATAATAATAAAGAGGGAATATAGCTTTGTACTAAATAAAAAAAGGGAAAATAACATAAATAGGTGTGGAGAGAAAGGTGGAACACCAAAACTTACTGTATATCTCCATCTAGGGTGGTGGAACATAAATTATCCGATATTTTCTGATTTGGTTTCAAAATAGGTAGTTATCCAAAACTTACCCTTAAACTCGTGTGATTATCCGATACTGAGATGAACCTCTTTATATCTCCATCTAGGGTGGTGGAATAAAATAGATTTATGACAAATATATTAGTATATAGCCAATCGTATCTTTTTGCTCTTACTTTCTCCTGTGTCATCAGTTAAAATAAAACTGAAAAAAGTAGAGAACTTACTGTACTGCAATAAGATATCTATCATCGTGTCCTCTCTAGGCTCTGGTATGCCAGCTATTTGATGAAAATGTAGATTTAATGGTTCTCTTGTGGTGTTATGATTGAGCTTCTCCTGTGGTAAATATTGCCTTTTCATTTGAGGCTTCACTATCTAGTCAAACAATATTAACTATTCAGGGAAATTAAGCCTACATAGATAAGCAATGGAGGAAAGGCATTGGAGTTTATAATGAAGCTATCAAATTCTGTGGCGATAAGGCAACATATTACAGTAACGTGGTCAAGCGTATCTACTAACTTGAAATTAGCAGGCAGTGACGTGGTGTTACATTCTTTAGAGTCTTTCAAATGTCAGTTAGAAAAACATTAAATCTTGACAGTGGTTGGTGAGTGGTGGATACTTCAAAAAACTTTTACCTTTACAAAGTTTACGGCATTGTTTGTGACTGATGGTTTTATCAGTAAACTGTGATAAATATCCTTGTTTGATGAAAATGAAGGCTTTGTACTAAAGTAAAATTTTTAGTATTCTACAAGATAAAATTGTTATATAAAATCAACAATTACTGGTTGAGTTGTATAAATTGGATGCAACAGTTTTCATTTTTTTAAGTTATAAAATTTATCTCTTCTGCTCTTGTGAGAAAGATAAGATCAGGATTGAAAAAAGAAATAGATTTATAGACATTCATGGGTGTGGATGCTATGTAAAATATTCCTTCATACACAGTTCCACAAAAATAGTCCAGATTAAAGCTATAGTATATTCACAAACATGAATCACAACAATTGCAATTAAAATATCTAATTACAATCCCAAATGTGCTTCCATATTCCAAACTAACCTGGCAGTATTGTGTGGAAATATTCACAAAACACGTGCCGGGTATACCGCGTTGAAATTGTGTCCAATTATCATTGTTTCACCATTAAACTGCTAAAAGTTGCACTACCAAAATACATGTAAACTAAGTATTCAGCATCATCTATTACTTTGGATTGACAAATAGAAATTGTCATCTCAGTCAAATGACAACAGCTCGTTCAGCTGTTCATCTGTCCATTGCGGAATTGAACTTTTTGGATTCATGATCTCCTGAGTTTCCATGTGGTTTTCCATTCCAGTTTCTTGGCCAACAGATATATGTACCGAATTTGATGAAGAACTATTGGATTGAGCATTCCCCACCAGACTGTCTCCTTTGCCCAAATTAGGATGGTTTTGTTGGTCTTCCATCTCACTTTCAAGCTCACCACCGCAAATTGCTTCGACAGGTCTAACAATATCCTGGCTCAGTGATAAGTGTTCTCTATCTGAAACAGTTTTTTGGTTTTGATCACCTACGTTATCAAAATGACAGCCACTTAAAACCAAAATTTCATCCCTTTGTCTACCATTACCTGCTACTTCTCTGAACCTTGAATCTACTCTGAGATTATCCAGGATTCCTTGAGTTCTTTCTTGTGGCAAAGACAGCACACTGCTTGGTGGCATCCATGACTTTTCTTGTCTTTCTGTTTGCAAATAAAGTGAACTAATGAACAGATGAACTCAGTGTAGTCAACGAATAGTACGATATCCATTCCTCTATTGAAGGCAAGAAGATGTAACGAAAGGAACATGAGTCATATTGGTGCTAGAAGGGCAATTTAAATATCTACCTGCACTGCTCATAGGTGTAGTTCGTATTGCCGAGATTTGTTCTGACGGAAGTCCACTGTCCTTGGAAAAGACCTATATAGAATGAACAAGATATAAGCACACAAACAAATACCTGCTAATGAATCTTAATGATAAATCAAATTTGGGAGTTAGATCCAGATGGTCTGAAATGATAGCTAGAGAAAATAATTGAAATGTGAAAGCAAAAGATACCTTGAGTATGTTGCTGAGTGTTATATTGAGATAGCAAGTAGAGGCATTAGGTGAAAACACAGCTACCTGTATTTGTTTTGTTGAGTATAAGGAAAAAGAAAACAAAATAAATCAATCAAGCAAGAGAAAGTAAAGTACCTTTTGGAGAAGTAGAACAGAACCAACAGTTATATCCTTTCGAAATCCTCCTTCAGTGAAGACTTTGCGGTGGATACTAGCACCAATAGAACCCGTAGGATCCTGAAATTCAAACTCTTAAATCATCATCATCAATGCAGCAGAACAAAAGCATAGTTAATTGAACTGAAAAATGAATAGAACAGGACCTTTAGGGTAACCGTCATGTCTCCAAAACCGTTAGGAGTGCATGATTTGATAACAGCGACGACACTTGGAACTTTTCCTTCACCGTTGAGATGCTTCTTGATCGAGTTCAAAGGAGTAACAGATTCTACGTGGACTATAAGAAAAAAAGACAAGAAACTGAAACATGAGCAACAGTTGAATTGAGAACGAATGAATTAAGAAACCTTACCTTGGGAAGATTGAAGAAAATGCGATGCAGAGAGCCATGGATTGGAGTTGAAATCGAGATCAGTGTCGTGGCCATTTTGGAGAACGTGCCTAACGAATTCTTGAGTGGGAAGGATGTTGGAGGATCCTAGGGTTCTGCGTTGAATCATGGCGGACTGAACAGCACCGGCTGGACCGGGAATGAGAGGAGTATCGGTGACGGTGGTGGTGCGGTTGTTGCAAGGGCGGAGGAAGTTGGAGAGATCAGAATCGTCGATGTCAAGAGATTCCCACGGTTCTTCCGTTTCCATCTTTGCCCCTAAATCGAGAAAACCCTCGCGCGGGAAGGAAATGCTTTTTCTTCTTTTTCTCTTGGGCTGGGCTGGGCCAACCTGCACATCACTGAGATAATTGCTCTTCTCCCATCTAGTTTTGTTCGTTCCCGTCAAAATAGTCGAGCGAGTGAGAGTTAACTCACGTAGGGCGGGAATGACCAAAAATAATTGGGGGAAGAGCAATTATTCATTCCTAAAGGCCTGTTTACTTTTCAGACCAAAACAAAAATCCACTTTTATGAGATTAAATATCGTAATATTTTCTCCCATCAAGATTTGCTCATTCCCAAATGAACCGACTAAAATAGCCCTGGCGTGGTATGCATACACCTTTGGAACTTTGGAAATAGTTCGCATACATCTTTGAATTTCAATAATGCACTTGCATATGAATCCTCCGTAGGAGATTCGACCAACTTTGGCAACGATGTTCATCAGAGCATTGTCCCTATTAGTGACAAACAATTTAGACATGTTGAGTTTTGGGGACAAAAGACCAACTAACATCTCAAGTGCCCAAGTAAAGTTATCATCTTGTTAAAAGGAAAGAAAGGCAAAACTAATGGAATATGTCATTTTGGTAGAGGTGACACCAACAATCTCAAATAACAGCATTTGGTAAAAATTGGTTTCGTAAGTGGAGACCATTACCAAAACGGTCAGAAAAGTGTTAAGCATATTAATTAACTCCGGATGAGCAAAAAATATGTCTTCAAGGGTGGTTTCTTCACTATTTGCTCTTGTAAAATAGACGTATTTATGCTCCTCCAACTTTGAAATCAAGTATTGCATCTCCGTCTAGTCACATTTTATCCCCTTGTGTCATCTAGCTCACGTATTGTACACTTGTATGACGGCCGTCAAACTTTCTTTGTTTTTTTCCTTCAAATCCGTGAGAATATTTCTAGGCACCGCCAAGCTCTTTGTCATGTCAATAACTTTTTTCTTCTCGTCCTCTTCTATTCTACCCGCAAGAAGGTGGCCGGGTAATTTTGGTGCCAAATCATGGCTGTGAATTCCACTGAGCATTGCAACCCACCAATCATTTGTATCCTTGTTAAAGAAACCACACAACCTAAATGAACATTCACATTTCCTTGATCCAGTGCCTTGAAGGTTCAGTTTCTTCCTCGTCTTTGGTGATTTGTATTCACCACTCCTTTCACATTGCATCGTCAATATTGGCCTTTTTAAACTAGATTTATCTATAGATATAGTAAATTCAGCACTTGCTACTTGTCGACAAACCCAACCAAGTAAATTATCTCGCTTTTGCCATCTTTATTTGTTGATAAAAAATGAGGCGGTGTCAACTTCAATACAATGAACCTTGGCAACACCTGTAAGTACCGGTTTAGGTTTTTCTTCAATGTGAGCTTGAAAGGGAATTTTGACTTTCAACTTAATATTAACAGTTGATTTGACATCGTCGGAAGCTTTAATTATGGACGGTTTTGGGTCAAAGTCATCATTCGCCACATTTTCAACCATCACTATGTCCATTGAATAACAAAATAACAAGGAAAAATAAAATAAATAACTTGTGCAAGAAGCTAACAAAGAAAAAAAAATGGCGCAAAATTTGAAATAGGAAATTCCGCCTACGTGACTTAACTCACGTTCGTCAGTTCTGGAAGCAGATTGAACATTCATTCTGCTTCCAGAACTGACGAACCAAGCTTAAAAACCAGCAAAATCAAATGAGTTAAGATGATACATTACCTAATTTTTTATGTTTGATGAACGTAGAAACTTGCTTCCTGGCGATTTGATGATTTGAAAATGAAGATTTTTATCCAAAATATCGCACTTTTTAGGTTTTTGGAGATGGAGAGATAATTAAAATGGTGTTTGGAAGTTGGGATTGATAGGTTTTGTACAAAAACAGTACAACCCACAACGTGACTCAACTCATGTTGGGTTTACAACCTGCGTGAGTTAACTCACGTTGTAAGTACTGAGCGGGACTTAAGTCACGCAGGGGTACTTTCATCCATTCAGTTGGGAGTGAGAGTTATTTGTTGGGATAAAAGTAATTTTCTAATATTTATACAAATTTTAAATTTTATAATCCAAACAACGTTAAACGGTCTCTAAAACCTCCAAAAACACTTTAAAATACATTTTGAAATCCTCCATTGTTTTGGATTTTATAATTTCTATAGAGCACGCGAGAAGAAAAGAGGGTGAGAAAAGAAATAGTCATAATTAAAACCACGTCGTTTGGCTCAAATGAGTGATGAGTTCAACATAAGACCGATCATTCGAAAGGACTCAATTTTAATTTTTGGATGGAACAATTTTAACCAAACATCACTTATCTTTCGTTCGAACTTTGAATTATTAGGATCCTCTTATTTTATGAACCACTAGGTTAATATAAAAAAGAAAGTTGTATAATATATTATATCTTAAGATTTGTTTGATTAACTGAACAAAATGGAGCAGAGCAGAGGGAAACATAGTAGAATGGAGCAAAACAAAGTGACTCGGAACATATATTTCTTTTTGTTGTTTGAACATTTTATGACGATTGGAACAAACTTCATATTTCATTGTTTAGAGCTTGTTTGGCTTTTGGTCCTTGCAAATTTCTTTTAAAAGGCCCTTGCAAAATTTTTTGTCTTTTCAAAAAGATCCCAGCCCCACAAAAGAGCTGAACTGGCATGATTTTAGTCATGTGGTAGTTGCTGACTGTGCAACTTTTGCCACGTGGCATGCTACATAATATAAAATTTTAAAATATATTTTAAAAATTCTGATAATTTTTTAAAAAAATTTAAAATTACAAACAAAAATTTTCAATATATATTTGAAATATTAAAATTCAAAAAAATGAATTTCCGAAAAAATTCAGATTAATTCATTTTCAAAAATTATAATTATATAATCTGAAAACTTTGGAGGAAAAAAATCCGAATATAAATTTTTGAAAATGATATAATCTTTAAATTTGGAAAACAATATCTGACAAATAAAATTGGGAAATTAAAATTATATTTAAAAAAAAACTGAATTTTTTTCAGAAATAATTTTTTCTTTTTAAAAAAACTGGTCTTTTTTTTCGAAAATAAAATCTGATTTTTTTTCCGAAAACTAAAATTGATGTTTTTTTAGGTTATATAATTTTCAAAAATTTATTTCATATTTAAATTTTAATTTTCAAAAATTTTATGTTCATATTTAAAAAGTTTTAATTTCTTTTAAATTTATATAATCTGAATATTTTTGGAAATTTATTTTCTAATATTTAAATTTTTTTAATTTATTTTTTCAGATTTTTTAATCTTTAAAAATAATTTTCATAATTTTTCAATTTGTTAATTAATTGAAAAGTCACGACAACGTCACATGATTAAAGTTGCGTAGTGAACAACTGTCATGTCTGCCCTAAACTGCCACCTAGCGCTTTAAGTGGACCTAGGGACCGTTTTAAAAGACAGAAAAATTTGCAAGGGCCTTTTAAATTTATTTTTTTGTTGCAAGGACCAAAAATCAAACGAGTCCTGTTTGCAGAGACAATTTGCATAAGCCTAATTTTAATTCCATTTTCATCTTTATTTTAAAAATATATTATTATTTTAAGAGACACTTTTTTTTAGGGAAAGGAGGTAGAGACACACATAGGAGTGGCAAAACGGACCCAACCTGTCAGGCCAGCCCATTTAACCTACAATTTTTGGCGGGTTGAGTCAAAGTTTTGAACTCGCTTCCTATCATGTTTTTACTACAAATTGATTTTGTTGGAACAAAATACGTTTTACAAACATTACCCTTAGAGTGGGGGAGATTGTTGAAACGAATAATGTTTAACAATTAGTTACCCTTAGAGTTTTGATGATAACAGGGTATTAAAAATTATCAATTGGATATGCTAATATTTGTTCAAGTGTACAGGACCATAGACAAAATCTTATATCTTTATAAGGTTCTGGAAGAACAAAAGAGAGCAAAAGAATCAACAAAAAGGAAGCTTGGAGCTCCTGAAGTTCAAAGCGCTCCTGAAGTGATGACGTCATCAGAAGCCAGTTCATCAGAAACACCTCATCAGAAGCAAAATCACCAGAAGCTGAAGTTCATCAAGAGCTGAAGAACTTAAAGCTTCAAAAGCTGGAATCTCATTTAATCATGTCTAAGAGTTGCTAAAGACAGAAAGAAGTGTAACAACGGCCTTGAAATGAAATTTGAAGGCATGGATGCTTATTCTATCAAGAGCGTTGAAAAAGGACAAATGTACGAACTGTACAACCACCTTCTCCACTACTTTGGTCGTGCTTTGCAACAAGACAAGGATAACAGCTCTGCCTGCAGAAATGTTCCTTCATACATGGATTTGAAATTGATCCTTTATAGGACAATAACCATATCAGGCAAAGGATCATTGGTGATTTTCAACAAGCTTCAAACGACTCTTTTTGTGTTGCTGTCAAGTTCCAACATATCTCTTCACACCTCTATATAAAGGAGTGAAGACCTACCAGTTGGATAACACATTACAACTGATATACAAGCAATAAAAGAATCCACAACGTATACAGACACAAAAAGCTAGACTCTCAACAATTCAAAGTTCACACTGTTATTGTTCTGTTTTGATTGTTACTTAGAATTTCTTAGTAAAGCTCATATTTTAGAAATTCTATAGTATTAAGAGTCTTAAGAGTTTGTTTCTGTTTTGTATAGTGAACACCACTGATTGTATATCAAGTGTTCAAATTCAAACATATTTCTCTGTAAGTTTGTTTGATTGTAAGTCTCTTGCTTGTGTGTTTGAGTATTTGTAAGTCTCTTATAGTTGTACTAGAGCATAGGAAAGTCTTTTACTTGTGTGCTTGAGCATAGGAAATCTCTTGCTTGTGTGCTTGAGTACTTGTAATTTGAGATTACATTTTAGTGAACTCTCCTTGGAAGTGCAAGTGGGACATGACTACTTCCGGTTTGTGGAAGGAACCTGTATAATTGCTATGTGTCTTTCTTCTCTCTCTCTTACTCTGTTTTTATCCGCTGCACATTTAGTTTATGATCACTACTTCAGAAGCTGATTGTTATCTGCTTCTGAACTGTGACATCAGTAAGAGAAACATAGAAAAATAAAACACAATTCAACCCCCCTTCTTGTATTTTTCTCACCTTCAGATTTGTTGCATATTCTTTTACGTTTTTTGTGATAGAAGCAACATATTTTTTTGTAATAATTAAGTAGTAAAAAAATGCATTAATTTATTTTTGTTTGTTGGACCAGCCCACCAACTCGTCAGTTCGCCATAAATGAGATGGGGTGAGATTTTGGACTCAGTCACTTAATTTGACTCATCTCTCCTTATCTCCTTTTAAACGGGCTTAGACAAAGCGAGCCTAAACGAGACTTAGACGGGACAAGCCTAAACGAGGCGGGTCAACCCGCTTTGCCATCCATAGACACACATGCTTGAACCTACATATTTTACAACGAGTCTTGTTAACGAGTGCCTCTAGGACACTCTTTAAGGATTTCAAAAGAAGAAATAATTTTATAAAAAAGTCAAAGATTTCAATTTCTGATACATTGATTACACATATTTTCATAACAAGTTACAATTTAAAGGCCTTAACCAGAGGCACTAGTTAACATTTTCCATATACTAAACTATCACTTGTCATAAATAAATGCACATTTATCAACTTACAAGTTACAATAATTTAGGAGCATCGATGGTTTCTCTGTGCATTGATTGGGTTTGGTTGATAATAATAATTTGGTTGTATACCTGGTTGGACAACTCAATTTAAGTTAAAAATGATAAGTTTAAGGTTCAAATCGTGACAAGGAGAAAAAAAATAACAAAACAGCTAACAATGGTTCAAACTTTTGAATTATATATATGTTTTACACTGTACTAGAATATTATATACATGTTTTACAATTGCTCTATTTGCGATTAGTAAAACCATTGTTAACTTCAAAAGTTATTTTTGAATTGATTGTTAACTTCAAAAGTTGATAAACTAAAAGATAAAAATATGCATTATTTTTTAAATTTATTAATAATTGCATAAAAATTAGAAGACGGGGTAATTTCAATTAAGCATAGTCTCAGTTATAATATTCAGAGATGAGCAACCCACGATTTAATCTTTAAATGTATAATTCATTTTCATATTGATCTCTTGATGCATTATAATTGCAAATACATCCACAAGTATAGCTTTAACTTTATTAATAATTATTATATTTATAAATTAGAAATAAGAAATGTTGAGTTTAAATTTAGTAATTTTTCTTCTTATTATAATATTATTTAATTAAACTACAAAATTTATAAGTTTTATTTTTATTTTATCAAATCACTAATGACAAGACTCGCACATATTAAGTGTGAACAATACCAAATTTGAACTCAAACCACCGTTTGTCGACGCCCTTTCAACTATCAATAGAGTTGTATTTACAAGATAATTAATTATTATTTTTTTAAATAGGTGTATAACATTTTATATATTTCTTGATTTTTTACGATAAATTATTATTGACTTAAGTGCAGCTTTAC
>Ga0228711_1007189_pt1 | contig 16216 bp, 4 predicted proteins | sample MedpolnodulmetaG_2_FD_177996 | JGI IMG/M metagenome (GOLD analysis project Ga0228711, IMG submission 177996) | Root nodule microbial communities from Medicago polymorpha collected in Santa Monica, California, United States - brown nodules | ecosystem: Host-associated > Plants > Roots > Nodule...
CATCAAAATCACAAAGTTACGATAAGTTCGTATCATTTCTTCTATATTGCAAAACCAAATCATTTTCAAAACAAAACCAAGTTAGATTCGACAAGACATAGGTTAAATACTCTTAAACCTCTTAATTAAACTCCTAATACTTCTATTTTGAAGTTTGGAAACAAACCATAAGTTTTGGGTTGACTTGGAAATAGTCATGCTAAGTTTACTTAAAATTTCTCCAAGACCTACTTGGAGTGTTTTCATCATAACTCAAAATCCACAAAGAATTTTCAAGTCAAACCAAATCCATTGGAAAACTAACAAAATTATCTAGAACTTTCATGTTTACACCAAAGGCCAATTCAAAACAGAATTGAGGGAAAAAGACATAAGAACGCGAAATAAGGAATGGTGTCAGAAAGCATTTCGCTTGAACGAAGGATTTTTCGCTTAAGCGAACTACTTCCAGTAGCTATTCGCTTAAAGCTCGCTTCCGGCTCGCTTAAGCGAACAGCCAGCCATCAGTTCTGCATAATTTTTCACGGGTTTGAACCATTTTTACCCCAAAACCCAAATTTTGATCCCCCAACATCCAATTCATTTGCAAAGGTTGTTTACAGGTTCATGTACTCAAAAGAGCTTTCAAAAACACATCAAACATGAAATCAAATATCAGTTCAACACAATTCACCAATTCAACCCATTTTTACAAAACCCTCAACAACAACTCAATTCATACCACAAATCCGAAATTATGAACACCCAAGGTATGAATCATCAACAACAATACCTCATAACAACAACAACATCAATCAAACATGATTTCATCAACAATCCATCAACAACAATTCATTCTTCATCATTTATGGGTAAAACACAAGTATACATGTATATACATCATAAGCATGTAAAATTCAACATTAACAACTTAATTATCTTCAATTCATATACCCAAACATTGCATCCAAACATAAGCACGGATTTCACCAATTAAAATCACAATAATCACTTTTCACAATTAAGCACTTATGCATAGAATTAGAGAAGAAATTAAACTAAAATATTATGATTGAAATCTAACCCCCTTACCTCAATGAGCAATAATCCTAGCCCAAGCTTCAATCAAGCTCCTAGAATCCTTAGCTCCTCCTGGCTCTTCAAGATTCTCAACAACCCTCTTCTCTTCCTCTTTCCCCCTTTCTCTCTCTACCTCTTCTCAAAATTGTAACATGATTATGTGACCCTATTTTCTTTAATGACTAATACTTATATAGTCTCTACACAATTGGGCTTAACCCACTTAATGACTTATGAGCTCACAACACTTATAAACCAACTCCCTAAGTTTCTATCCACTAACGGTTAAAGTTATCTAATAATCACCGGTCTAAAACTAATTATCACTACCGAATAGTAACTTAGTAAAAATAATGGTTCTCACTTGAAACACTAAAAATAACCCTCACCATGAAATTACTAGTTTACCCTTACTCACAAAATGACCAAAATACCCCTGAGTCTAAAATGACTATAATACCCTTCTAACACGAAATCCACTAAACCTAACCCAAAATACACACAGAGGCAATTAATCACATATAAGTACATATAAACACATATAAATAAATAATAGAATAAATCTAGCGAAAATCGGGCTGTTACAATCAAGACATCTGAAGATTAGTGAATACTCTGGGAAGATCAAGAATAAAGATTCAAGAGGCCTCAGAAGACGTTACAGAGGGAGAAATTTTGTTCTTAGGTCTCAAAACATGTTATATGGAAGAAAACACCCAAAAGCATAGTTTTAAAACTCGGCTCGGTCATCGACTTGCCAGGAGTACTGGGTCATTGGGTTAATGGTCGAACCAATGAGTCGTTGGTTAAACCGCATGACTGAACCGGATTAAATTGGATAATTCGGATAGATAACTCGACTTAGGATTAAATTTTTATAGGTATTTAACTAGATTAAATCGGATTGAACCGATGACTTGACACTTAAATAATAAAAACTATAATATATATTAATACTTGTATAGCTATATATATATATATATAAAAGTATAGATATATTTTGTTGACAAAAAATAAATATAATACGTAGATTTTCTAAAAAAATAAATATGATATGTTATTTTTTTTTTTATGGGAGAGACGATATGCATATTTTTTTTAAATATGCATTTTTTTTCATTGACAAAGAAAAATGATGCGTTCTTTCCTTTTTCAAATGAAGATGTAATAAACTTCCACATATAATACACTTCATTTGTTGAAAGAATCATGAGGTTGTTGTAGGTGGTGATGTTGGCATTCATTCACTTGGGTGTGCACGGTTTGATTCCTTTAATTTCCATTTTTTTTCTCCAAATTTTGGTATTTTCTAGAAAAGTCAAAGGAAGCATAGAGAATTGTGTATTTAATGAGTATAAACGTACATAATACTGCATTAGTGAGTATTAATTGTGCATAATGATTTAATTAATTACAAATTATGACTTTAAATATATAAAAAAATATTAAACTGGATTGACCCGAAAACCGTCCGAGTCATTGGTTTTAGCCGGTTCTTATCGAGTCTTGCCGGTTTGCGCCGGTTTAACTACATGGCCGATCTGACATGTCACTCGAACCGGCATACCCACCAGTTCCTGGTCGGACCGGTTCGACCGGCCGGTCTGTGCCGGTTTTTAAAACTATGCCCAAAAGGACACAAAAACAGATATTTATGCATCAAAACGCACTCACTGCTGCCCCAAGCATGGTCCATGCGCCCCGAGCACAGCATGTGCCACATCTACCACCTCTTTAAACTTGACAAAGCCAAACGTCTTCCCTCTTTTATCCACCTTCATTGGAATGAAAACTTTGCCAACCTTGCCATACCTCACAAGCAACTTCCATAAATCTATTGTCCTTGCTTCCACCGAAATGTCAGCAAAGAAAAACAATGTTGTGATTCTGATCAGGTTGAGTACATAGCCACCCCCTCACCAGACCATCCCCCCCCTCTTTATTTTTCAAAGTTTTGAATGGTCATTTTCCCCCGCACATTTTCTCTCATTGTTTTATCTCTTATGGTGTAAGCATGAAGGTAATATAAAGATTAAAAATAAGGTCTAATTAGAGTTTATAGAGACACTCATCATCTTATAAGTTAGAGTTTGTAAGAATGAGTTAGGTTGAATAAAAAACCTAATATAATATCAAAACTTATCGATTAAGATCACCGTCAATTTATATCAGGCACCAAACACAATAATATTATGTATATGAGGTTGTACTTGAAAAAACTAAATCCCACATATTACTCTTTCTAAATGAGAATAAATAGTGTTTTTTTCCAAACGAAATTGTAAATATAAAGGGGTATGACTTTCAAAAAATGAGTACGGGGTTAATATAGTTATTCCCTTTAAAAAATTGGGTCTTGATTTTTATGTTGGACTTATAGAAGCCCATTAAGATGGGAAATAGTTGTGTTTTAACACAAATTTTATTGAATTTAAAAGAGTACATGTTTCAGACTAGGTCGAGACCAATCCCCAACTGGATTGAGTACCTTTCAAAGCTTATATGTAGGCCGACCATAACATAGACTCGCCCTAAACATCATTGTATCAAGGCCCTACCAGATGATCTGGATCATTGAAGACGGATCCAATGATTTCCTCTCCTATTCTGTTTACAAATGTCCCACATGGACAGTTGTCTAGCTAACGGTTCAAGGGCCAAAACTCCTAAACCTATTCTACAAATAATAACTCATGACATTGATCCATGTACACTAACTTTATTTCTAAATACCTCTATCACCCACAATGCTTATTGACTTGATCGTCTTAGTGTGTAAAATTACATCACCATCCACTAGAGAAGAAGGTTGCTACTGACGAAGGCCAAACACTCGTTGGTCAATCATCACCACCATCCAAAGATCTAAGATCTGGGAGGGTCAATACACATGCATAACATAAATATGATAGATGAACTTCTCACAGCAACAAATTTAGTATTTTGCAACACCTAATCTGCGACCCTTGCCTCAAAATTGCCTCTGAGTACACCTTTGACCCAATTGTTTTGTTCGCTCTCGCCTTCTCAATTTCACTCTCTCGGTTCCCAAATTTCAACCCCTAAAACCTCCAATTTCAATTTCACTCTATATAAAACCTAAACTCCCGATTTCATCTTAAGAAATGACTATTTTATGACAACTTTTAAACAATTTTCTCTTTCATACTCATATTGTGTTCTTTTTCTCTTGCTTCATTTTTCTCTCTATTGATTTTGACCAAGAGAAAAAAATAAGACTATTCCAAAAGTTTTTACAAATATATTATTACTCTTTCATCTATGAAAATCTTAATCTCACACTAGATCTCTTTCATAACCTCTCACCCTCAATTTCGAAAGAGTGTGTTATTTGAACAATTTTGTTCAACAACTTAATATTGAAATGAAAACCTAAAGACAACAGAGAAAAAATAAAAACATAATGTAAATATGCTGAGAAAAGACTTCACGAAATAAATGAAAAAGGATTTCTCATTTCTAAAACCCTAAAAGCTCAATCTCGCCTCTCGTCTATTCTCTCATCACTCCGTTCTTCTCACGCTGCGACAAAACTTGCCTCTCCACCAGCCACGCCACCGTACCTCTACGGTGGGCGTGGAAGAAACGCCTCAACCTACTTTTTCTCTCGTGCTGAGACAAAACCTTCTTCGTCACTTCACGATCCTTCTCTATCGTGGTTTTTTTTTTCCTTTTCACGTTGAAGACTCACTCAACTCGTCGCAAAAATCAAAACCTCCATAATCTGTAAGAAAAAGTTCAGCTTTTCCTCTTTTTATTTTTATTTTACCGTTGTTTTAATCTATTTTATGATAAAGATGTTTTTTTTCAGTGTTTTGAATAATGGTAGTTATGTATGCAATTTCATGTTTCATTGTTTTTTATTTTAAGTTGAATTGAAATTGGAGCTTCGTGAAATAGCATGTTGGATTGTTGGAGTTAGAAAGATTTGATTTTTAATTGTTTGTTGCAAATTTCTAGTGACCCTTTTGCTTTGTTTATGTGTTTTTCTTTTGGGTTTTTTATGGGCATGGCTTAATAGGTTGAATTTGTTGAAAAGAAAAATGTTTTTTGATAGCCTTATTGATACTTGGGGCTCGTTTGGATTGACTTATTTTTGAGCTTATTCAAAACAGCTTATGTAAACAAGTAAGCTTTTTATGTATTATTATTCATAAGCTTGTCAATGTAGTTTATGAAAAGAAAAAAAACAGCTTATGAAGATAGAATTTTCGTTAGCGAGATCTTATGAATCAACATAAAAGCTTATTCATTTGCATAACCTATGTAATGCTCACAATCAGCAATGGACAAATTTGTTGGAATTTATTGAAGCATTCATTAAAAATACCAAGTGAACAGTACAATAATGAATATGATTAGTTAGAATGGAAATGAAAAATGGGAATACAACCCCTTACTGCAGAAGAAAACTTGATAAGAGAGAGTACAAAAATTGAGGTGAGAGAAGCACAATTCTATTTCATTTTTTCCATGCCAATCATTGGAATCCTATGCTGCCTTATATCCTGCCTCACTAGAGTATTTTTTTTGTTCCGAATTCAAATTCTTTTTCCTATTCTTATCACTTGGTTATTTTGGATCTTGCGCCATCTGTCCTTGTACTGTTACGCTTTCATCATGTGCCAAGTGTCCACTAATTGTGACTAAGTTTGTTATGCCTACATTGTCTTGAACTGTGCTCACTGCAAGCTATTTTTCGTAAGCTCAAACGTAAGCCAATCCAAGAGGGCCCTTAGAATGTTTACATGAGCTGTGTTGTCAATTGCGGATTGAGGAGAATAGTTGTTTGTTCAGATTTTATGATGGATTTGCTGAAAATAAGATTGTCTTTGGATGACTTTGTTGATACTTGGTGCTGTTATGGGTAGTGTTGTAGATCGTGGATTGTGAAAAATAGTTGTTTGTGCAAAATTTGCTATGTTATGGCAAATATTGTTCTGCAATAGCCTTGACAACAGTTTCTACCAAATATCATACCGCGGAATAATAGCAATCTGTTCAAATTATGCTACAATATGGCGCTATAATTTGTGTTGGTCTTTAGATAGCCCCGTTGACAATATATAGGCCCATTTTATATTAGCTTCTAACTTACGCAAATTTTTGATTTTTTTTTTTATTCTTATGAAAAAGTCTTCATAAGTTTAGCGATTTTTGGAGAAGTTAATTGAGAGAAAGTCTGAAAAAATTGGTCTGTGGAAACTAATTTCAAGTTTTTTAACTTTCTAATTGTAAAAGTTGATTGTGGAAATTGTTTGTTATAATTTTGTGGATTGACTTTTACTTTTTAATTGAGTATCATGAAATAGCATGTTGGACTGTTGGAGTTAGCATGATCATAGTACTCAATAGCGGCACTATAGCGGCCGCGTGTAGCGGCGACGAACCGCTACGCTAATCGTCGTAGCGGTGCGGCATAGCATAGCTGCAAGATGTGATTTTGAATTGTTCGAATAGGATTTGTTTATTTTTTGTTCCAATGACCCCTTTTGATTCATTTCTTTGCTTTGTGGTTTGGTTTTGTGATGGGTGTGACTTATATGATGGATTTGCCGAAAAGAAGATTGTCTTTGGATAACCTTGTTGATAATTAAGAGTGGTGTGATGAACCGCGTGTTTCAATCGTGGATTCCGAAAAATAGTTGTTTGTTCAATTTTGCTATGCTACCGCAGCTGCAGCTGTAGAATAGCCACTAGCTGACAATATTTTGTTTTAAATAGCGTATAGTGGAACAATAGCAATTTGTTTAAATTCTGTTACACTATATGCCCTTTTATTTTACCTGACAGCACTGGACATGAGTGTGGATATGCCTATTTTAGATTAACGAAGATTAGCTTCTAACTTATGCAAACTGTATCAATTTAATGAGAGATTTTGATTCTTATCTACAGTCTTTAATACATATATAGGTGTTTGGAGAAGTTAAAAGCAATGACATCTGAAAAAACTGATATGTGGAAAACTAATTTCAAGTTTTTGGCCTGTGTAATATAATAATAGCCTATTGTTTAAAAAACTCAGTGATATTTCAAGATTCTTTCAATTTAGTTATGTTGATAAAGACACTTGTTTCAGTGTTTTAATAATGGGTAATTGGGTGTCCAAACTCGTGTTTCATTGTTTATATATTTAACTGAAATACGGAGGATCACGAAAAAGTATGTTGGGCTGTTGGAATCACTATAATGTGATTGATATGTCTTAATATTTGAAAGTTTGTCATGTAATCCTTTGTTGGTTGCTTGTGCAGCGTGGCGATCCTTCATGCATGAAATAATTGAGATTGAAGTCATTCACATCAAACCGAACCGCCCTATTCTAAATACAGGTTTTTGCTTGTAAGAATCAACATGTCTACTTCCGTGTCCCAAAGAAAAGATCAAGTAGAGAACGTTTCAATTAAAGCTATCCCTAAAGGGTTAACCCAATGTGAAGAATGCAAATCGAACCCATCAAAATACAAGTGCCCTGGTTGCTCGATACAATCATGCAGTCTTCCTTGTGTAAAAGCTCACAAAACGCAAACTGGGTGTACCGGAAAGAGGAACCAGACTCAATTTGTTCCCATTTCTCAGTTTGATGACAGTATCTTATTATCGGGTACTTACTCTTCAAACTTTGTGTTATGTTATGTATGCCTTTGGATCTTGAGAACCTTTATCTAGTACCGAGACTACAGACTGAAGGCATGCCTAGTGTCCGACATGTGTCATTGTCTGAAAGGACACAGATACATGTGGTTACATTTAATCACTTCTATTATTTAAAATAATTACTAGTGCCTATGTATTAGTGTCAGTGTTTTATTTGATGTCCTTGTATGTGTCAATGCTTTTGTAGTTTTTTCGCCTAGTTGGCTGCATAAGTGCAACAACTTTTACTTCCTGTTTGGTATTATCTCGAGTCAACAAAAGGACCTGTCATTTTTGGATCCTCGGATATTTTACAGTAGTGTTTTTTTTATTTTAAATGTCAATGTTTTTATTTGGATTATGTTTTGAGCATTTTGAGATTATACATATATTAAATTTGCCAGGTTTCTGGTTGGTGTTTTGAAACTGTCATAAATGTGCTTCTTAATTCCCTTATATTTATTTTTTTCTTTCCTCCATCTAGATTATAATTTGCTGGAGGAAGTGAAGAGGGTGGCTGAAGCTGCTTCAAGAACGCGAACTAAGTTAGGCTTGTATACATATTTTAAGCTACCTAATCATCTCAAAAGCCTACAACATGCTGCTGGAAGCCGGAGCACAAAACTATTGTTTCTCCCTAATGGAATGTCAAAAAGAGAGAATAATCGGTCTCGATATGACCATAGGTATTTTTTCGTTTTTCACGACAAAAACATTTTTGTTGTTTGAGTATAGTACATAGAAACAGAAATTTCTTCCTTCTGTACTTAACACATTATTATTTTCTTATTTATTTTTTAACTTTCTGTGTTTACATGACATGTAATATACAAATGACCTCTTTGTATTGACTTATTTGAACATATCTACTGACATAACTACTTGTGAGACTGTTTCAAAGAGCTTATTAAAACAGCTTATGAGTATGACATGTTCATAAGCTCTCCAAGATAACTTGTAGTTTATAATATGGAAACAATTTGATTTGATTTTATCTATTGTTACAGAAATAGCTTATACTTAAACACATATGATAATAGTTTAAGCTATAAACTCTTAATTAAGTTGTTTACCCAAACAGGGCAAAAATGGCTGTGTGCAGCTTAGACTAATTAGTTTTTTTATCTAGTTGTGGCTTCTTAATGCATTGATGCCAGAAGGAGATATGAATTATAAGAATATTTTATATTTAGATAAGAAAACTATGGTCGAAGCTTTTTTTCAAATAATTAACAAATGTTTCTTTTATGCTTTCAGGAAGAAGTCTATACATTGGACAATAGAATTGCGTTTTCACTCGACAAAGGTTGTTTTACACGATCACGGGTAAGCGACTTCGATGATATCTTTGATTTGGAGTCAGATGCTATACCATATCATCTTATAGCATGCTTAAGAGTTTAGAGGATACAATTTTGAATGGACATTACACTCATTTATTTCAGAGTTAATGAAAATACAAGCTTTCGCTCCATTCTAGAGAAACATCTCAAACCAAGTCCTTGGAATCATCAACTAAAGGAATTTTGCAATGACCAATTGGATTGTCTCAAGCTCTTCATTCGTAAATACCCAAAGGTGGTTTTCTTGACTCCTTCCATTTTCTTTAACAGTCATTTTTGTAGGAAAAAATTAGTTTTGTAATATGTCATTTTCGAAGTTCAATGCAACATTAACTATTGTTTTGTCAATATACTATTAACTAATTATTGAAGAGAGAAAACAGGTGGAAAGTGATAATAAATAGTTAAGGGTATTATGGGAAACAAATTAGTATTTCTATCAAAAGTGACAAAATTTATTGGTTTTATTGATATGTGTAAATAATTTGTAACCGATGACTATATATGAACTGAGGGAGTACCTTTATGTGGTAGAAATCTGGTATAAAAGCTGGCAGACTCTTGGGTCGTTGATTGGCTACATCAAGATTTTACTTTTTTTTTGTTATAAATTTCTTCTTCTTCGTGGTAATACAGGGTCCCAAGTCACCCTTCAAAGAGTTGGATATGAATGCACCAATTAAACAACAATTGGGAAACGTAGTCATTTTGGAGTATCCTGTTGTCTTTGTTTTCTTGCCGTCTCACAGTATCAATTTCGAAGTTATTAAGGTCAATCCGAGTTTACCTAAATCACTTCCGAAAGATTTTGAGGTTAACCTTAGTCCGGAAGGTGTATCATTTCGGGAAGAAGTGATAGAAGATGACAACAACTCTGATGATCCTAAGGTTTTTGATCTCATGAAGCACGTTGAATCAAGTTCATCACATCAAGTGGTTACCGAAAATACGAATTCTGAGAATGTACCAAATGATTCATTAGATAAACTAGTGTTTGAAGAGGACAATGAGGGTAATCTTTCACCTGCATCTCTGATAGACAAGGAACTAGAAAAATTGTCTGAAGATGTGCCATTTGACTTCGATGAAGATTTTATGGACGATGCCTATTCTGATCTTATGTCTCACTTGAATCCTGAAGACTTTCTCAATTTTGATAATGAATTTGCCGAGAAAGATGTAAACGAAATAGATTTTCGCCGTGTCATTGAGGAGTTCCCCATGCCAGAGGAATTAGAAGAAGGGGAAATTCAAGAGTGATTGGTAATTATAGCTACTTGCGTTGAAAAATTGAGAGAATGAGTAAACATTGGCAGTGCGACGGTGTGACGAATCATATCATTTCTGTAAAGACCAAGTTGTTGCTCATAGCCACTTCAGATCAAACTTTGGTATCGAATTATTTTATTTTTGTTTGTCAACATAGTTTTCAAGAGAAATTTACTTCAATTTCATGGATCTTTTTCCAAGTTTTGTCCTTTGCTGCGCTAGGCAAATTAAACATTGTATTATTAATTTATTATCATTTAATGGATACATCGATGTTTTGCTAATATGATTTGCTTTAGTTGTTTCAGTTTCAGTTATATCTAACACCTTCAATCATTTTTTTTTTTGTTGAGCAAACCTTCAATTATATTGAATAAGCATCTTCATTTGATTTAGTTCTAAACATATCATTTAAGATTGTGTACTTGAAATAGTTGTAGGGTTTGCCTAGATGATCTAGGTTGTTATGACAAATATAACAACAGCAGCTAAGCTTTTTATTGCTAAGTGGGGTCGGCTTCATGAATCAAATAATGTCAGTATTCTATCGGTTGTTATGACAAATGCTATTTTATAAATTTTCGCATTCGTAAATTAATGGGGTCTAGGTTGTTATGACAAATATAACAACAACAGCTAAGCCTTTTATCACTAAGTGGGGTCGGCTTCATGAATCAAATAATGTCAGTGTTCTATCTTTTGTTATGACATGCTATTTTATAAATTTTCGCATTCGTAAATTAATGGAAAATTTGTCATTCTCTCCCCATTTGTTAAATGTCGACATATTATGGTCTTGTTTTGATTAGCTTTTAGGATTTTTTATTAGGAGGAATGCTAGCAAGACACCTTCTAACACACACTTTTCAACACACTCCTTTTGATTAGTTAAAATTCACATGGGTCCCACCAAATCATGTGGGTCCTAAATACTTTTTGTGGGTCCCATGTGAATTTTAACCAATCAAAAAGAGTGTGTTGAAAAGTGTGTGTTAAAAAGTGTGTTGCTACCATTTCTCTTTTATTAGCCTAATGGACAGTTAACTAATTGTTTGCACAAGCCCATACGTGGAGAGTGATGTATCAAATATAGGAAATAAGAGGTAAAGGTGGCATGGCAGAGGGAGAAGGGTGAGTAAATTGTGTGACTCATTCTATTGTAAGGGGGTGAAAGAGAGAGGAGAGGGGATCATTCAGATATTTTCTGTTAGAATCATTTGGTTTGGCTTAGAGAGTCATCTCTTCTCTGAGAGAGGCTTAACTCTGGCAGTAGAACTTACCATTCTACTGTAATTTTCGATTTCAATCAATAATACTATTTTTCAGCCACATGATTAGGTGTATCATGGTGTCAGATACGTATTGTGTCTGATACGACACTGACACATATGCTTACATTAAATTATATCATTTTCTTAAATTATTATTGGTGTCGACGCGTTCTCCGTTGTCCGAGTTTGTGCTTCATAGTTTTTCAGTTATCTTAATCCGGTTTCCTTTCAATTTTCTTAAAATGAGCTTTATAGGTGTTATGGAAAAGTTGATCAGATAACATTTTAGAAAGTTAATTTCATTTTGAGATATTATCATTAGAAAAATTCATTTATACTTGGATTCATTTAAATTCTTTTTTTGTAAGTGCTTGTAGAGATGTTTATTTTGAGGCAGGTTATTCATAGCCTCAGAAATCAAAGGAGAAATGAAAATGCATGATTCACACTATCAGTGATGGTTATGAAATAATTTTATTCTGAGATCATGTTGTATGAATTTGTCATATATGTTTCTTTGTAAGATTTGTCACCCTTGTACTAAAATCATTGAATAAAATAACTATGTTTCAATTGATAAGTAAACCCTTATGCGAGCAAGTCTTACATAGCTATAACTCAAATAAAAAATATTTGGACATAAACAAATGAAAAAATTAAATAAAAATAATTTAATCGCATCATTTAATTCTTTTTTCTTTAAATTTTGTATCTCTTTGAGTGTGTTTAAAACATCTCAGTTGGTATGGACAATGCATAATATATGCAAGGTCTGGAGTTCGAACCTAGGCCACCACAAAAAAAAAACATATTTTATTTGGGTTTGTGGTCAAACAATTATTTGTCCTCCTCCAACGTGCGCATAACTTAATTTTAATACTTAACTAAAATTAAGGAACATAAGCCAGTGCATACTTTAATTTTAATACTTAACTAAAATTAAGGAACATAATCCTCCCCTTTCTTCCTCTCTCTCCTCTCTTCTTCTCAAACCCTAGCCGTCACCCCCTTTCTTCTTCTTCTTTTCAGAGGGGTGATTTAGGGTCAATTTTGACCCAAAAATCACCTCTCTGAATTGTTTTTCCTTCTATCCTAATTGAATAAGTGATTTCACATATTTTCTGTTTTCTTTCGTTTGTTTTTGTGATTTCGTCATCTTTTAACGACTCTATTTGTTTTGATTTCCCGTCTTTGTGCAGTGTGTTTTTAATTTCTCGTCTTAGTGCGGTGTTTATTTGATTCGGGTTGAAAGATTAGCTTTGAGAAGGTGCAGATCCGATCAATGACAATGATTTTGGCATCGTCAACGTTGCAGATCCGGAGACATAAATATAGTCATATTTGTACGCATAAGTACTTTGCCGTTTTATGCTATTAACATGGATGATGTGAGTTTGTTCACAGATTCATCCTTTTTGTTTTTAGCGAATTTGGATTTGCATTGTATCGATGTACTCTATCAATTTGAATGAATGAATATCGTTTATTTTTGTCAAAAATAAAATAAAATTAAGGAACATAAGCCAAATTTTAATAGTTATTAATTTTTGGAGTTGGGTATGTAAAATAGTTAAATGAAGCAAATTTCATTTTTGGTCAAGAGACTTGAATTTTTTGTGATTACTGCAGAGGTCTTTATCACTAAAATGGGTCGTCATTTTATTTTTAATAATAAAATTAGTAACCAGTTTCTTTCTGCTATTTAGGTAAGAGAAGTATAGGTATTGTACACATTGCAGAACGGGTTACTGGTCATTATTGAATCTCAGTTCTGGTTTATATTTTATAATTAAAACTTTCATTACTGAAGCCAAATTCTTGGCAAAAATAAGGATCATACCAAAAATAGTGTAGACTAGCAAAATATGTTGTCAAATTAGGTAAAGATGTAACACGAATTTCCTAACAAATCACCAAGGCTGGTAAAAAGAAAAAAAATCACAAATCTATACTTAATTTTAAACTTGCGTCTGTTTGAGTAGTGTATAGAACAATTATAAATTACTTTATATAAAAATATTTCCTCCAAAACAAATATTAAAAAAGAATACAAAGTTTTAGATTGAATGAATACTCAATTTTAATCTTTTGTGTCTGTTTGTTTAGTGCAAGATAGAACAATTATAATTTACTTTACAGAAATATTTCTACCAAAACAAAGGTTCAAAATAATACAAAATTTTGGATTGGAGATTGAAGCTTTTCACCTGCAATTGTTGATAAAAGAAGTGGTGATGGGTCAATTTCACATTCATATTTTCAGCCCTTCACAACCAGTTGTAGGTGTTGAAAACTATCCTGTACAAATTGACGTGAATTTTAAAATCAATATTTTTCGTTAGCATGCAACTTCATACGATCCTGTAAACAATAATACATGTGTTAAATTATAATTATCAAATGTCTATCCCTAAACAAACATTGGGATGAGATGATAAGAGATTTCTTTCGGCTTAAACATATGTTTTAAATTCAAATTCGAATTCAACCTTGAAAATATAGTAGTATTAAATTCTCTTGAGAGAAAACTTTACTAGAGATCATACCCAATTCAAAAGATTAGTCTATGCTGTTATAGACATCAGATAATCGGTTGACAAAAAAAATATCAACCGTCCTAATCAAATACATTTGTAGCATATTTTTCTCTAGTTGTCAGAAAATAAAATAGCATATTTTCCTTCACGAAATTGCAATGTAGTAGTGTTATCTTTGAAATAAGTTTTATAGGAAGATGTAAAAACAATTTTCATTGGTAGTCGATTATAGAGAAAGTGAAAAATAGAGTAAATAGAATGCACTTTTCATTTAATTTTTCTTTGGAAAAAATAATTTGGGATAAAGAAAATAAGTTTTTATTGCTTATAATTTTGGGACGGAGGGAGTACAAATATTGCGTAGAAGTAAACAAAAAGAAAATTAAAATAAATGCACCAGCCGGGAATCGAACCCAGGTCTGTACCGTGGCAGGGTACTATTCTACCACTAGACCACTGGTGCTTGTTGGAAATTAAATGTAGGTTTTATTTTATGTTTCTTTTGTAAAATTTAACGTAGGTAACTACTACCTCTAGCTTTTGTTAAAAATAATTTACTTATTCAATTTTTATCTTTATTTTTTTAAAATAATTGTATATTTTTTATGTAACTAGAAATAAATACTAATGTGGTAAAATGAACTAATATTTTCTCTCTTAAAAGATAAAGTTTTAAAAAAATATAAGGTGGTTTTATTTATAAGAGAAATTTGGGTCAACAAAAGTTGATGTATTTGGTTAAAAATTCAGTCCAGATACATCAACTTTTGTTGACTCAACTTTCTCTTATAAATAGGACCGGAGAGAGAGTAAGTAGGAGCGTTCACGAGTTCAAGTCGACCTATTCAACTTTGTGATCCAAACAATTTAACCCGTGTTTTATTTGAAATCATTTAAGTTCGAGTCCAACTCAATCAAAGCAGATGTGATTTGGTTTAGGTAATACATTTATAATTCTAATTATGCGAAGTTGACCTATTCAAAAAGGTTACGATTTTATTGTTGTTAAGGTAGTTTAAGTTTTTTATCTGTTGTTCTGGTTGTGTTTTGATTTAATTCAAGTGCTAAAAATTTGTTTTGATTTAATTCAAGTGCTAAAAATTTAAGTTATAAAATTTACCATTTTGAAATTAAATGAAAATATCATGTGACATGACCTGATCTTAACTATCTCGCTCATCACCGGATTGAATTGATTCGTATTTGACATGAAAATATAGATTTTTGATCAAACTCAAACTTATGTCATTTGATTGGGTTGATTAACGAACCCGACATGTGAACACAACTAAATGTCCCTCCATCTAGAATTATATATAAGAAAAAAAATAAAATCAATTGATTGAGATCACTTGGTTAATGAGCTCCATCAAGTGATGAATCGTTTGAGAGAATCCGAGTTCAACACCTAAAAAAATAATTCTTGATCAGATTATATTTACTTCACGACCAAATTCTGAATTACATAACACAAAATAAAAAATTAAGTTAACAAAATTCGATCCACTCAAATAAATTTGAAAGATTTAAACCAAGTTTTATAAACAGAATACATCAATTTTTTTGACTAATTTTTTTTTTATGTTTTTTGTTTTTATATAGAAACGTACTTAGTATTGTCAACTACGTAGTTAATTATGTTGTAGTGATTATGTCATTATGTAGATGTTCAACGATGTCGTCATATCTTTCAAAAACTATAGTACTTGAATTAGCTTCAAAATGAAAACATATTTTTTTTTTGGTTACACCGAAATGAAAACATATAGTAGCACTCTTTGTGGAAATTCATTGTTTTATTTTTTTGTTGCATATATAGGGAAAAGAGAAAATGAAAGATAAAGGAAACAAAATCTGAGGATGAAAATTATGAGAGCACATGCAATCATGCATTTGCATTCCCTGCTCCTTGGCCTGGGGCTAGGGCACGACTTTGTCCTTGAGAGGAAGGGGTATTTATTGGAGCATATTTGGGGAACTCTCAATGTTACTATTATGGGAGAGAATTTCTAGTTTTAATTAAAAAAATGCACATTATCATTTACAATATAAAGGATGGATTGTTGGTCAAAAATAT
>Ga0228711_1007191_pt1 | contig 16216 bp, 10 predicted proteins | sample MedpolnodulmetaG_2_FD_177996 | JGI IMG/M metagenome (GOLD analysis project Ga0228711, IMG submission 177996) | Root nodule microbial communities from Medicago polymorpha collected in Santa Monica, California, United States - brown nodules | ecosystem: Host-associated > Plants > Roots > Nodule...
ACGTGGCAAAAGTTGCACAGTCAGCAACTGCCACGTGGCCAAAACCATGCCAAGTCAGCCATGAAGTGGGGCCAGGGACCTTTTTCAAACAAAAAATATTTTACAGGGATGTAATTCAAAAAAAAAAATTCACAGGGACGAAAATCAAAACAGGCCCAAATTACAGGGACGATTATCATATTTAAGGCTTTTTTTTAATTAAAGTTGCAAAACTAACCTTAAGTTATTAGTATAAATAATAAAGATGAATGATTTTTTGTCCAAATAAAAAGGTGACATGTAATCATGAACTTGAGAACTAGCATAACATAATGACGCCTTAGCTAACAAGTAGGCAACATTATTTGCTTGTCTCGTAATGAAATTTATCTTAAAGTTTTGATGATTCATAACTTAAGTTTTGCAAGTATTCATGATCGCGACAAACATGAACTTGGTGCTAAAGTTGCAAGAGATGCTGTCAACTACTTACTTGAAATCTGTTCGATAGACACTGAAGGAAACCTCAAAGTACTAAGACACTTTATCTCTTCTTTTAGACATCTTGCTTTCACTTCTTTAGGTTGTGGAAGACCTTTATATGAAGTTGTCTTCACTCCAATGAACTTTTCTCGCTCCTCTTAGGCACATTCCGACCCCATAACATCTTTGATCTTTAAAAATTACCGCATCAACATTGCACTTCACCTCCTTGGCTACCGGTCTAATCCACCCTTCTTGACTATGATCTGTCATTCCATTGTGTGGTATTCTTCTGGTTCTCTCCTTCCCTGACTTACGCGGACCTACTGCCACTGAAGTAAGACATCACACGTCATACGCACCGAGATACACGGTTGTGTTTCGATGTCATTCCACAACTTGTCGTTTCGTCGTTTTCATATGCATCAAAGGGTCATTACCAAATCAAGGAGTTGTTGGTGTTGTAGAGATTCTAGTAACTAAAAGAAAAGAGCTACAAAACCATCTGCCGTATCCAAGTTGTCTTGTATAATGTGCCATAGACCTATTGCACCCCACACCTCCTCTAGTTTTGCACATCCGAAAAAGTCATATCATTCATTCTCATATGAGCTCTCACAGTGCACGCAACATCACAACAATGTACACCGCGAGTTTGAAGCATGTGTCTCGTGGGTAGACACTCCCTTTCTGCTCTCTATAAGAACACCTTTACTTTTTTGTAGGATTCAAAGTCTCCAAAGTTTCATCCAGCCGCCTTCTAATCTCAGCTCGCTGTTATCCACTAGGTTCTCCATGGTATGGTGATATGTCGATTTAAACGTGTATTTCATATGGTTTGTGAATGTCCAGCATCGTCTTCTCCCATGTTGTCCATAATTGGCATGTCTATTATAATTATGGCGTCTCTCTCTCAATAAACGCCTTGATAATATCCACTTTCCAATCATTGACGCCTTCCTCAATTAGCTCGCTAACCATCACGCCCTTCATTCCCGTTGGAACGGTGCTTGTTGATTTAAAAAAGGTCATTTGACGTGGGCCAAAAAAATCATTTAATTATTTCAAAAATATATATTAATAAATATTTCTGTTTTATCATTTTCAATTTGTATGAATATGTCTAAATGGACTACGCTTGGAATTGTAACCACTAACCACACAATGACACAAATGTTTTCTCCTATTTTTTTAGAGTTTTGGAGAAAATTATGTGCCACCGATTAACCAATCAATCACAGGGTTGCACAGGTCGGAGTCACGTAATTAATAACGAGGTGCCCACAAAGCTTAATGTTTGTGGTGCAAAAGTTATTGGACCTCTCGAGTCATAAATAATCTTGTCCAATAATGGAATGGTTCTTAGAAAACAAGAAACATGTCACTTTGTTTCTAACTTATCTTATGGATTTTTATTTTTTTTCCGTTCAAAATGCTACTTGTTCCAACTAAACAATTGGATTTAAATGTTCCCTTAAAAAAAAATTGGATTTTAATGGTTTTTTTTAAATGGTTGATGAACTGAGTTTAATTTTGTGAAACAATTTTTAATTAGATTAAACTTTTTTGTCAAAAAAAAAATTAGATTAAACTTACTTCACATTTGAACCCTAAATTATCAAGTCTTATTCCCTTTAGAATGGGAGTGTTAAGACATACTTAAAAAAAAATTGTTCCTTATTTCAAGTATTTTTTTTGTCATTTTGACAAAAATTAAGAAGACACATCCAAAAAAAGAAATTAATTGTTCCTTATTACAATTATTCTTTTTGTTATTTTTACAAAAATTATGTAGTATATATTTTATTTAATGTGTTCATTTTGTAGATAAATATTTTTAAATTAATGTTAAGAATTTCACATTAAATATTCATGATCCGAAATTATGTTTATAATTTAAGCAATGCTAAGGACAAACTCTCTGTCACACTCTTTTTGACACACTCTCACTCATTGGTCCACATCACTAATATTTTAACATGATTTTTCGGTCACCGGTTGTGCTTGTTTTACAAAAACATAACAACGATCTGCAAAAGCCAAAAGCCCAAAAGGGTTCTTTTCTATGGCTTCAATTCTTACTACCTCAACAACACAACCTTCAAAAAACTTCTTGGATCTGTTTATGAAAGAGATGAAACAAAAAGACACAATTGTTAAAAAAAGATTTCTTCTTCCATGGAGTGAATCGATATGTATTGCCAATTTATTGTTTGTTTTGAAGATATGAATTTACAATTCACACCCATCAGCTAGTTAATTCAAAGTTTAGATGGAATTGCCCTTTCTTTCGATCCGAGAGACAATGTTCTATTTTTTTATCCATTGACATTCACCCATGAAAAACAATGGTTGTTAGAATACTAGCTTGTGGGGACGAAACCAAATGGTGTATGAGAAAGTGTAAAAAATTGAAACTGTTATCAATTATTTACCACCACCAAACAGTTATGGATTTCAATTAATAAGCCTAGTATGCATTTAAAACCGCTACAAAGTTTTAAAGGTCAAACAATGATATATGTCAATGAATAGATTTAAAGGTCAAACAGTTATTTTATAGGTCAAACAATGCAATTAATAAGCCTCTCAACTAATGTTAAAGTTAAACAATAGAGTACTGAAATTTTATCGTAGGAAAATAATACTTGTATTAGTTATAGTGTTATCGAAACAATGTTGGTGATGTTTGAAAATTACTCTTAAAGCATATTTAATTGTTTACAGGCATTACAAAATGCCGAAAAAGCTTCTACTGGATCCTAGTTTCCATTTGCTTGTGCTTGGGAATTTCTAGTCACTACTTTTTAGATCGATTTCTTGTTTACAATAAGAATGGTTCTTTTTTTTCTTTATCTGAAACGACAGTTAACTACCGCACATCAGCGAACAATCTGTCGTTGAAAGTAAAATGATTTGCTTAGGGTGTCTGAGAGCAAACCATAGATATCTATAAGCAATTCTCCTTAAGTTATAGTAAACTCTAGCGATATAAAATAAATTAGTAATTTTTTTAGGGGATAAAATAAATGAATAGCATTAATTAGAGATATTTTTAAAATAAAAAACACAATAAAAAAAAATTTAAAGACAAATTTTTTAGGATAATGATATATGTAGCGACGAATATGATCACAAGATTATCACGATGGGAAAACATGTAGTGGTAGTGGCTCCCCTATAACTTTCATCTATTATTGACTCAATTGACAAATCTAAAGGCTGCAATGAATTTGTGATGATTTTGCTATATTTTGCCCTGCGATTAATAGTATCTCCCATTTTATTAAGATGCATGTATTAAGGGAACGGGCTGACTTAAAAAGTGATTGAACCGATTTTAAAAGAGCTAACGTGAGTTAACTCTCGTTGAAAAATGTCGAGCGTGAGTTAACCCACGCTGAATTAAGAGAGTGAGCAAAATCAAAAGTGAGAAGAGCGGTTTTCTACATTCAATTGTGTATATCAATACATGTGAGTGAGGAGCCCCTTAAATAAGATCCCCAAGTTCGAATTTGAGTAGTTATAACAAATTACCATTAATTTCTCATTAATTTTTTAAATTATTTCCAACAAAATAAGAGAATTAAAAGAACTGACCATGATTCATAAAACTGATTATGAAGTTCTTATACAAAGAGATGTATGCATACATAGTATTCATAATACCGATTTGGATTCCCTGCAGTAGAAGTTCCATGTGGTTACACATGGTAATGAATCTCCGTCAATAATTTTAGATCAGACAACTCAAATTACAAAACTGTTAAGTTAATTTTAAACGATCTCGACTAGTAATTAATATCGGATGGATGAGACATGTAACTGTTGGAATCCATTTCCCTCATAATACGAGCTATAGTTTGTGAACTAATCACATCAAACACTAAGCTATGACATGTATAAGTATTTGACTAAGTTTATTTATAATGCATTCTTTCTAAAAGATTCTAGTTTTGAAAAAGTTGAGGATATGTAATAAGAGATGTGGAAAAGATGAATATGTATTACATACACAAACAATGATCTAAATCTAATCTTCAAAATGATTTTGTTAGGCTATCTAAAGGGTAGCCTTCATTCAGTGATTGATATTTTTGGAATGTGTAATCAATGTACAATTCTTGATGATCCAGGAAATGATCTAGATAACCAAAAATGCTTCAACTTCACTATCAAAATAAATAAGCCATAGCATGGAAAATGCATGAGAGCCACAGCCAAGTACCTGAAAGTCAAAAATGTCAAGAGATGTGTATGATCATTAGAAATTAGTTAAGTATTTATTCAACTACAAAATGTGACTAAATTATTTTCATATAAGCTGTGAATTGTTTTCATAAACTATCGCAGAAAATTTATTGAAATTGCATTATAAAATGTGACTCAAATACTTAAACAAATTGTTTGTAAGACCCAGCTCAACCGATATTATTAGGCTTCTGAGTTTGAATCTAAGACTTCGTAGTTGTGTGTATGTAAGTTTTAGGTTGTGTTTGCCACTTCTTTTATAGACCATAAAAAAAAAACACACATTGCTTCTTAGCGTAGAAGCTAGTATTTGGAGCTTCTGGAAATCACGACAAAAATACATCAGGAAGCGTGCAAACGTACTTTTATGTGTTGCAAACGGGAAACCAAACACATGCCAAGTAAATAACAATATGCTCACTTAGAAAGGATAAGCTTAAGCACTTGTAAATCAGTGATAAAATAGATTTATAGTTATAATGGTTCTATTCTTTTAAAACCTCATCAAATTCTCTTCAATGAGATGACAATTATTTGATCAATGGTGAGAAAGTAAAATTGAGAACATACCATAAGGGTGCATATGAAGATGACAAGTCAAGGAAAGGGTAAGGCCACCTGTGACAAATGAGGGTTATCAAATTACAAATGAAGAAAATCATTCATGTATTATATATTTTATATAAAAAAAAAAAGTAATGATAAAAAAAAAGAGGGTGTTAGGTTTTACCAAATTGAAACACAAGCATGGATTATCCACTGAATAATCACAAATGCAGCTGTCCACAATACAAAATATGCAAATCTAAACACTGGAAATCTCTGCATGTTTAGGAGTAAATAATTGTTAATTTTAAAGCTTTGAACTAGATTCTTAGCATAATTTTTTTTTCCAATTAAAAACATGCTTCATGTTTGATACAAAATAAAAAAAAATATTATAAACTATTAACTGCTATAAAAAAAAACTCACCATACAATTCAATGATGTGTCACCAAGGAGAAAAACAGCATTAATGGTGTGCATGCAAAAAATCAACTGCAAAAATTGAAAAGTGCAAATACTTTCAATTGAAAGAAAAGCATCTTATGACATTGATATATATATTCAATGCAAATCTCAAATTACTTTACTTTTTATAGAAATAAAAGTAAGAAACTTGGTGGAATTATCAAACAATAGGGACCAGTGACAATGTTGATGATACTTACAAAATCAAGACTGTAATGATTGGATGTTCTCACTGGATAAAGGACAAACCAAAATACAAAATCAGTGAGAAATACAGCACCTGCACAAGTCTATAATGAAAATGAGAAAAAATAACTATATCAATAGATTGTCTCCTGAATTTGATGAGAAACAGTTGAAACTTGTTAATCAAGTTAATCAAATAATGAAATCCAAATTAAATGTGTGACATCTATTAAAAGGTGCGAGATGATTAGTACTTCCTCCGGTCACTATTGTAAACAAAAAACCACTTTTAAGTTACACTCGATAACCAATGTAGTGGCGGTTTTGGAAACATCGAAAACCGTTACAGATTGCGATCACAGATCTTTACTTAAAATCCCGAAGATAATATACACTAATTGAATCACTAAATTAAATTACCTGATAAATTATTTGGAAAATGTAACCACATACACCAGCAATTTCCCTGGTATGAAATTCCTGATCAGGACTTTTAGTCAGTTCAGGAATATCTAAAACCCTTTCAAGAGCTGGAGCCATATAAGTGCTTACTGCATCTAATGAAGCACCATTGACTGTTCTTCCTCCAAATTTTTTGTGTTTAAATAAACATCCATATAGTGAGAAAGATGATGCAAGCTGAAAGTAAAATTGAGAGCATATGTCACTTAAATAATATATGAACTTAAAATATTTTAAAAAAATAGACACTACTACTAGAAAAACTAAAATTAGCTGCGGAAAAAATAAAACTCCTCTCTAATTTCCTCGTCACAAAATTTAGTGACGGAATCAGAGAAGGATTTCACGTTTTCCTTTTCTATATTTCCCTCAATAATTTAAGTTTTTTATTAGTGAGATATATAGCACATTTTCATGTTAATTTGTTATTTTACCATAATGTACAAGATTCTGAAATTCAAAGCCTTACCCCAAAGTAAATAGTGACCAAAGTGAAGGTCAATCTGTTCAACATAAGAAAAAAGGACAACGAAATTAGATTAATTACAAACAAAAGACTAAATTAAGACTAAATTATTCAAATATGCTTAATGTAATTAACTTACTGAGTGTAATAGTATAATATGCCAGCTCCTTCAGTAGCAACATTGGCAATGATCAAAGCCAAAAGAACAACAAAAGAAATGATTCTATAAACAAGTAACCATGAAGGGTCAATTCCCTTAAGACAAGTGTTCCAAGCTTCATCTTCATATAACAATCCTTCTGCTTCTTGCTGATTTTCATCTCTCTCAGAAGATCTTGATTTATTGAATCCTTCATACTTGAATATTAAATAAGATGCTAGAGTCATTGAGATGAAAATCCATAGTGCACAAAAGAAGAATCTCCAGTTCAACCAATAACTTGATGCAGTTGTATCTGTTGTCATTGTTGGTTGCCATGTATGGCTTGGTGACCATGTTATGAAACCCATGTGTAATGTATATGCTAATATTCTTGATGTAATGGTTACCCTTTTAATGAAAATTAATCAAGAGTGTTCAAAATTCTCTATTCATTCATTTCTAACACAATGGAAAAAAAAGAATGATGGTGAGACATCACAAAGATTACCTTAATGTGCAAATTGTATGAATTCCTATAGTAACCAAAAAAAAAGTATGTATAAGAAAATTTTCAAACTAAAATGCTAAAGATTGTTGATTGAAGAAGAGAATTTTGGTATGAGCCAAAAATGAGCCATAAAAAACTGAGCTTATTCATCAATTTTTTAAGACACTCACACTTATATTCCTTGCTTGAGATGAGCTTAGACAAAAACACATAAAGTTGAATACTTCATTCAAATGAAATAAATAAAAAAATTTATATAAGAAAAAAAATAGGAAAGAAAAGTTTGGCATTCACTGTTGACAAGTGAAGTTCAGAGAGTATAGATGCTTTGCTTCACCACTTTATGGTTAGAGAGAGAGAGAGAGTAATTTGTGTGAAGAGTATAACTTCCAGCACAAGGAATTTAGAGAAAGATAAATGGCATAAGATGCCTTTTGGATTTGTGGGGTGATCAAAATTTTCACCTTATTGGAAACACCCTTAGGTGAAGAATAGAATATTCATAACCACAAAAGGCACAGAAACATGATTTTCCTAACAATATATATATATATGCTTATTTATGGTCTCAAAAGAACAATATGCTCATTTATTTGTTTTTCCTATCGGTTTCAAGGGTTTGTATTCTTTGGTTCTCACATGTTTGTCACTATTATATACATTGTCACTATTGTACATGTCAGATTCATATTTCTCTAAAAAAATCTACATAACTCCTTCAAAATTTAAGTTGTTTTAAATAGAATTAAATTATGTCATTTTACAAAATCAATAAAATATTAATTTTGATTTTTCAATTATACTCCTCAATCTAGTTATTCTTCTTCGACTTGCAACACATTATCAGAATCTAAATCCCCAAATACAGCTCTTATTAACCAAGCCATTTTTTAAAGTATTTCCTTGGTTTAAATGTTGTTTTATGCTACACCCACTTTTTCAATCTAGAGGAAAACAGAGAGAGAAGTGGCGATGAAGATCCAAGGCATTTTTATTTCGGTAAAAAAATAATAAAGGGGATTTTTATCTATCCATATCAAAATTATATGAGTCAGCATCAATGAAATTCAATATGCATTGACACGTCAGTATAAACATGCCCCTTCAGTAAAAAAATAGAATGAGGGACCATTGGTTTTTCGATTTAGAAAACATACCGTTTAAAAAGAGAATTTACAACATATATATTATTGGATTGAGTTACGATCAGGTTACTTTTTTTAAGATGTTTTGCGGCACTATCAATAACGCTAGATTATTGGGTTGAGTCACGATCAGGTCACTTTTTTTAAGATGTTTTGCGACATTATCAATAACGCCGCCTCCAAGATAAAACAACTCAGTTCAAATGGTGCGATTAGCTATTGCGCCGTAGATAATCGTTTGAGAATAAACACCTTCAATAGGTATAAAATCAGTATGATATGGTACGAATACCAGTCGAAACCGAAGGGACAGAAGGAGTAGAAGAAAAGAAGGGCTCGTCGAAAAGGTAGAGAGAAGAAAAATACTCAAAGTTTCATAATATTTTTCGGTGTACTAGATGAGTTAGCCGAGCTCTCCTTTTATAGAGAGAGTTCGTAACAAACCTGGAGTCACTTAATTAGCAACAAACTTAATAATTAAACAAACTTAAAAATTAAGCAACCTGTTTCACGAGCAGATATCCAGATTTTTTTATTAGATTTTAACGAAATTTACAATGATAAAAATTCATTTAACGTTTCCATGTTATAAATTTTCTTTTTTTTTTATCTAAGTCCAAATCCGGCCAAACATTTTTTCAATTCACACGAACACTACTTCTATCAAATGAAACTTTGTGTTTACTCTTTCAACTTCCACTCAACCCACTTATATAAACACTGCTGGTGTGTTTGTCCTCTCCTTAAGTGGTACACTTTTTCAATTCACACAAACACTAATTCTATAATGGGACTTCTGTTTACTCTTTCAATTTCAACCAGTGTTCCAACAAGGACCAAATTAAAAGTGATTATATTTACATGATAAAATTAAAAGGATTAGTAATTACATTGACCAAAACTCAAATTTGTTATATTTGCAGAATCATTTCCATAATTAAGCTTTTTTTTAATAAAATTGCAATTAAAACGGGGAGCACATAAATATGTGAATTTTTAAAAATGTTTAATGTTAAAATTTCAATGATTTATTATTCTATGTCTATAAATACATTTTTTTATGACAAAATGAAGAAATGCTTTAAAAAATCAAAGTTCTGAAACAAAAAGAGTATTACTAAAAATGTAAATAGTATTTTCTTAAAATTAAAAAACTACATATTGAGACAAAACAAAATTTTATAACAAATATTTCATGACTCATGAAATTACCAAAGCACGTAATTATTTTTCTTGAGAAAAAATGACCAGTTAATTATATACAACTAACTATTTTCTTTCATCATTAGCAAGTTTACATTTTATACCAGCTATTTGCTAATTTACACAAGCTCTTCAAAAGTTATTATAGTTTTTTTTTTTTTTAAGTCTTACTCCTTTTGTCTTAGTTTGAGCTTACCAACAAGCAAATCAACTGGTAACGATCCGGGTTCAGCTGATGTATCCACTATATCATTAAACTCATCGTCTTCGTCACTGTAGTAATCATAATCATCTTTGTCATCACTGTTATTACCATAATCATCGACATCATCTAGGCCATCACTTGAATAGTTGTTTTCTGTACCATCTTGAAGGTATAGATTTGAACCTTCAAAAGCATCTTCACTTGAAGAAGTAAATGCTGGATAGGAGTGCTCTGTGGCATGTGAAATACCCTCAAATTCTTCTACCTTCTCCAGGAGAGCATCAGGACCAATATTAAATTCTTCTAGCAATAAGGCTTTGTTTGACTCAATTGCACTCTTCCACAGAGATAACATTTTTGGGCTTGTGCTGACCATTTCGCTGATGTGCTTAGATTGATTATCATCCACCTCGCCTGATTAACATTGTAAAGTCATGATGATGTTGTATAACCAATGTTATCAACCAATTATATAATTTACCATATATGATATAAAATAGAAATCAATTATAACACAAACAAATAGGCTATTATACATGATCATATATGACATTGGAGGGAATATATCGATTCCAAGAGAGCTTCCCTATGTCGAAGAAATTTCGAGGAAACTTCATTCACTGCAACTCCCTGTCTGGGAAACTTCTTTTCCTCATTTCCTCCCCATCAACACGTTATAAAGGTTCCCAAACAATTGTCATCGTATGTATAACCAGCCTCTACATAATCTAATTCAGCCATTCTATACTTCCAACTAGCTAGAGAAAATTCACCAAAACCTCAATGCACAAATGCATTTCTAGAATAAATCTTTCTATTCATGGTCACCGTAGAAGAAATCCATACAAAGAAAAATATAAAAATTGACTTTATATTATCAGCTTGAGAAATGCGTCAAAATATGTTCTAAACCCCTATTCTGTTTTAAGCACAAACCATTTCTTACCTAGATACGGGATTGCTTATAATCGCCTCATTGTAAACAAAATATATGAATTATTTGTATCTTCGAATTTTACTTTTTTATTTAGTTTTCTGTTATTCTTTTCTCTTTTTGAAGATACATTGGGAATTCTCATTCTAGTCCTCTACTTGGTCTACTCTTCACTAAGAATATTTCACAATATAGACACTCATATGCATGTATACTGTAGAAGAATTCAGTTCAGACAAGACTTTCGATACAAAAATGATGCAACCAATTTTTTTTCTTACTCCAACACATACCTTTATTTTCTAAATCCCTTGTAATGGTAGCTTCAGCAGGAGGAAAAACTGGAGCTTGAGGGTACATTGATTTCCAATCTTTGCCCCTCCAAATCAATACCTGTTCATCATCGAAAGACAAAAGCACACAAGGAACCAAGTCCTGCCAAAGCAAAAAGATCAAATTGCATGCTGTACAATACTACTAGATAATAATTGCAGCAATACTTAAGGACACAAACATGATGCATGCTATTGTACACTGCACATGACCTGTTTTATTATTATTATGTTCTATGAAACAGATTCATCATCGACATATCAATTACAAAGTCCAAAGCATATTTTGTTGCAGTGATAAATTGTAACAAGTCCCTCCTCCCTAAAGCTGAAATATAGAAAAGCCTGACAACAAAAGTAAGCTGATACCATACTAATTATCACGCCAGAGTACAACCCTGAAACACGAGTGTTGTCTCAACACTCATATATAGAAAATGAAATATTTTGGTAGTGGAAACCAGAAGAATTTATAGTGAAATAATCATTCCTTGGTAAGGGTACCTTGAAATTTAAAGATAGACCTAATGATCAATTTTAGCATAACCAGAGAGATGAAAACGTGAAGAAAAAAATCAAACCAATGAATCCTCAATCATACCCTTCATGTGAACTATGCTAGCTTGTACCAAACTAATCAACTACAGAACCCCCTTTACATAATGAGTTTAACGTTTATATTGGATAGATAACAAACACTTGGATTACACATAATGTTTTCAGCTGCCAAGCCTAAGCATGTACATTTTTTCTACATCCTTTGAGCATAATGTAGGTTCCCTCCACACTTAGAATTAATTCTATTAACTTAATACAAAGTACAGATATCAAAATTATTTACTTCAGGCAAAAAGAGTAAAGATAAAAGAAGCAATGTACAAGAAGACGAAGAAAGCTAGTTATCTAGTACCTTAAGCTTGGCACCTAATTTCTTATAATCACTAGGATCCAATCCCTTGCAGTCAATCTTCACCAAATGGCTTCCTTCAAAAGCATCTCTGACATCCTTTACAAGTGTTGTGTATACTCCATTTTTGGCTGCAACACAACACAAGTAAATGAGATGTTTAAATTAAGAAACAAAAGCAACAAAAAAACAGGGTGATTACCCCTAAAGTAGAATGCAATATCAACATTATAAGAGTACTTTACGGAATAAATATGCAATCAATAAAAAATTAAAAAACATAATGACAAGCCCGTTTTACTTGATTTTGATTATCTTTCCTCCAACTAAGATTTTGTACTCAAATCTTCTGCTGGTTTACTTGCATTGAATATTCTATTTTCAATACCTTACTCTACTAACCAAGAGATGTTCCTTCTTGACAATCCCCTTAAGAAGTCAAAAGCATCTCATATGGTCAAATCTTTTTATTTGGGCAATGGTGCTTGATACGTAAGTCTAATGACATGTATATTACCAGACTGACAGCTATTAATTGCATCAAATTGTAATTCATCCAACCTTTTTAAACACTAAACCTAAAGATTTGAATCTAAGGAAACTCTAGCCTCACCTTGCAACTGCAATTACTCTAGTCTAGACAATTTTTCAAATTTCTTCATGCAGTGTGCTGCCTCGAAATTAGAAAGGGAGATCTAAAAGTTAATAGATGGTTACCTAATTTACATATTGGCAACAGGCTTTTCCCTTTCATCCGTAATTCATCTGCTTCAGCTTTTGTTAATCCTTCTGGGGCATCTTGTATAAGTTTTGGATAAACAGGAGCAGCTGGCTTCCAGAGCATCACTGGATACTGTGGACGAGTCCGGTAATTGTAATTTCTGCCACGGAAAAGATAAACTACACCGCCAGCTCGATGAATTATTTTCCCCCCTGCTTTCTCCTGTCATGACAGTATAAACATTTGACTTCAAAGCAAAAAAAGTTATCATATGCAACAATAAACTTTCATGCACGGCTCAGTGATTGATTCAAGAGAAGAAAAAGAAAAGTAAAAGCATCAAAGAAATCTATACCTGTTAGGAACTCACAAAATGAGATTGAAACCCAGATAGAAAGAACTAAAGGATGGGAATGGTACTATTGAACAATGAACTACAAAGTCTAAACAGAAAATGGAGAATAGAATCCCCCCAAGGGTTTTTTCCTTCACAATGGATCTTTCCTTTCACTCACAAGCTATAAATTATACGGGTCGGTCCCCATAATCTGATTTCCGCTATTTACCTAACTAATGAACTGACAGACTGCCAGCTGTCATTGTTTGACCTTAAATGAGATACCCTAACAATACATTTAACTTGAAGTTCCTCCTTGCCCTCAAGGTGGGATTTGGGGACTCCCATTTTGAGAGACTTCCTGTTGATCATCTCCCAACCATTCCTCTTCCCTTTGGATTTTGATAATCTCTCCATTTTTTGTTCATTTTTTGCCTAGACCATAATTTGCATACTTTTTTTAGGCAATGGGTATCTGTGCTTGGGACAAAATGGTTGTCATTTTCAAATCTGAATTAATGACTTCATGGGCTGACAAGGTTTGTGAATGTTGTGTAATGTTACAAATCCGACTTGGACTCTGAATTCAGATTTTAGGAAGAATGGTCAAAGTGAAAAATTGGTCAAGGCTGACATGTACTCTGATGAGACTTGAAAGTCTAATAAACCATCTACTAGGAAGGAATATTTCAGACGGGCGTGTAGGATGTATAACTCTGTTATGCGGTAGTGAAATAGGACAGTAACGTAGCTCTTATTTAACTAATTATGCAGACCATTAGTACCAGTAATGAATTTCTAGTTTATGATGCAAGTAGGAGGTTAGGAAGTAGTTATGGCTGGTGTTTGACAAAGTTGTACATCCTATGTTGTACATCCTTCTGGAGTATACCTTCCAAATGGATGTTAATTATAGTTATACATATAAATTACAAAAACTACAGAAAAGATGCTGTTCCAGAGATGATGAACTCCTACAGAGACTATACTTTGTCCAAAACTATCCTAAAGAGAATATAATCTGTCCAAAACTACTGAATACACATCGTAAGAACCTCTTAGCCCCCTACTTATGTCATATACTACGGATAAATTGCTATAAACTGTTCTGCCTAATTTGATACATAACTGTTCAACATGATTATATACATAAATGCTACACTTCTGTCCTGCATGATGAAATACACAACTGTCCTACAAAGTTTTACATAGTGGTCGATGGCAGTAATTTTAGTCATTTTTATGACTAAAATTATTGGACTTTCCAGTGCCATCAAATAGTAGTTGATGAAAGTAGTTTTATAGATGTTAGTCATTTTGTTATGATATGGAGTGTTAGGCATGTTGAAATGAAGGATGGTGTCTAGTCGAGCTTTGGTTGTTTGAGACTATAGGATTTTGAGTGAAGTAATAATGTCTTTCTCAAGCAGAGATCCACAATGAGAGGGGGTCACTTTGTTGTCAAGAAACAAGGTCAATTATCCATTTGTGAAGGGTTGGTATATGTTGTTATCAAGCCTTACAAAGATGGAACCTCATGCATTTGCATGAATAGGACTTCCTGTACAGGATTATCAGAAGGAATCCACTAAAAACAGTTTCAGCACAAACTACTCTAGTTGACATAATTTTATTTTCATTTGAAGATCATAACCCATTGTGCACAATCTATACTAAACCAATAATAATATTATGCACGTGTTGTTATGTTGGTATTAAATTAATGAGGAAGTAAACAAGACCCGGGATTAATTTCAAACCTCAATATGGCGGCAAACATTATCCATATCAACGGTAGGAACGCCTTTACAACGAATTTTACAGACGCGGCGACGCTTCCAATGTGAATGTATCAACTCCAACATGTTATGCGTTAATCCATCCCTTCCTACCATCATCAAATCAAAACAAACACCATTAACACAGTCCAACCCTTCACCTTCCACAATTCACAATATATCTATCTATTCTAAAACGGTATTCCAGAATGACGTGTGCAATCTTGCACTTGCACGAGATCTTTACCAGTTCCAAGGTTTTGAATAAAGTCCTACGACCACAACCTGAACCATTATATAGCGATAAACAGAATACACTGCAATTGAAGCTGCTTTGACCTATGAAGCACTCACACTAACATCCATCAAACACGACATTGACACAGACACCAATACTAATTTGAGAAATGGAAATAATTTAATGCAATCACGTGTGTCTAATACTTTGTAACAATTGAGACTTCTGATCGAAGGTGTGTCTGGTGTCCAACATTTGTCTGTTTCCAACACTGACACATATGATTACATTCAATTATGTCATTTTCTCAAATTACTACCTAGTGTCAAACGTGTCAGTGCATCATAAGCAGCTACATTTGACAACAATTATCGAAAATATCAAATATCGCAAACAAAACTACCTTAAACTCGAACTCACCGAGATTAACTTGGCGATTATCGGCCATCATAGGCTTAACAAGCATTTGCACCTCCCACTTTTTAAGCGGCTCACCAAGTATCTCCTTTCTACTCACCCCTTCTTCAGGAAACTTCCCAACCGGAAACGGCCCCGGCATTTCAACTTTCTTAACACCTTTCATCCCTTCCGGAGGAGGATTAAACGAATCAAACAGCGGAATATTCTTCTTCGACTTCTTCAACGGTGCTTTCCCTGTCCACGGCCTCGGCATTGTGGGAGGTTCAAACGGTAAGAAAGCAGGTTCACGGATAGCAATTGGTTTTACTTTTGGAGTTTCGGAGTAACTGAACTGAAACTCAAAGGGTGCACCGGGGAGAAGGTAGGAGACGCCGGACTCGCCGATGATGACGGAGCGGTCGTCGGAGGAAGGGATGGTGGTGGGGTGGGTGATGGGTTTGTAGTATTTGGAGTTGCGGTGGTGTTTGAGGGCGGGATTTGGGTTTGGTGGTGGTGGGGGGTGTGATT
>Ga0228711_1007193_pt1 | contig 16212 bp, 13 predicted proteins | sample MedpolnodulmetaG_2_FD_177996 | JGI IMG/M metagenome (GOLD analysis project Ga0228711, IMG submission 177996) | Root nodule microbial communities from Medicago polymorpha collected in Santa Monica, California, United States - brown nodules | ecosystem: Host-associated > Plants > Roots > Nodule...
AAAAATAAATACAACACCAAAACCAAAGCCACATAACCCTTTAAGAAAGGGTCTTCTTAACTAGGGATTTTCCTTTAAAAAAATACTCATAATATAATACCTGTCCATGATGTGTAAAATTAGGGTGGTAAAAACTTGACTTTAATACTAAAGGAAGAAATTCATATCTCCTTGAAAACTAAAATTAATATACAGCTTGAATTAATAATTTCCTCTCCCACTTTTTTTAAATGGCCACAAGGTAAATCCTATTGTGTAGTAATAATGATAACCAAGTATGAAATGTAAAGTCCAAGAACCAAACAAAACCTGCAATTGAGTTGATCATGAATAGTAATGAATGAACTATATATATTAGGTTTATTTCCATGCAATATTGGCTGAACCCAAGAGTTCCCCCAAACACTTCATCATAGAAGGATTTTCCTTTTTTTTTCTTGCTATAGCCCTTTAGATGAAGAGTTCAGAGGAACTCCAAGAGACAGCCAACAAAAAAATTCCTTACACTAATTGACTTAGATAAACAAATGCACAGCAAAATGTGCTATTTATTGTGGAGAATTTTATGCTCTTCGAACAAATTAAAGGTGGTTTGTAATGTTGACATATATATGTGGAGAAAACTGCAAAAGGAAGATACTTTTCTTTGCTATGAACCTGGTCATAATGCTTGACAAGAAGGGGGTGAGACTATCTGCTTCACTTAGTGATGGTGTGGTCTCGTTTAATGTAAAAGTGATTCAAAACATTGGTCTAAAAAGTGAACATTACGATATTTTCTTGCTCTTCCAAGTCATTTTCATAATTTTTAAATGGCAAGATAGGGAAAATATCATGGGCTATAATATATGTTTTTAGGAAAATCAAACAATATACTGTCAAAATAAAGGAAAAACAAAAAATATCCCAAAACCTTTTGATATTGTTGAAAATGAACAAGATTCTACAATATTTTTTAAATATAAAGATACATAATGAACAATTTTAATTTGTAGATGTTAACAAATCATTAATTTTTCTAATATATAACAGTATAGTGTTTATAATCTTAAGTATTTTTCTCAATGATAATGCTGTTAGTATTTTATCACTTACACATTGATAAAATTTGTGTATAAATATTTATTATATAAATTCTTGCCCCCATAAGTCAAGTTTTATGGATCCGACATTGAGCACACTTGTTTTTTTATTTTTTTATTTTTTGTACTTGTAGATCCGAAGTGAAATATTTTAAATATTTATTGAATATATACTATATCTAAAAAAAAAACATATGCAACTAAATTCAAGCGTCAACATGTGGAGAAGAAATTTTCAATCAATGTTGTGGCTGGCTGTCAACAGGTACTTTTCCTTTAACACTTAATATGACGACTATTGCGCTTATTCTGAAAGGTGATTCTCATGCCTCTATGAAAGATTGGCGAGCAATAGCCTTATGTAATGTAGTGTATAAGGTAGTAGCTAAAGTGGTAGCAAATTATCTCAAAGTGGTTCTGGATAATTGTATCTCATATACCTAATCAAAGATACAGCACTAGTGCACAAAATATGAAAAGAAAATGTGTTGCTATAATTTGTTCCTTTTTTGTTTATTGGAGTGAATAATAGACATATTTATTAGTTTTTTTTATGAGAAATTAGCAACGATGGAGAAACATGATAATATTAAAATTATTGCTTATTTTTAGAAAATTTGTAATTTGCCTGGACAAAATTAGGGTACTACACGAACCTATAGATTTTTAGCATGATGCTAAGAGAGTTGTTGATAGTTTTCATTCTACAAATCACAATGCTACATAATTTGGTAGTATTCTTCAACATTGTAAAACTATCTTTTTTTATTTTTATTTTATGAAAACTCCGGTGTGGAGTTTGTGGGAAGGCAAGCAAATGTGGTTGCCCATGAGTTAGCCAAGGCAACCCCATTATCAGCTAGTTTTCATATATTATTTAATATATCAAATTGTATTGAACATATTTTGATTAATAAAATGCTATAATTTACTCAACGAAAATAAAATAAAATTCAAGGGACATCCATGAAGATGTTTCTATTTATATTATAAAAATGCGCTTCTATTTAGTGTCAATTTTTTAATTTTTTTTTTATTGTTTTTGGAGATCAAAGTCAATCGGTTTAATCTAATTTAATACAAAGATTTTTTTTATACATACCGAATCATTCAGTTTAATTCAGTTCAGTCATGCAGTTCGATCAGTGATCTAATGGTTCGACCAGTGACCCAATATCCTTACAGAGTCGATCAACGGTCCGATTTTTGAAACTATGATTACCACAGGTAGTAGTTATATTATCATCTTTCTATTACCTATGCAAGTTAAGTGCTTCAATTACAATGCAAGTTGAGTTCTTCAATTACATGTTTGTTGAATTTTGCACATGGGTGGTTGGCATCATACAACAATACTCTAACACAAAGATATGGTAAATAAGAGTTCTTGGGTAGTTTTAATTGAAGAAATAGTTCTTTTAATAAATACATAATGTCATAATGCAATCTGAAAATTGTTTTATGACAGCACTCAAAATTGTGATTGCAGTGAGTCTGATTAATAATGATAAGGCAATGGCATTTTAACTTATCTCAATTACTGATAAGAGCCAAGAGGGGAACGGAAATGTTTTTTTGTTATAGGTTGTGCTCTTAAGACTTTGAAGACAAATCCATTTGATCCACATCAAACTAAAATAAAAATAGCAAAATTTAGTAGAGCCAAAGAAGATCTGAGCCTATTTATTAAATGAAACAAATAAATCAAGATGTGAAAATACTAGTCAAGGTTTAAAAAAACGGTCTGTTACCAAGAAAAAGGCCGCGACAAAAAGGTATAGGCAGCCGATGTTACCGTTTTTACAAAGGGAACAAAAATTATGACGAAACGCCGTTACATCCACGACGAAATAGAAAATATGCCATTCATGACAATAAACACAAAATCCGGATATTGTTTCAACTTGTTTCAACTGAGATAGATGAAAATCATATTTTTAGTACATATTTGATCATAAATTACATAATGTTATCTGGTTATTTAGTTCAGAACAGCCGAAATAGCGAAATCCTATATATACGCGACTACGGCCTTAGCTTGACCGCGACCGTTAGTTAAAACCTTGATACTAGTATAGTTTTTTATTGCAATTTTAATTTTCAAATAAGAAACACATCTTATTATCTATTTTTATTTTTATTACATACACCATATATTAAGGAGAAGTTGTACCAACGTAGGAACACATGCAGTAGCTACCTCTTACCATTTCTTGAAATACAAGTTCCAGTAGAATCATCGTGGTCATATTTGTGACTACAATCATAACTACAGCCATTCTGATCAGTACAAGGTTGATCAATAATTGTGCAAAACCCAGGGCCATAATGAAAAAACATGTGCATACGTTAAAGGGTCGACAAGACTATTAGAATATCATTGCCATTATTAGGATATTATTGTTATTATTAGAATATAATTTTCATTAAATAGTCATGATTGTGTAACAAATATACAGAGAAACTGGCATTGTATATGTATCATTGAAAATCAATAGAAAGACATGACCTATCATTCCAATATGGTATCAGTAAGCATATGTACTGATCCTAAACCCTAATTGTGCCGCTGCTCTCCTCACATAACCGGCTGCACAACCTTCTTCTTTCTCTCATCTCACCCACGCTGCTCTCATCAGCTTTCTTTCTCTCATCATGTCTACCGCACAGTCATCTCCCTCCTCCTCTCCCAAATCTTCCTCCTCCTCTCCCAAAAACTCTGCAACCACGTAGAATACCAATCCTCCCATTCATCCTGCATTCACCATCTCTAACATCACCAATTTTTATCAAAATTACCCTAAGTATTGAAAAGGGTCAATATAACACCTAAGTATTGAAAAGGGTCAATATAACACTTGGTCTGAACTCTTCAAAATCCATGCTCGTGTTCATCAAGTCATTGATCATATCATCCCATCTGAAACCACATCATCTCCTAGTCTCAAAGACACCGATCCAAATCTCCGGTCACGTCTTGATGCTGTTGTCCTTCAATGGATTTATGACACGATTTATGATGACTTTCTTCACACCATCATTGAGCGGGATTCAACCGCGGAAAATGCTTGGAACCGATTATTCAAAATTTTCTATGACAATAAAAATTCTCGGGCTCCCTACCTAGAGCAAGAATTATCTAATGTCCATATGGAACAATTTCCTGATGCATCCACCTATTGGCAACATCTCAAATCCCTATCTGATCAACTCTCTAATGTTGGTGCTTCTGTGTCTAACGAAAGGCTTGTTCTTCAACTTATCTTTGGCCTGACAAATGCGTATGCTACGGTGGGTTCACAAATCCGTCATGAAGACTCTCTTCCACCTTTTACAAAGCTCGTTCCTATGATTATCCTGGAAGAAACAACTAAAGCAAAGAAAGCAGCAAATTCCATCAGCAACTCTGTTTTCGTATCATCTCTTGATGATAACGCGGCCTCAATAACTCCCTCTCAGCAGTGTAACCACCGCAACAACAACAACAGTGGTGCTGGTCGTGGTGGCCGAAACAATGGCCGTGGCAGGGGTAGAAACAATGGTTGTGGTGGAGTTCGTTCCCAGCCTCAGCAACATCAGTGGCTTCAGCTTCCCTCTCAGCAGCCTCAGTGGACCACTCCCACATATCCCAGATAGCAGCAGTGGGCATATCCATGACAGCCATGGGCCACTCCACTGTGTCCATATCCGACAACCGGTGCTCCCCATCAACAAATAGACATACTAGGTCCTAAACCTCAGCAAGCTCACATGGCAACTTCTCCACCTCATGTGAACAGTCAGCAAGGCTCATCTTATTATGCTCCGACCGACATCCAAGCTTCTATGCATACTTTCTCCATCTCTCCTCCTGATGATCAATGGTATATGGACAACGGGGCGACTTCTCATATGACAGGAAATGGAGGTAATTAATCTCACATCTTATTTTAATACGAGTAATAATATTACTGTTGGAAGTGGTCATCATATTCCTGTAATTGGTTGTGGTAATGCATCTTTACCCAATTCCCTAACCTTAAACAGTGTTTTGCATGCACCGAAACTTATCAAAAACCTTGTTTATGTCAGAAAATTTACAATCGATAATGACGTTTCTGTTGAATTTGATTATCTTGGTTTTTCTATGAAGGATTTCCAGACAGGAACGCTTTGAATGAGATGTAACAGTTCTGGCGACCTTTACCCTATTCCCACAAGATTAAACACAATAGCACTACCATCGTCTGCCTTTGCTGCTTCATCTAATGAGTTATGGCATAGTCGTTTAGGACATCCAGGAGCTCCTATCTTAAATTCTCTTCATCGAAACAAACTTTTGCTATGTAATAAGTTTCGAAATGATTTCTTTTGTCACTCTTGTCCACTTGGGAAACAAATAAAATTTCCTTTTTATAATTCATTGTCATTTACTTGTATTCCTTTTGACATTGTTCATAGCGATCTTTGGACTTGTCCGGTATTAAGCTCCGGAGGGCATCGTTACTATGTGTTATTTCTTGATGATTTTACTAATTTTTTGTGGACTTTTCCAATATCAAACAAATCACAAGTACATACCGTTTTTTTTTACAATTTCGTGCTCACATTAAAACACAATTTGAACGTGAAATAAAATGTTTTCAATGTGACAATGGCAAGGAATACGACAATGCTCTCTTTCATAAGTTTTGTGAACAAATGGAATGTCTTTTCGATTCTCTTGTCCTCATACCTCCCCTTAAAATGGAAAAGCCGAAAGAAAAATTCGTACAATCAATAATATAATCCGAACCCTCCTTGCCCATGCTTCTATTCCACCAGTTTTCTAGCACCATGCTCTTCAATGGCCACTTACCTACACAACATACTTCCAAATAATAAACTCACTCTCCAATCACCCACCAAAATTCTTTACCAAAAAGACCCGTCATATTCACACCTCCGAGTATTTGGATGTCTTTGCTATCCATTAATTCTATCCGCCATTAGGAATAAACTCCAACCTCGGTCTACACCATGTGTCTTTCTAGGATATCCGTCTAACCATAGAGGTTATAAGTGTTATGAATTGTCAAGTCGTAAAATCATTATTTCTCTACATGTCATTTTTGAGGAAAATACGTTTCCCTTTTCCACCATGAATGCTCTTACAACGACTGACTATAACTTTTTAGATGATGGCATAATCCCCCTACTTCCCTCACACTTGTACACCACATATCCAGGAACCCCCTCTCCTAACTTAACCACCACCCATTCACCATGACCAACAACCCAACAAACTCCTACCCCTCAAACCACGAACCACACAAATGTTCCCCTCTCACCAACCTCCTCGTCCCATCAACCTACACCCACGAACAACGACATCATCTCCACAAACAACACCTACCACCACTTCTCCACCGATTCCAACACCCATTTCCCCTCCTGCACCTCATTCACCTCAAATGAGAACCCGTTCACAACACGGTATTGTCAAACCTCGTACGCATTTCAACCTACACACATCAACCAACCAAACCATCTCTCCTTTACCTACAAATCCCATTGATGCATTAAGAGATCCTAATTGGAAAATGGCATGAAAGACGAATATTATGCTCTTATTGAAAATAAGACATGGGAATTAGTTCCTCGTCCCTCTAATGCTAATGTTATTCAAAGTTTGTGGATTTTCAGGCACAAGAAGAATTCTGATGGTTCTTTTGAGCGATACAAAGCTCGTCTTGTAGGTAATGGTGCTAATCAACAATTAGGTGTCGATTGTGGTGAAACCTTCAACCCTGTCGTCAAACCAGCCACTATTCGCATGGTACTTAGCATTGCAATATCCAAATCATGGTGTCTCCATCAACTAGATGTCAAAAATGTTTTTTTGCATGGAAATCTTGACGAAACTGTGTATATGCACCAGCCTCTTGGATTCCGTGATCCACAATATCCTGAGCATGTTTGTCTCCTCAAGAAATCTCTCTATGGTTTAAAACAAGCACCATGTTCCTGGTACCAAAGATTCACTGACTATGTTGCCACATTGGGTTTCTCTCACATGATCTCTAATCACTCTTTATTCGTTTTTCATTGTGGCCTTGATACTGCTTATATCCTTCTATATGTGGATGACATAATTCTCACTGCTTCATCTGATGCTCTTCGTGACTCTATTATATCTAAACTTAGTTCTAAATTCGCCATGAAGGATTTGGGTCCTCTAAGTTATTTTTTGGGAATATCTGTCACTAAACACACAGGTGGTCTTTTCTTGTCTCAAAGAAAATATGCAGAGGAAATTATAGAACGAGCATACATGTCCTCTTGCAAACCATCACCCACTCCAGTCGACACCAAGGCAAAACTCAGTGGCTTTTCTGGGAATCCATATCATGACCCAACTAAATATCGGAGTCTTGCAGGAGCACTGCAATATTTAACTTTCACAAGACCCGATATCCCTTATGCAGTACAACAGGTATGCCTATTCGTGCATGACCCTAAAATGCAACATATGTCAGCATTGAAGCGTATCATTCGGTATATTCATGGCACTGTTGATTTTGGCCTTCACTTACATCCCTCCTCTGTCAGCAAATTGGTTTCTTACACTGATGCAGATTGGGCTGGTTTCCCAGACACCAGGCGATACAGCTCTGGTTGCTGTGTTTATCTTGGTGACAATTTAATGTCATGGTCTGCCAAACGCCAACACACCCTCTCTCGGTCCAGTTCCGAAGCCGAGTACCGCGGAGTCGCCAATGTAGTATCTGAATCTTGTTGGATTAGAAACTTACTGTTGGAACTACATTGCCCAGTCATAACATCCACTCTAGTTTATTGTGACAATGTGAGTGTTGTCTATTTATCTGACAACCCAGTCCAACATCAACACACCAAACATATCGAGATGGATATACATTTTGTGCGTGAGAAAGTCACCCGTGGCCAAGTACGAGTCTTACATGTCCCTTCACGTTACCAAGTCGCTGACATCTTCAACAAAGGACTTCCGTTGCAACTCTTTGATGATTTTCGTGATAGTCTCAACATTCGTCAGCCTCCCGTTTCGACTACGGGGGTGTATTAGAATATCATTGTCATTATTAGAATATTTTTTTATTATTAGAATATAATTGTCATTAAATAGTCATGATTGTATAGCAAATATACAGAGAAACTGACATTGTATATGTATCATTGAAAATCAATAGAAAGGCAAGGCCTATCATTCCAATAAAGACATGCTTGTTATTTGGCCAAAGTCTTTTCTAGAGGATCTAAAGGAATTACATTGCTTTTCACAACTTATATGACATGAATCCAAAACCTTTGAGCATTCACCTTCTACCGGTATCAATTGCACTTTGGTCCAACAAATTAGAAAAAAAAAGAAGAAGCAAACATTAGTGAGATTCATCATTTATATAGTTTATCTAGGGAATCAGATTGACTGCAGTGACAAAAAATTGTGACACATGCAGTCGCAGAAGAATCCATAGCTGTTGGATAGAGATCATATCGTCTAAATTGTGGTGTAAATTTCCATTTTCTAAAATGAAGAATACCGAGCGGAAAATTTTGACCTTATGATCTTTATATAACAATTAGAAATGTGTTGATTATATAGGTGAATGCATCAAAATTTTGGCCCTTAAAAACAATTATGACAATGGTGAAGAGACAAAGATTTATACCTGAAACAACGACAACCACCAAGACTACAAAAAAACATGAAGAGTTTACTACCCTTTGTGTTAGGTTTAGCGGCTGTATCATCTCTCCCTCCAGGCGGATGGGAAAGTTGGGGAGTTAGGCCACCGGGAAGGGGTGGTCTGGGTTTGGGATCTTTCTCGGAGGAGACCTCTCTTCGTCAGGGAATTGGATCTCCTTGCCGATCTCCTCAGGATTGCGACTAGGCTTTCGAGGGTTGTTAGGGACGATGGGTGGTCTTGGACTAGCAGTCCCGATGGTCGCTATTCTGTGAAGTCGGCCTACTCTCATCTCTTCAAGGCTCTTCCGGCTGCTGGCATTCCCAAGGGGGTGGTTTTGCAGGCGGTCTCTGCTGTTTGGAAGTCTTGGGCCCCGTCTAAAGTGATTGTTTTCTCGTGGCAACTTCTTCTTGATAGGATCCCGTCGCGGAGCAATCTCATTAGGTGTGGTGTGCATCTCCCTATCGATGGGAGGGGGTGTGTTTTCTGTGATGGGTCGTCTGAGTCATCGGTGCACTTGTTCCTTTCTTGTCCTTCTTTTTTCCCGGTGTGGTATCAGGTGTCTCGTTGGCTGGGATGGGAGTTTGTGATGCCTCTAGGGCTAGCCCAGCAGTTTCAGGCCTTTACGGGGTTAGGAGGGGGGAGGAGAGTTAGGTTAGGTTTGCTTCTTGTTTAGCATGCTGTTATCTGGACCATTTGGGCATCTCGGAATGACCTTATCTTTGCTGGTGGTGCTCTTCGAGAGGAGCCAGTGGTGGATAGAGTTAAACTTTTAGCTTGGAAGTGGTTCCAGACTAAGTGCCCTGCTAGTCCCTGTTCTCTCTATGAGTGGGAGGTGCAGCCCATCCTGTGTTTGTATCGGTAGGGTTTTGTGGTGGTTGGTGTTCCTGGGGCTGCTTGTGGGGTTGGGTGGGGTTGTATCTCCCCTTCCTTCCCGGTGTGGCTTTCAGGGTTTTCTTGTTGTTCTTTCTTTCTTGCAGGTGTTGCTGGGCTTGCTGTTGTGGTTGGCTTTCGGCTTTTTGGTGCTCCCTTTTTGCTATTTCCTTTGGTGTTTGGGCTCCGTTTGGGGTTCTTTTGGGTGTGCCTTTGGCTCCGTCTGTGGGGCTGGAGGTGTTTATTTAGGTGGTGTTTTGTGGGGTATCGCTTGGTGCCTCCTTTTCTGTATATTGTTTTAAACTTTTTCTAGTTATCTAATATATATATATATATATATTTTTTTTCCATTCAAAAAAAAAAAAAAAAACGGTAAGCCATTAGACAAATATTCAGTCAAAAATATTTTGATGTGCTATTTTATGTGGAAGTATTTACTTACGGTGATGGAATTTTTCCGTAGGACAAACCAATTAGGATATACCTACGAACTTGGAACGTAGTTATAGAACCTGATCAGGATAAAAATTAAAGCAAATCAGCTTGATATACTTTCACACTAGCTTGCTGCCTTGGGTATATTATACATATATTGTGTTCAAAGTACAAATATACGTGACAATTTGTGTGGCCATGTATAAAGTTTGTTTGCAATCATTAAGTAATGAATTAATCTAGTGTGGTGACAAGAGATTTTAGACAGGACAAGCTCACAAGAAGAGAAGACAGTTAGATGAAAAATTAACTAAATAATGCCCGTTTTATTACAAAAACTAATGTGTTTATTTAAATCATTAAATGATATATATATATATATATATATATATATATATATATATATATATATATATATATATTTTGTCTAAATTGGACCTGGATTTGATGTAGTCTTCAAGTCCTTGCAGTTACACAGTCAAGCATCATCCGTCGTGCAATCTTAATTGGACGGCCCATAAAAAACAAATTTTATTTTTAATTTATGACTTCAAATATATTGAGATTAAATTAGAACTGATCAATCTTGATTAGACGAATGATGATACTTGACTGCGTGACAACTGTAGGAACTTGCCGACTGTAGCAAATACAGGTCCGTCTAAATGGACCTGGATTTGATGTAGTCATCAAGTCCCTGCATTTACATAGTCAAGCATCATCCATCGTGCATTCTTAATTGGACGGCCTATAAAAAACAAATTTAATTTTTAATTTATGACTTCAAATATATAATCAGAATTGACCAATCTTGATAAGACGATTGATGATACTTGATTGCGTGACTACTGCAGGGATTTGCCGAATGTAGCAAATACTGGTCCGTCTAAATGGACCTGAGTTTGATGTAGTCATCAAGTCCCTGCAGTTACACAAACAAGCATCATTCGTCATGCAATCTTAATTGGACGGCCCATAAAAAACAAATTTAATTTTTAATTTATGACTTCAAAAATATTGAGATTAAATCAGAACTGACCAATCTTGATCAGACGATTGATGATACTTGACTGCGTGACTATTGCAGATGTATTTGAACTTGTGACAATACAATGCAAGAACTACTCCACCTGAATTTTTGACTTGTTTGTTTATGATGATATATAGTAGTGCTGATTCAACTCCAAGAGTTCCCCCAAACACTTCATTGAAAAAATGGCTATCTTTTCTCATGGACTATAGACCAAATAGATTTTCTCATGCATGAAGCGTTCAAAGGAACTCTAAGAGACAATCAACAAAAAGCCAATAAGCTAGATCTGTTAGACTAGTTTGCTGCGTTGGCTAAATAATGCGTAGTGTAATGTTGTATATATAGTACAGATATTTGGTTCAAAGTACAAATATACGTGAAAATTTGTGTGGCCATTTATAAAGTTATTATCATTGAACAATGAACATAGTCAGGATGTTTGGCAAAAGGAATTGGTATATTATTATGAAATCAAATATACTCTTCTTGTATGTCCACATCAGTAAAGTGCTTCAAATCTTCAAAATCTAACAGAAGGTACCTCCTAAACTTTTGATGGTCCTGTCATGCTAGAATTGAAAAAAATCAAATGTTATAAGAAAAATACAGTTCATTTTATTCCAAGGAAATGCAGAGTTATAATGTAACATACTAACACTCATTTTTATCCATGGCTTTAGATATATTCCTTGCTCACGTCATATGATTTGAAGACCCCCGTTGCTATAATTTCATGAGATCACACTCACAGACATTTGATTCCATTTAACACTTGTATGATCTTCGAATCTTAAAATGGAGGTCAAAGCAAAAAATGGAAGAATAAAATGCGGCTACTCCATGTCTAGATTTCTCATTTGCCTTTTGTTCAATTTTTCGTCCAGGTTCACTTCTTTGCATATCTCTCTCAAGTTTTTATCATGGAGAAGTGCTAAATCTATACTATTTTTTTTTGTGGTGTCCGAGGTTCGAACCCGAACCTTGCATTTATCATACATTGTTCCTATCAACTGAGTTAAGCTCATGAGGACGCTAAATCTATACTATATTTAAATGGTATACATTTTTAGAGTGACATTTTCACTACTTATTATACCCTTTGACAATTTCCTTATAAGAATGTTATATCGTTGATGTCATGCAAAAAATACAAGAATTTATTTTATATTTAACATATTATTGGTGTCGGTCAAAAAGATAAGTATATTTTGTTACAATATGAAAGTGTAAAATACATATACACCTATAATTTTAATCAAAATAAAAATTCTGTAAAAACTATTGTTGTAATTTATTCAAATAAACACAACAGAAAGAGCAGATAGACAGGCACAAATTGCCCTTCTGAACGCTAGTCATTATAATAAATAAATTGCGCATCTTTGTTCAGCTCAAAAAACTACATGGATTTTTTTTTTGGCAAGAAAAACATTAAATTTCTAGTAGTGAGCGAGCATGGGGACATCACACATGCGGGACATTATTCCATGTTAATATTGTTTTTCTTTCAAACCTGTTAGTTATATGGGCCATAACTCATCTGCACCAAACCGGCTTATAAGGTTAGGGGTGTTGGGACTTGGTTTTTCCAATAAACCCCTTCATGCTTAGTATTATTTGGTTTGATGCTAGATATAAATGGTGGGTGACATGCATGTAATTACTTACTCAAATAGCATATTAAATGTTTATACTGTATTTAACTCAGATTTCTAGCACCTGCAACGAAACAGGCAAAACTGCTCACCGGAAGAATAAAACAAAACAACAAAGCAGATAAAACGGCCTAACTAAAACACCCCACATCCCACAACCAAACTCAAAGGGTAAAAGAAAAGCATTAGGGACCACATACAACACCAAGGAAAGAGACAAAGCCAGAAAAACTCATAGAGCTGCCCCAAACCTCAATAGATCGAATCCATCTGTGACAACTACACATTTCTCTATTGGTTCCAGCATATTTTGAGTCTCCACCCCACTGGTAGAGAGAATAGCAATGTACAAAGTGTCTACCGAAGAACCACTTCTAAGTGAGAAATTGAATCTTATCGAAAAGTTGCTCAACCTCGACCGGTTTACCCACAAAAATAAAATCATTATGGGATTTACAGAGGATCCAGACATTCGAATGACAAATCAAAGCAAAACTTAACCAAATCCTCGCCCTCTCACCAAATTACATGAACATCTAAAAAAGACCCAAGAGACTCTCCGGTAAAACCAACTTCCAAACCCTAGACACTATTAGACATAACACAAAATAAAATGAGTCTTCTTTTTCCTATCCCTAAAAAAACACACATAGTACTATGGATGTCTAAGATGATCCTCCGGGGCAAAAAATTATTCATGGTAGGAATCCCGTCAAGAACCAGCTGTAGAGCGAAAATCTACAATTTTGATGTTGCCTAACTCTTTAAGGACTCTCTCCCAGCCAGCGGTGAGACAACACAATGAGATTTAACTGAATACAACTCATCAGAAGTATGTGTCCATCACTAGGAATCATCACCCTCAATATCCTTTGACTCCCTCCAACAGCTCCTCCAACTCCCTGACTAACCCTTGCTCCAAAAAAAGAACCTCTCCTCAAACTCATATCCCACTATCACCCTTCTCCCCCTATCAGCCATAAAACCCACGGTAATCCCAAAATGAAGTAGACATGATCCCATTCATAATCAAAACATCATCCCTCTCACCCCTCTTCCTCCTAGGAAACCATACATGAAGTAGGCATCCCATTGTCATGTATGCATATTAGTTAAATGTTTTTTTTTTTATACAAAACATTCAATAATTTTTAAATAACTTTTTTTTACAAAGCATTCAATATGTTATCCTTTTGAAAAATATGTTATATTTTGCATCAAACTTATTATTTTACAATATCTTTATGATATTATTATTAACAAAAAAACTATAATTTAGATATTTAAAAACGATCCAAATTAAAGCACATTAAATTGAGTTATTTTTTTAAATTAATCATCCAAAATCAAATATAAACACATATTATTTATCTTTAGATTGATAAGAGTTTGTCTCATAACCGAATCAAACTTCACCACAAACACATACTATTAACTATAATAATACATTCCTAACGAAAGTTCACGTGCATGTGATTTTTTTTATTATATGTATCATTATTGAGACTTATCAAATATCATTAATTTAATAATTTCACTATTTAGTTATACTAATTTATTTATTTCTAACTTTAAGTTAATTTTTTTTGACCAAAACAAAATTAACTATTATCATTAATCAACCAATGTTCAATACAAGAAGGATAAGAATAAAAAATACGGTGACTAGCCCAAGAACATGTCGCCCTAGCTAAAGTATGAGCAACCATGTTCGCTTGTCTCCTAACAAACTTCACCTCAAAGTTGGAATGTAAAGATAACTGATAAATAATACTAGAAACTATAGCACATAATTCTGAATCACCATGGCCCAGAGACGATAGAGCTTGCACTAGAGTAGTTGAGTCAGACTCAAAAACAACCCGATCCCATCCATTCACAACAGCAAAGTGAATGGCATCGAGTAAAGCTATTGCCTCCCCCTCCAAAACTGTCATATTTGCCCGCTGCCATTTCGTTTGAGCCTGAATAAATTGCCCACGGGAGTTTCTAACAGAACACGCAAAAGATGTAATATGGTTACAGTCATGAAATGCGGCATCCACATTGCACTTCAACCACGTCTCACGCGGTTTCTCCCAAACCGAGTTGTTACCTTGCACTCTATTCTGCCCGTGTTGCACAATCGTGGGTGAGGGCTGTTTTTGAACCTTTTGCCATTGCTGTCATGCATCTAGTGCTGTCCTTCCAATGCTTGATGAAGTTTTTTTTGACAAAAATGCTTGATGAAGTTAAAATTAAATGTTTAACTCAGTTAAATTTGACTTACAACTCTATCGAGCGAGAAACTCTTGGGTGGACACTGGGATTTGGACCCTCTATTTGGTTACACACATAAAAAGAAAAAAGTAGAAAAAATAACAATTAAATAATCATTAATTTTTAAATGATTATATCATGTCCACTTTTTTGAGTGTGTGATCAAATAGAGGGTCCAAATTCTTGTGTGCATCCAAGAATTATTCCTATCGAGCAGCATATGAAACTCGCACTAAGGGTGACGTAACTCCACCTGCCCAACGATGAAACGTTACAGGTATAGGTAACTATGAGTCAATAGTTGCTTTTAAGAATTTTTATTTGTCCCGTTTTGGTGCTGTTTGTGGCAGAACCGATGATGCCAAATGCAATTAGAGATAATTTCTTCGGGGACCATTTTGGTTTGCCCAATTTTTACTTTCCTTAGATTGTTTTTGTTTCTGGCATACTTTTACACTTTATTTTAATAAATTTTATAAGTTTGACCTCATAGAATAGGGGTCTCTTGGTGGTATCAATCTAATCGGGATGTCTAATTATCCGCTTTGATGTCTTAAAAAAAGTTAAATTAGAGTTTTGAATAAATTTTTAATCAATTAATCATTTGGGTTTTAATAATTTAATTTTAGTTATTATTTGAACCATTCAGTATGCACTAATTTAATCATTTAATTATTAATTTAACTTTTAATTAAATCATTTAAATATTAATCTAACTATGTAGTTAGGAAATAGCAAGTATAATCGGTACCCCCATTGATATAGACTCCTTGACATGCAACAGAGCTTTTAGCCATTATGCGAGAATTTTGATGGACATATATTTATCCAAGCGGGCCTATGATGAAATTTCTAGTGGAACGGGAGGTTTTGGGTTTAAGGTGGAAGTTCAATATGAGCGGCGACCTCTTTTTGCCATCATTGTTATGTTATTGGCCACAACATCACTACATGCAAGTGGCTGCATCCAGAGGCAGCAACAGACATTCACATTTCCTTGAGCCCGTGCCTTGAAGCTTCGGTTTCTTCCTCGTCTTAGGTGGTTTGTATTTGTTGGAATAAGGGTGTTTCACAAGTCACCTATTAAGTTTTGACAATAACAAGGTATTAAAAATAATCAATTGGATATGCTAAACAATTTGTTCAAGTGTGCAGGATCCATAATCAAAGTACTATTCTTAGAGATT
>Ga0228711_1007195_pt1 | contig 16212 bp, 7 predicted proteins | sample MedpolnodulmetaG_2_FD_177996 | JGI IMG/M metagenome (GOLD analysis project Ga0228711, IMG submission 177996) | Root nodule microbial communities from Medicago polymorpha collected in Santa Monica, California, United States - brown nodules | ecosystem: Host-associated > Plants > Roots > Nodule...
ATTTATTTGGAAACTCTCACGTTCAATTTGAAAAAGAGGCAGCCTGTTTACTCTCATCGGTTCAATGTGTTTACTGTCAAAAGAAAATATTTCTATTTTTTTTTGTTGATTAAACCCAACACTTTTTGTAAGTATTAAAAAAAAATAATAAGTGTATATATTATAGTATAGGTACTGACAATTTATTTAAGACAAAGTTTGAAAATATGTGTACTGGAGTCCAAATATAGATTTGTATACTGGAGTCCAAATTTCATATGCATCAAATCCACAAGCTTTAGATATTCTTAGACTTTGATGCATTGCAGGTCAACTGAAGTGGATTGTTATCATGTTCCTTATGAAACACATAGATATATAGATATAGATAGTTGTTAAATTCGATTTCGCAACCCATGTGTCATGGTTGAAACATATATATATATACAATATCAATCATTTTTAATAATTATCAGTTCTAGTAAGAAAAGCACACCTGGAGCATGATAAAGCATGTTATATAATTTACATTATCAGTTCACAAAAAAAGCGACAAGTCGAGGCATAAGATCTTTTTTCTACTTTTTGTTGGAGGTGATTCTATGGAAGAGTGATTCTATGGTGATTCTAAAGTTTGTATGTTTATGACGGAACATTCAAAGGTCTCATGCATATGGAAAACAGTAAATATCAGTTCGAAAATAAGTTATAGGAAGAAAAAGCTCACCTGGAGTAACATAAAGTGTGATTTTTAACTCCTTGAGTTTTTAATATCTCTGCCATCTGTAGAAACAATTGTTACAGACGGCATATGCTACATGATCCAATTCCAATCCTCGTCGAACTGCACTCTCCAAATTCATCATCCACATCCCACATAAAGAGAACTTCAAGCTTATCCAAGTGTTGGATGCCAGTGGGTATATTCTTCAGATTAGGAAAGCACACTAAATCAAGAGTTTTCAAAGAAGGCATTGATCCTTTGTCGATAATAATTTCTCTCAACTTAAAGCATGACCAAACATCTAGTTTCTTTAATTTCTGAAACCATCCATCTTGAAAATGCAATTGTAAACCTTCATACTTTCTAATCACCAAGAACAAGCTCAACAAGTGTTGCAAACTTTTTAGTGATTGCAATGGATCTTTATCTGAATACGGCCACTCCAACCTCAACACAGTAAGATTTTGAAGATCTAACATCCATTCTGGAAACTCCTTTAACCCCCCTTGTAGTATAAGTTTTTGAAGCATAGTTGGCGGTGAAATCAAATTCAAATCAATGGATTCATTATCATTAAAACTTGATTCAACATACAGTGTCTCTAAGTGTTGCATTTCACTGATTGAGGAAGATAGAATGCTTCCATTTTCTATAGGAACACCATTCAACCCCAATTCCCTTATCAGCTTCAGCTTTCCTAACGCTTTAATTACCTCTGCTGCTCCATCCATACTTAAAGTAACATGCCAATGGATTTCGGGACTTTAACTTCGTCATCTAATTTCGTAAAGCTTAAATACTTCAAGTGGATGAAATTTTCAATATTATTAAAAACATTCTTCATCCGAAATCTTTGAAAATGAATAACCTTCAATAACTTGTACTTTGTAGGGATTCCACTATCAAAGGACGAGGATATTTCATTTCCAAAACAAAATAGTGACCGAACATGAGATCCGTAAATACATTCCCTGAAAAAATCGTCAATGGTTGTTGTTGATAGGCGCCGAACTATTCCACTTAAGGATGTCTGTCCATCATCACTAATATGCTTGCAAAAATCAAACTCCTCATTTTTTTCAATGATCATTTTGCGTATTAGATCATGAACACGACAACCTTTAGTTTTACCATCAATTCTAACTGAAGATACTTGCACCAAACTTCTATGGATCAACTCTGTTAAATATCCTTCTGCAACTTCTTCCAAAGTCTTTCCTCTTTCCTCCTTCACAAACCCTTCAGCTATCCATTGTCGAATCACTCTCTTTGATTTAAATTCATAATCTTCTGGATATACTCCAAAATACAACAAGCATGGCTTGAGATAGCAAGGCAAATCATCATAACTTAAACTTAAAATTTTTGTTATCCCAACTAGATGTGTATTTGTCTTCAGCTCTAAATTTAGATTTTCTCTAAATCTCTGCCACTTAAACACATTTTTCTCTCTTGTAGATAAAACGCCACCGATAACAACAACTGCTAGCGGTAAACCCTCACAATTTTTAACAATTTCATTAGCTATACCAATGAGCTCTTTTGGACAACACCCATCACAATCTTTTTTGAATACCTTCTTATTGAACAACTCCAAAGACTGTTCATGAGTTAAACGTTGCAACTCAAGCTTCTCAATGAAAGAAGTTATATTACAAGACACCACAACTTCCTCTTTCCTTGTTGTTACAAGTACCCTAAGGTGCTTCGCCCATGTTTTGACTCCTTCACTATCGTTGTCTCCTTCAACTGCAGCTCTTCTATCAGCATCCTTAAGGAAGGCTTGGATGCTTTCCAGTTCATCTTTAATGTCTGCAAATTCCTTGTGAACACCTCTCAACAGATTGGCTTCTTCTGTTAACAATGGAAGCAGTTGGTCAATAGCAAAAGAAACTGCCATTTCTGCCATTTGAGTCTAAATTGTGCTTATTGTTGTTTTGTGAGATGAAGACTATTAGTCACTCTTTTATTTCCACGAGATTTGTTAAGCACAACATCAATTATGAAGAAAGAAAAAAGGAGGTTGCATGGTATCCAGTAAATGGGAATCTAAAAGGCTGTCTTTTGGATAAGCAAAGGACTAATGTCGGAGAATGTAATCATTAAAATTTGAATAGGGAAAAAATTAAAACATTCCGTTGTATCAATTAAAATTTGGCTTATCTATAAAAGTATATAAACAATGGCAATTTATATGGTACACTCGAAAAATTTGAGTGTATCGGTACACCTATATTTAAATTAATAGTTTTATGAGTTATATTTTTTAAAAAATATTTTCTATGATTTACGATTATAATAACTATATTTTATTTTTCAAAAGTGTTGGCGAAGCAAAATTAAAATTTTTGAATTTTTTATTACTTATAACAGTTTTTTTTTTTTAAGAATACTCATAATAGTGAATATTGATTATTTTCCCAATAAAATTTAAAAAAAAAATTAGTATGATTCTTTTTTTGAGGGATAGTATGATTCTTATAAACAATGAAATGATGTTTTTTCTTATGAAATAATATTTTCTAAAATATAAAAATCGATAAATGACTCTTTATTACATAAAAATGATGGTTAACTTATTAATTTATGAAACAGATGTACTCGTAGAAACTCCCGTAAACAATACCCCCTTTGCAATTTTTTAATTGTCGGTGTTGTGAATAAAAATGTTTTTATTTACTTTTGTTTTCAAAGTTAAATATGTAATGATTTGTTTTAGGGGACGTAATAATGATTATTGTGTTGTCATATGTAATGATTTGTTTTAGGGGACGTAATAATGATTATTGTGTGGTCAATAATAGTCTTAAATATTTATTGTGGAGAAATAAATAGGTTAAATTTTTTGTTTTTTTATGGCCGAGGTTCGAACTCCAGACCCTGCATATATTATGCATTGTCTATACCAACTGAATTAAACTCACGAGAATAAATAAGTATAATTAGATAATATATTGTCAAAGTTGTAAAAAGAAAAAGAAAAATAATTTCATCATAAAAAAAATTATAACTTTTTTTTTTGTGTGTGTGTATATATATATATATATATATATGAAGATAGACCAAATGACAATAGTTATTAAAAACTCACACATATAATTAGAGGTGTTAGGATTTAAACCTTAATCACAACATCTGACTTATAATATTTGACATTTTTGCTAGTCGAAATAGGACATGACACGCCACTTTTATTTAATTTTTTGGTGTATATAAATAACCTTAAAATGAAAATAAAATATAGAAATATACTCTATTTGTCCCTAATTTAAAAACTTAAAAAAAAAATATATATATATATATATATATATATATATATATATATATATATATATATATAAAAAGTTCTTATAGAAATTACTAGGTGCATTTATTATTATTTTCAATCATAACATTAATTAATAATATTATTTCATTCTCCTTCAAAAAAAATTATTTCATCCATCTCAAATTATAAGCCCTCTGAGAAAAAAAACATGTCTGGGAATATAAGTCGCTTTTCAATTTCAATAAAACGTTAATGATTTTTTTTATTATATTGTTAACTATTTGTTACTCTATCTTCTTTTAATCTTTAATTTATCTTTCACATATCATTGATTAAAAATAATTTGGTAAAACAATTTATAATTTCTCTTTCTCATACACGTTGAACTACAAGAGGAAAAAAAAATAGAAACTCGACATCATTGAAAAAAGAAGAAATTCACTTACCTATATTTTATATGGCCAATTGTTTGCATATTTCTTCATTTTAACTGGTGTGGGACATAATCCCAACACTAATTCAAATATCATTCGATAATGGGACATTTTCCCAACACTAATTCAAATATTATCAATGTATTCTATTATTTTGAATGAATGAATATCGTTTATTTTTGTCAAAAAAATTCTTTTATTCAATTATGTTATAATTTCTATTTAATTTTCTTATGCAAAAGTATTAATGCACTCATTGAACCTAGGGATTGTGGCATACTTAGAGTTGGTGCCTGAACTTAGAAATAGAGCAAACACTGTTTTCCAAACATTGTATATTGAATTTTATTCTTTTCCCCTTGCTAAGGTAGACGAGATAGAACTTTCCGTTTGTATAACTACTAAGGTAAGAGAGAGTATGTGATAAACTTTTAAGGTTCATAGATTAATTTGGAGCATTTAAATGATAATTTAGGAATCTCAATTCTTTTATGTTTCAATTACCTCAAGAGAGTAATGTCATACTCTAATATTATGTACGTTGGCCTATTAGACCCTGTATGATTGACAACCCTGAACCATTTAGTGTTGTGTATAACCTTAGAGTGATCAGCAGATAAAATTTGACTGCTGGAGGGACATTCTGCCCTATCACATCCTTATCTTATAAGTGAATGTTGACTTGTCTTTAATCCAACAATGAAATAGAGAGGATTCGAACTATCTGCCGCTAAAATTCTGCAATCAAACCAGGTTATTAACTCACTACTACGTACTTTACGCAATCAAATAAAACTTGCAGACTCCCCCCAAATTTAATGCATTCATTTTTATTTTATATTCTAATAAGCAACGCTAAGTTGTCAAGTTGAAACGTCTATCCATGTGGAGACGATCTTACTTACTACTTTATTACTTGTGAACGATTTTGTATATTTATCGAATTTGTCCATCATCTCATATATGACTCATTTCCATCATCTCAATCGACCCTAAGTATACAGTGGACAAACTAAACGTAACCCAATTCATTCATGGCAAGGGCCACAAGTCATCAGATAACTACATTATATTCTTTGATTGCCTAGAAGTGGACGACCGTAACCTTTCAGCTCAGCTCCTACGACAACCATTGTGAGACACATCCATTCGACGACACATGGTTGGTTTTCTGGATGGATTAAGTAAGGTTGCAAGATATGTTATTGCAACGTGCCATAGCATATGAAGAGGCGGTACAGGCGTATATTTATATATTCTTAGGCCTTTTTCCTCCGCCACACTTGAGACAAATGTTTTTAAGATGGATCGGAATTCCAAGATTATATGTTGCATGTTATTATACCCGAGTGAGGGATTTCATGGTATTTGAATTTTGTATCCTATGGAAGCAGGCTTCCAATAATATGTGAGGTTTTTTAGAAACTTGAAATTGAAATGTAGTCTCATATGGTCGATATAAAGATCCTATTATCAAGAGCCTCAACAATAGTGTGATTATGTGGAAGCTATCAAGGTTGATGATGGGCTTGCTAATATGGAGAGTACGTAAGAGCATGATTTTCTTTTGTTTGAGCATTCCCTTACAGTATCACGCTCTTAGAATACATTGATTTTATGGAAGTTTTTACTCCTTGTTTGATTTCTGTATAATCTTTCTTTTGAGCCTAGTCTTTGGTACCGTTTAATTAGGAAAATAAAAGTAGTCAATTTGGTTCAGATTTATACTGATGGTACAACCGATAAAACTGGATATTTAAGGTATTAAAAAAAAAATAGTTCGGTACACAAATATATTGATTTGTGTATACTAAATGCTCTTTTTATTAGCACCCATTTCCTTTCACAGGAATTTCTCAAAATACATATAGTAAAATCTCAAGCGGCACAAAGGAATTTGTACTCGTTCTTGATTTACTTAGCTTAGAGGTGAGGATAATCAATGCTAAGAACAAATTTTTACAGCCTTCCACATGGAGATAACTATCGTAGTCTGTTTTTCACATCTTGCAATACAATAACAGAAGATCAAAGGAATTTGTTGGCTATGTCTCTATGAAGTATATGGAACAGTAGGAACCAATGCTTATGTGAAGGTTCCATGATGAGTCTAGAATGAGTTACTGATGTGACTAAAGACCATAATACTTCCTTTCAGATTGAGGATTCAAGTTCAGCTACAACTCTCTCTACATGGATCAATCAACCCGAGGGAAGGTTCCATCAAGTCTAATATGGACTCTGAAACTTTTGCTTCAGAACAGAAAACTGGAATTGGAATATGTTTTAGAGGCAACCTAATGAATTTATTTGTGTTTGGAACACCTTTGTGAAGAAGTCAGTTCTTGGATTTGGTCAACTCCTTGGTTCTCAAAGACGCTTGAACTTCTTCTAAGGTAACATTGCCTTTTTTGCCATAGAGCATGGTATCTTTGAAAGATTCAAAAGGTCTCGGTAGAGCACACAACAAGAGTATAATTTTATCTTCATCCTCAAGATGCACCTCAATATTCTCCAAGTCATCATGTATTTTGTTGAACTCCGTAAGTTGCTCCATGATTGCCTTTGACTCCACCATCTTGAATGGGTAGAGTTGTTACTTTAGGAATTGCCGATGAGCCAAAGACTTTGTCATATACAAAGACTCCAACTTTGACCACATCGATACCGTGGTGGTTCCTTCGCTACTTCTCTCAAAACTTTATCCCCAAGGCACAAGACAATGACACTCCTAGCCTTGTCCACCATCTCGGTCTTATCCGTTTTTGACATGGTGACCGGTAACGCACCTTCACCCTTCAAAGCTTTCTCACACTTAACATCTTGAATCTCAGATGCTATTCGACGACGAGGGATCATAGTTTTGAGCTTATGAAGTAAAGCTATACACCCAGGATCTCGAGGTTGTTGTCGTACCTGGATCAAATAATCATCAATGATATCTTTTATGCGAAAAGCTGCTTCCCAAAGTTGCTTCACCCATATTTTGACTCCTTCACTGGTGTTGCTTCACTAATTTCCTTCAATCCACTAAATAGGAATCCCTAAAGCCTGAAGTAACAAGGGATTAAGGCAACTTCTATCATGAAGAAAGGAATAAAGCAATTGCCTTGTATCCAATAAATGGGAATCAGTAAAGTGTGTTAACTTCTATTATGAAGAAAGGAATAGGTCACAGATTATTTAAAAGAAAGTAAACATTCAAATTTGAGAGACAAAATTAAAACAATTAGTTTAATTGATTGGAAATTTATTATGATTGCAATGAAACTATTTGATATTTACCGATATATGAGGTTGGGTGTAGCGAAAGGGGTTAGACTGTCACGGCATGGCAAACAAAGTGAGATTAAATTAAGGGCATGACATTGCCACAAATACGAATTAATACATTTTTTCATGAATAACAATTCAATAAATTTTGTAGAGAGAAATCAAATAAAAAAATTATTAGATATGTACTCACATTTTTTGGAATAAACATTCAAATTTTTCTTTTTTGTTTATCTCTCCCATCTCCCCAAAGTTTGACATAGAAAATTTGAGATTTGAAAGAATTGCTTTTGGAAGCACTGTGATAGTTTACAGATTGAGAATTTTGATATCTAAACTCAATAACTTTCAACCAATTCAAATCTTTTACTCTTAGCAACTAATACTGCATGATTACACTATGTAACATATTTAGCCAGTCATGAACTGATGCAATGCCAAACCATGATACAAAAGCTAAACATTTTTTTTAAGGAACAAAAGCTAAACATAGGAAGTGGCTTTTGATTACTGAATAATGAATAACTGGTGCAAGACAATCAAAATAATGAATTAACTTTTGATTACTTGATAAACAAACAAAAGATCATCTAAACATTAATAATTAAATATAAGTGGTCATCTTCACTTTACTCTTTTTATTATATAAATCTGAAATACTTTAAATAAAAAAGTGAAACAGAAAAATGGAAGAGAAAATGCCAAAACCTATCAAGAAAAAGTGAAGATTGTGTGACTACTTCTAACACTAAAAAGAAATTTTTTTGTCAGCACAACATTATCCAACTCAAGAAGTAGAGTTGGCTAGACCCCTACCAATCAAACAAATTAAAAAAATTGACATTCAATTGCAAGTAAAAGCTCTGAATTTATCTTTCCTGATTTCATATTCTTAAATTTATTGATGCATAATTTTCATGTTTTTGAACCAGTTCGGATTATTTTGAGCAAGTTGAGATTCATCTTTTTATAATAATTTATTTTATAAAGTTGAGATTCATAATTTTATAATATGACCCTGTACCTCTGTTTTGAGTAATATTTGAGTAAGTGATTTGCAGTACTAAAACCAGATAAAAATATGAACCTGCACTTCTGTAAAGGTGACCAAACAATATTTGGGTTGCATTATATGATATAGTAAGATTCAATTGACCAAAAAGTACGTTAGTTCTTTCAGCAATACGCCGGACCTCTGATGGAGGGATGTAACCATACTTCTTTCTCAACGTATCTAAGACCAACTTATCACGAGCCAAGGTTCGGCTCGTTGGGGTTCAACATTGACATAAGAAAGGTGCGCTCCAACAGCTAAAAGAACGGCACCAGAGAGGGAACATGCAATGGCCATTGCCAGATTCTTGGGTGTTGAGGCGAAACACCCCACCATTTCTAGAATCACCTGTCATATAAAATAGTGCAAGAAAACCCTCATCAGTTTCACCAAGATTGTAATTGACATTGTCCACTGTGTGTGTATCAATTGAATGTTCATGCTCATAAACTGAAAACCAGAGTTCTCAACCGTGGATCACAAAATATATTGGTTTCGTGTTATAACGCCGTTATAGCGGCTATTTGCAACACTTTGTCTTAAATAGCGCGTGTTGAACAAAAAACTATTTGTTCAAAGAGAAATGTACTTTGAATAGCTAAAAGTTGACAATGTATTTGACACCGTATAAAAATACATACATTTATAATTATTGATTTGACTCAGAGAGAACTAATAAGAAACTAAACCACACCACCATATCTACAAGGTATATATATGGTGTCTCACAACAAAATTGTTGACCAAATAACTTCGTTTTCTCTTTGCATATTCATTAAACTCATCTTATAGTTATAAATGAAAAAAAGAAAATAAAAAATAGAACATGCTCTTACGTCATAATGCATCTAACAGACATATTATCATACATGTGGGGTGTGTTTGAAAATAAATGAGAATGCGGTGAAATGAGAATGCATCTAACAGACATATTATCAACAATATTTGCAGCCATATGTGTCACCAACATCTCAACAATTTTCCGCTGAGCTTGTACAGCTGGAACATGAATTAAAGTAAGAAAGAAGGATGATCATATGCGAAACACATATCGAACTCAGTGACAGCGGCCTTGACGTGATCAAAGGTCATGAAATATTATCATGGTAAAAAAACATTAATTTCTTCTGTTAAAATCAGTAGTAAAACCAAATCAAAACTGAAAAGATAAAAGTATTTTTTGACAAAGATGTAACTTCATGACTGTGAACACTTTATTTCCCTATCACTAGACAATGATCTTTCCCTTAACATGTAACTTATAATGGCGCTTGGAGGTTAAGTTTCTTTAACACTAAATCCTCGTCTATAACGTGATTGCTTCTGGATATACAACATAAAATCCTCAATTTCTATAAATAGAATCAATACATAGTTGTTGCTCCTCAATTTCTACAACTGATTGAACATTAAAAATTCTCATGCATATGGGAAACAGTAAATATTAGTACGAAAAAATAAGTTATAGGAAGAAAAAGCACACCTAGAGTATGATAAAGCGTTGTTTCTAACTCCTTGAGTTTTGTATTTCTACCCAGACGCTGGAATAAATTTTTACAAGCGCCACATGCTCCATGATCCAATTCCAATCCTCGGTAGGAATGCGCTGCACAAATTCAACTTCCACACCCCAAATATAGAGATCTTCAAGCTTCTCTAAGTGTTCAATGCCAGTAGGGATATTCATCAGATTGAGGGGTTCCACTAACTTAAGCTTTTTTAGGGAAGGCATTGATCCTTTGTCGATAATAATTTCCTTCAATTCAATGCAACCTCTAACTTCCAGTTGCTTTAGTTTTTGAAACTCTCCATCATGAAAATGCAAACCTAAACCTTCATACTTTCTAAGGTCTAAGGACAACATCAATAAGTGTTGCAAATTTTTTAGTGATTGCAATGGATCTTTAGTAGAATCAGGGTAAAACAACTTCAACACACTAAGATTTTGAAGATCTGACATCCACTGTGGAAATTTCTTTAACCACACATGCAGTGTAAGTTTTCGAAGCATAGTTGGCTTTGAAATCAAACTCAAATCAATGAAATCAACACTTGATTCAATGTTTAGTGTCTCCAAGTGTTGCATTTCATTTATTGAGGAAGATAGGATGCTTCCATATTCGGTAGAAACATGAAGCAACCCCAATTCCCTTATCTGCTTCAGTTTTCCTAATGCTTTAATTACCTCTGCTGCTCCATCATCCAGATCCAAATAAACATTACGCAGAGTTTGTAGGGAATTCATCTCTCCAATGTCATCCTTTAATTCAATCAAGGACAGTGTTTGGCCGATAAGATGTCTTAGCTTTCTAAGCTTGCTAATCTCTTTTGGCAACACAAGATTATATGCATCTTTTAGAACCAAGGACTCTAGGTTCTGGAGCATAACAATGGATTTTGGGAATTTGACTAACAAATCTGACAGGCTGAAGCTTAAATACTTCAAGTGGATGAAATTTCCCAAATTCTTAGGAATCATAATAAAACCTTCAAAATCAAGAACCTTCAATAACCTGTACTTCTTAGGGATTCCTCTATAAAAGGGCAGGGATATTTTATTTCCAAAACAAAATAGTGACCGAACATGAGATCCATCAATACACTCCATGAAAACATTGTCAATGGCTGTTAATGATAGGCGCCGAACTATTCCACTTAAGGATCTTTGTCCATCATCACTGATATGCTTGCAAAAATTAAAATCCTCATCTTTTTCAAGGATCATATCACGTATTAGATCATGAACACGACAACCTTTAGCTTTGCCATCAATTCTAAGTGAGGATACTTGAACCAGGCTTCTATGTATCAACTCTGTTAGATATCCCTCTGCCACTTCTTCCAATGTCTTCCCCTTTTCCTCCTTCACAAATCCTTCAGCTATCCATTGTCGAATCACTCTCTTTGATCTAATTTCAAAATCTTCTGGATATACTCCAAAATACAACAAGCATGACTTGAGATAGTAAGGCAAATCATCATAACTTAAACTTAAAATTTCATTTATCCCAATTAGATGTGTATTTGTCTTTAACTCTAAATTTAGATTTTCTCTAAATCTCTGCCACTCAAACACATTTTTCTCTCTTGTAGATAAAAGGCCACCGATGGCAACAATTGCTAGCGGTAAACCATTGCATTTTTGTACAATTTCATTAGATATACCAATGAGCTCTTTTGGACAACACCCACCATAGTCAAATTTGAATGCCTTCTTATTGAACAACTCCAAAGATTGTTCATGAGTTAAACATTGCAACTCAAGCACTTCAATGAAAGAAGATTTTTTACAAGACACCACAACATCCATTATCCTTGTTGTTATAAATATCCTGCTTCCATTTTTACTATCAATTGCAGCAAATTCAATATCATCCCAAAAATGTAGACTCCAAACATCATCAAACACGATAATGTACCTCTTTCTTTGCAAGTAGTTTCTAATTTCCTCAATCAATGACCCTCGATCCATTTGAAAAATACCCATAGGAGCATCCTCTCCTTTTTGTTTGTAAAACTTGAGCAACATGTCCTTCAACAACCCTTCAACATCATATGATTGAGACACTGTGATCCATACACGACAATCAAAGTGTCCAACAACATCCTTGCTGTCAAAAGCTTTCTTAGCTAGAGTGGTTTTTCCTTGCCCTCCCATTCCTACCACAGAAACTACAGTGCGCTCTGCCCTTCCCTTTATCATCCAATCAATCAAAATGTCCCTTTGTTTGTCAAAGCCCACAACGTCGGCTTCTTCAATGTAAAGAGAAGCCAGTCGAGGGTCGTGCCATTTGTCATTCCAGCTTCCCCTGGATCTGCTTGATCCTTGTTCAAAAGAACGTTGGAAGCCATATCTATCACTTCTTTCCTTGATCCCACAAACAGATGACTTAATGTCTCGAATATCAGCTGCTATTCGATGACGAGGGATCATTGTTTTGAGTAAGTGAGCAATCTTATGAAGTAAAGCTATACATCCATGATAAGGAGGCTTTTGTCCCACATGGATCATATAATCATCAATGATATCTTCGATGCGAAAAGCGATTTCTCTAACCTGCTTCGCCCATACTTTTACTCCTTCACTGCCGTTTCCTTCAGCGGCAGCTCTCTTATCAGCATCCTTAAGGAAGGCTTGGATGCTTTCCAGTTCATCTTTAATGTCTACAAATTCCTTGTGAACGCCTTTGAGAAGATTGACTTCTTCTGTCAACAATGGAAGAAGTTGGTCAATAGCAAAAGACACTGCCATTTCTGCCATTCTGATTTTTTTTTGTTAAATGTGAGATGAAAACTGCACTGTGAGTTGAAGACTACAATTTACTCCTGATTGAGACTTATGTAGTGCAGCATATACAGTTAGTGGAAGACCGAGCTTCTCCTGGTCATTGTTTAATATTTGTTTCAGCAAGTTGAGATTATTTAATAACAGAATTGTCGTACTGAAAAAACATAAAAAAATAAATAATAACCCTGCATGTCTGTAAAGGTTATTAAACAATACTAATAGTAATTGTTTTAAGGTTAGGTGTACCAAAACAAGATTAAAAAATGACCCTGCTTGTCTTATTGATTATCTGGTGTAAATAAATGAATTCATTTTCGCTTGCCTCCAGATAGTGTGAGAAAGACTTTTAAGTTTCCCTAGTCATTCTTTAATACTTCTTTACAAAAGCTAAGCAAGTTGCTATTAATTAGTTCTGTGTTTGCTGTCAGTGTTAACTTAGTAAATCAGCGGCGGATCTGGAGGATGGATAATTGAATAGTGTATAAAAGCAATTAACCATTCATATATCTGCATAATATTTTTTAAGTAGCTAAGAAATTGGAATTTTGAAATAAATTTCCCCCCCACCCTCATCATCTTATCTTTTATCTTTAGATAATACATGAACATAATAAAGAACACTTAATCAAATTGGAAGAATTTAGTCGAAGGTTAGCCCAGTGGTAATAATTCAACTCATGTCTCATAAGAACAGGATTTTGAGTCTCGTTGCCGATACGAAAACTTAATTAGTAGGTAATATACAAGTATCTACGTCAATGTTATTTCAGTCTTGATGTTTTCTCCAACCTTTATGAATCTTCGGAGCTCAGTGCACCTAAACTTATAATTATTTAAAAAAATAAAAATAGGAAATTTGGGAGCAACAGCTCAACCCCATAGCATACAAAAGTTGACTATACAAGCAATGGATCGAGAGTCTTGGTTCCTTCTCGACCCCAAAGTAATGTACACTTCTTAATCGGCATAAATAAGATTCCTATTGCAACAAAAAAATGTTCAGCAGTCATAGAAAATGAGCATCTTCATATGAATTTAGAATGGAGTATACAATCCATCCAATTAAATTATTTTTGTATGTGTTTGTGTCCATTCAAGTATTTTTGTCAGCTCTATTAATTGTGTTCCCTTAGTCATTCTTTAATATTTGATAGGCAAGCTAAGCAACATGGTATTCATGTGATTTATGAATTTGGCTTATCTCTAAATGTATTTAAAAAATATCAATCAGTTTTGTGTTGGCTGTAGTGTACCAAAACAAATTATAAAATAATGAGTCATAGTTGATGCTTGTCAGTGTTAAACAATATTAATTGGTTATCTGATAGGTAGGATATTAACAGGTTATGAGAATGGGAGGAAACTTAGTTCAAAAGGCCAATTTCCTAGTTAATTAAAAAATATTATATAGATATGAAAGGTTAAATGCTCTTCTAAATTAGAAAGCTAGAAGAACAAGAGATAACCTGTTGATATTCAAAATCTTTTGTCCAACACACCTCTAGGGTATGAAGACTCTGCGATGTTAAGTTTGAATCGTTCTATATCTCATGCATCATTGGAAAGACATGACATATACACATGCTACTCGGCAAAGCATTGTAATTACCATGAAAACCAGGACAAGCAAAGTGACAAGTTGACCGGCAGATGGACCAGAGAATGGACAGCCGGGTCTCTTCGCATCCCTTCAAAACAAGATACCTATTGCAATATTTTGCATATTGCCTTGTACTAAGCTTTACTAGAAAGAACATAAGAATCACATGCTGACCGATTATGTCTTAACTAACCGAAAACAATTATATTCAAACTTGTTTGCTGTATTTTTGACTGTGCAGTATCAAGTAAAATATTTATGCATATGTTAGAAGCAATACTCACCCACTCAGTTGTTTTGTGTTTGGTTTAACATTTGGCATGCATTCCAATATAATCAACCGGAAAGTATGTCTCTAGTTTCATTGAGAAAAACACATGTTTGCTCCATTCAAATACAATTACACACATTAAGAAGGCCTTAATTGAGTTCAACACTAATAAAAATAAGGAGTTAATCAATTAGTGAGATATTTCATTAGAAAAGTTCAATCAAACAATACCAATTTGATGCCTCCTCCAATACCAGTGCAACAATTTTAATATACCAAAGAAACATACTTCAGAACAGACCAATTATAACACATTTGATAAGATTGCAAATATACAAAATGAAAAAACTCATATGAAGGTACAACAACTAGGAACATTTAAATTAAGGTTATGAAGATTAGCAATAACCATTTATTCGTCATTCACTCTTTTTGGGATCAATAAGTGAAAGGAATACAAAGGAGCAAGAATGCAAAACCAAATCTTTCAGCAATTAGCAGAACCCCATATTTAATTCTTAATCCCAAGGTCACATTCAATTATACTCTTTATTGGAATCGCTGGGAGCCATACGTCGGACCCTCCATACTTCTTTCTTAAAGTATCTAAGACCAACTTATCGCGAGTCAAGGTGGGGTTCGTAGTGTTGGAACTTGTGTTGGGGGTTTGCTGCAATAACTTGACCAAGAAGATGATGAAGATGAATATGATGAAGTGTGCGTATAAATTCCAAAGATTGTTGTATATCTTGATTTTTAGGAAGAGGCTGTTGCACTTGAAACCTAAAAAGTAAATAATTATGCATGTAAAAAACTCAAAGCGCAATAGACAATAATTTCTTACACAAAGTAAATAATATCATTAAAGCAACCACTTGATATTTTGATAATTTATCTACACTACTTTTGTCACGACCCAAGAACAAAAATCGTGACCGGCGCACAGACTTATACATTTTAGTCCGGCAAGCCTAACGACCAAACTCGACAAGTGACGGATGAATAATTTACACATAACCATTTTCATCAAAATAATATTTACAGAAATTTGGACAGAGTATCCCCTGTATGTTTAACGTTTCCCATGATAAGAATCATGTCCATAAACCTGTTCCATCAACCAGAAACTCAAAAAGACATTTTTACTTATTTGTACAACTCAAAATGAGACGTTTCTAGACTCCATATAGCTGCAGATACATTGACTGAATATTTACATAAGCAAAAGAGCCATCCATCAAGGAGGCCTACCAAAAAGTGAAAATGATGAACTTCGGATCTACTTGCAGCTTCCTACTCAGCTGCTCGGGAATCTGAAAAA
>Ga0228711_1007201_pt1 | contig 16202 bp, 5 predicted proteins | sample MedpolnodulmetaG_2_FD_177996 | JGI IMG/M metagenome (GOLD analysis project Ga0228711, IMG submission 177996) | Root nodule microbial communities from Medicago polymorpha collected in Santa Monica, California, United States - brown nodules | ecosystem: Host-associated > Plants > Roots > Nodule...
CGAAGAAAAAGCTAACACAATTCAACCCCCCCCCCCCCTTATATTTTTCACACCTCCACTCTTGACTCTGATATTTACACTACATCTACATCAACTGAACCTCAATCTCAACCCAAACCAGCAACATAATCTAGTTATCCTTCTATTCTAGAAGAATTGGCTAATTACTATTCAGGTGAATTACCTAGTTTTAAGCCAAACTCAGAAAATGCCTCTGAAATAGCTTCTGAGGAAGTTGTTTCAGAAAGCCCCCATCAACAAAAACCTAACTTAGAAATGGCCACAAACACCTGCACTGAACTGATCATTCACCCAGAATATCAGTCATATGACCTTAATGCCACACACTCCAACATTTCATTTGGTATTACATTAAGAAAATTGGCCAACAAGAAATCTTCCACTTCCAATTTATCTGCTTCTGATGATCAACCTTCCTCATCAGAAAACCAAATCCTTGTTGTCCAACCCATAAGTGTAGCCCAACCTTCAACTAAGACTACACTTAACCCTGCTGAACTTGAACAAATGATCATAGAACATGTTGTGGATGAGGTTCCCACTCAAATTGGAACAACTTTAGCCTCATCCTCATCATTTGTTTTAGAACATGTCAAAGATCCATCTTTTGTACCTAACCAAACCCTTGCTTTTGAAAGTAATACTTCAACCATCATAGACTCTGAACCCTCTTCCTTAATTACTCCTCAACTCACAAATCTCATTGTCCCTCCTACCCTGTTGTTAGACTCTGCTATATTGAAAGAGGAATGTGAACAGATCTTCATAGACCTGAACAAATTGGTGAAAACCAGAAACAACTATATTCATGAGAAGGACTATGTCAATGAGTGGACCTCTCTAAGGAATAGAGTGGAATACATGATGTGTGAACTTCAGAAGTTGTCCTTGTAAGCTCATGAAAAAGCTATGTTGGATCTTCAACAATGGTTTCAAGGAGTAACTGTGAACTTGGAAGAAGTAGAGCTCAATAGAAGTCTAGGGAAGAGCAGATTATACTTATCAGACACACCTATATATCTGGATGCTTCCAGCATTCTCTTATCTAGTGTACATTCTGAAAACCCAGACTTCAAGTGGTTGACTAAGCTGAAAATTCAGAACCCAGAAGCTCCTATTCTTAAGAAGTTACAAGATCATCCTGTTTTGGAGAAAGAAAACAAGGAGTTGAAGAAAGCATTGTTTGAGGAAAAAGTCTTGGTTACTGAACTTCAGAGAAAGATGATTGCTCAGCAAGAAGAAGCAAAGATTAGAGAAGAAAATCTGGTAAAGGGATACAATGAACTCAAGGAAGATATGTAGAAGCAATCAGAGAAGACAAACAACTTGATTCAAGACTTGATGGAGATGGTCAAGAAACAAGCCAAGCCTTAGATTGCACACAATTTTAGCTTGTTTTATTTCTATTTTTGTCTTTTGTTTGTGCTTCTGAATATTAATCTTTTATCCTGATTAAGTCTGCATGTTTTTGCTTATGACAATATTTTTGCTTCTGAACATGTTTTATGTTTATTCTTCATTTTCTCACTATGTTTTTCTCATCTCTTCTTTTTGTCTTTATTTTATCTTTTTGTTGATGACAAAAGGGGAGTAGATGTATAGTATTTATTTATAGGCTCTGAGCCCCATTAATTTAATTTAAACAAGTTGAATTAATAGGACCTTCTTCTCATCTCATAGTCTATTAATTTAATGTGAGATTATTCTGAGAGTATTACGTTTTTAATGATGAATTTAATTAACATGGATAGAACTCAGGGGAGCTTACAAACCTCCCCTTAAAGTACTATTAGACTCAGGGGAAGCTTACAAACCTCATACCCTTAAAGTCGACTTGTTAATTAGATTAACAACAATTGAACATTTTAAATACTAGTGATTGTCATCATCAAAAAGGGGGAGATTGTTGGAACAAAATTTGTTAAACATACCCTTTGAGTTTTGATGATAACAAGGTATTAAAAGTGTCAATTGGATATTCTAATATTTGTTCAAGTGTGCAGGACCATAGACAAAATTTTTCAATGCTTTGAATTAAGTAAAGGTTTTGTAAGAACAAATGATAGCAATGGAATCAACAAGAAGGAAGTTTGTGCTGCAAGAAAGAGGTTCTGAAGACAAGCAGTTCTAAAGAAGCCGACGTCATCAGAAGCACCTCTTCAGAAGCAGTTCACCAGAATCTGACGTCATCAGAGGTTCTGAAGATCATCAGAAGCTGAAAGACTGAAGCTTTTCAGATGTTCTTCAAAACGATTTGAACACTTTGGATGCTTATTCTTTGGAGAGCATTGAAAAAGGACATTTGTACAAAGTGTACAACCACTATCTCCACTACTCTGTTTTTATGTCTGCTAGTAAAAGAACAACAGTTGTGCCTGCAACGGTGTTCCTCCAGACTTGGAATAGATTTGAAATTGCTACTTCATAGGACAATAACCAAATCAGGCAACAGATCATTGGTGATTTGATCAAGCTTTAAACAACTCTTTTTTTTTATGTGCTGGCAATTTCCAACGTATCTTTCACACCTCTATATAAAGGAGTGAAGACCGACTGTTTGGACACTCAAGACTCATACAACAATTTACAAGTGTCAAAACTCTGCTGAAATTGTTTCACATCAAAGTTCACTTAGAATTTCTTAACAACTTCCATATCTTAGAAATTCTACAGTCTTAAATAGTCTGTATCTGATTTGTATTATGAACATCACTGATTGTATATCAAGTGTTGAACCTCAAACAAATTTCTTTGTAATTCTATTTGAATAGAAGTCTCTTGATTAAGTTCTTGAGTATAGGAAGTCTCTTGCAGTTGTACCTGAGCATAGGAAGTCTCTTGATTAAGTTCTTGAGCATAGGAAATCTCTTGCAGTTGTGCTTGAGTAGTTTGAAGTCTCTTGCTAGTTTTAGCAGTGAGAAATTGTAATCAGATATTACATTTTAGTGAACTCTCCTTGGATGTGCAAGGGGGGCAGGACTATTTCCGGTTTGTGGAAGGAACCTGTATAATTGCCTTGTGTCTTTCTTCTCTTTCTCTCTTTGTTTTATCCACTGCATTTAGATTCTGAACATCACCTCAGAAGCTGAATTCTATATGCTTCTGAATAGTGACTTCAGTAGGAGAAAACGAAGAAAAAGCTAACACAATTCAACCCCCGCCCCCCTTCGTGTGTTTTTCTCACCTTCAAAATATTCTCATGTTTTGCAATCCTTGTCTAATTTCACTTGTTCCAATATCAAAACTTCTTCTTTCAATGCTTCGCTTTGATATTTGTGATGATGAATTAACAAGTACTAACCCTCCGCTGTCGCTTTATGAGTTTGATACTTGTTAATTCATTATAAAAGCGGTGAAATTAGATTAGAAAGTAGATTTACATAAAATTACGGTTCGAGGCTTGGTTTGATTAGGATTAGGTCATTAGACTCATCCAACAATCCCAAGACAAAAAGAGTCTACTCACTCATGTTCATCGTAGACATAGAAGAGAAGAAGAAGAACATAAATAAAATAACAAGAAAATAAAAGAAGAACTTTTATTAAAGAAAACAATTGTCACTATTGAATTCCAAGAACAAAAGATGATTCTACAAGTTAGATGGCTGCTTTATTTATAGTCTAACATTGACTTGAGCCCCAAGAATTAAATCACTAAAGTATTACATAAGAAACCATGGGCTCTAGGTCAGAAATACTAAAATAGGCAGCTTGTCGAAGAAGCAAAAGCAGCAAAAGGACAATATGGGGGGCGCCTATGCTATATTTTGGTACAAGATCTTCAAATTCTTTGCACAAGATATTTTTGTATAAGGTCTTCATATTTTTGGCATGAATCAGCTCCAATTCTCCTTTCTTTTGCTCCAATACTAAATCTTTCAAATATTTGTTTATGAAATAAAATAACTTGCAATTAAAGTAAAATAGCTCTAAAAAGGAAATAAAAACATATTAAATCTAAATAAAATAAACTTAAACATTATATTAAAATCACTAATTATTGACTTATCAAACTCCCTCATACTTGAATCTTTGCTTGTCCTCAAGCAAAAGGCATAAACATAGCAGCATAAATAAGCTTAATATATGACAACACAATTAAAAACTTATGTCTCCTCCAAGGCTTTATTTCAAGTGTACACTAATCAAAACTTCAAGCATTTCTTATGAACTTATTCAACCCAATAATCAAGTCTCAAGTGAGTGTGTGTGTGTGTGTAGTCCACCCCTTTTCTTGCTCCTGTGTAAGAGATATTATGAGGACACATGTTCTAACCTTAACACTAAACCGACCGAGAAAAGTCCTTTCTTCATTTCATATAAGAGAGATGGGGATTATTTAGATTTATTTGACAATTAAATGTCTCGAGGAACTGCAGATTGCCTAAGAGATACCACCTTCACGTAGGAAGTCAGGTAGGGCAGCTCCTGCCCCCTAGAGTCAATGATGCCCCCTAAGTAGTGATGCGGAATTATAAGTTTAAAAGACACCAGCTTCACGTAGGAAGTCAGGTAGGGAAGTTCCTACCCCCTAGAGTTAATGATGCCCCCTAAGTATGTATTGGTTCTATCCTCCTTTTAGAATGAATTATGAAAGCTACTTTTAGTTATTTGAGAAACACCACCTTCACGTGGGAGTTTAGTGAGGCCTACTCCTGCCCCCTAGAGTTAATGATGTTCCCTTATAGATATATTTGCTTCCTCCCCTTTTTGATTGATCTTTTTATTCCCCACACAAACTTATACTACTTTTACTCTGAAGACTTTAAAGGGTCAATTTACCATTAGAGTTAGAACGTGCTCCTTAAAATACCTACCTACACACTTACTCAAAGACTGCAACTTTGTGCTTTTCTCAAAGATGATTTTCACAATAAAACAAGATGTGGGTATAGCAAGAACACTTAAAACACAATAAATCACTTTCATGTACAAGAAACAACCATTTGGGAAGAGACAACAAAAAATTTTATGTCATAATTTACAATTAAAACAAAACAAATAATTAAAATCCAAGGGAGTTTGGAAACACTACGACACTTAGCTTAAACAAGACAAGACACTTTATTGGCTCCCCCCCCCCCACATACTTTGGAGAAGCATTGTTCTTAATGATTTGAAAAATAAAAGAAGAAGAAGAAGAAGAAGAAGAAGAAGAAGAGAAAGGAAGAGAGGAGAAGAGAGGAGTCAGGGAAGAGGAAAGCTCACAATTTATTGAGGTCTATAAGGAGGACCTTGGAGGTGAAGGTGTTGCATCATGTTCCGGAACATTTGGTTGTTTTCTTCGGTCATGCGATTGCCCCTTTGGACATCATTCCTTAGCCTGGAGATTTCAACACCTTGTCTTTGTTGCTCGGGGATTATTCTTTGAACTTCGGTTTGCATCCATGCCCACCGTTCATCATTAAAGTCCCCACCGTGTTCTTGCTCATGGTACAAGTGTGCACCTTCCTCCTCTTCATCACCACCATTATAGTGTACCTGTGAGTTAGTGCCAACATAAAGCAAATTTTCCACCACCTCCGGGTTAGTTATGTCCGGATTAGGTAGAATAATCAAACAATTAGCCCTATTGACTTTCCACTCATATTGGTAATTGTTAGATAGGCCATAAGTTTTAAGGAAGAACATAGAGGTGAATGTATCTAAGTTTAGCCTAATGTTTCCCTCAATCCTATTGATCCCTTCACTCACATTCACTTCAAACATCCTAGCAATGAATGTGATGATTCCACCTACCATTATATCACCTTTATCATCCGGTTTCTTTTTAGCAATTGAAACAAGATGATCAAGCAAATAATAGCAAATGTTAACAGGGTGGTTATAAAGCATAGCCCACAACACGAACAACTCATCAATCCTCATCATTCCTACTTCTTTCCTACCCTAGATGGTGCAAGCCATAACCCTTTGAAGGTACCTAAGCACAGGGTTGTGAATGTTACTAGCCTTATTGGAGCGGAAGTTATATTGGTTTAAACCGGTTATGCTCTTCCAAAAGGCAATGGGGTCGTAGTCGGCCGGTCTTAAAGTTTAATCCCAAGAGTCATGGATATACCCCGCATTTGCGAGGCCAAGTTCGGAACAAAAAGCTTCCAATGACATCTCATAATCAACATTTAAGAGCCGGAATGCAGCCCTATGATCAGGGTTGTTCGTCTTCGACCTATCTTTAGTAAAAGAAATGGAGCTCAAAAACTCATAGGTGAAGTTTTCAAACCCCCTCATAGGTTTCAACATCTCAACCAACCCTAAGTTGTTCAACAGCCGAATCATATGTTCCTTTATTCCTAGTCTATCCATAGCATTAACATCAGGGTATCGACAAGGAGAGATAGTTCTAGAGATTATAGATTTATACTTATTCCTTTGCTCGGGATTTTTGAATTCGATCCCATGATTGCGGGCTGTTGATTGTTTTTTGCTTGTACCACTTTCGGAGGCTTCAATCTCTTTGCCTTTCCTCTTTGATGCCATTGACCCAGTTGACTTGGTTTGGGTTTTAGGGAAGGTTAGGTTTTGTCAAGGTTTTGTGTGGGAAAGGCTGGTTTAGTGATGGGGTTGGGTTTTAAGTAAGGTTTTTGAGCTTAATGATGGAGATTGGTGAAGAAATTATGGTTTTTGGGTTAGGGTTAAAGGGATTACGAATTTGGTGAATTTGTGGTTTGGATGGAGAAGAAAGGGAATTTTTTTTTTTTGAAGTTATGGCGCACTGAAGGTCGCGCATGGCCGTGCCACCCCTAGGCACGGGCCGTGCGCAAATTTCTGCTCTTTTGGTGGATTTTGGAAGGCTTACAAAGGCACGGCCGTGCCACCACATGCACGGGTCGTGCCTGTCTCTCTACCTTTTTTTTGGTTTTTGATGGGTGTGGGTTGGCACGGCCATGCCACCACAGGCACGGGCCGTGCCAGTCTTTCTGGTCAAGGGGGTCAAAATTTTTCTCTTTTTTTCAATCGTATTCGGACAAAAACCTACAAAAAAATGAAAATAATACAAAACATACAAAAACAAAGCAATTAAATTTGTGGGTTGCCTCCCACGAAGCGCTCGTTTAGAGTCTCAAGGTTTGCTAGACTATTCTCATGTTTTGCAATCCTTGTCTAATTTCACTTGTTCCAATATCAAAACTTCTTCTTTTGATGCTTCGCTTTGATATTTGTGATGATGAATTAAAAAGTACTAACCTTCCGTTGTCGCTTTATGAGTTTGATACTTGTTAATTCATTATAAAAACGGTGAAATTAGATTAGAAAGTAGATTTACATAAAATTAGGGTTTGAGGCTTGGTTTGATTAGGATTAGGTCATTAGACTCATCCAACAATCCCAAGACAAGAAGAGTCTACTCACTCATGTTCATCGTAGACATTGAAGAGAAGAAGAAGAACATAAATAAAATAACAAGAAAATAAAAGAAGAACTTTTATTAAAGAAAACAATTGCCACTATTCAATTCCAAGAACAAAAGATGATTCTACAAGCTAGATGGCTGCTCTATTTATAGTCTAACATTGACTTGAGCCCAAATAATTAAATCACTAAAGTGTTACACAAGAAACCATAGGCTCTAGGTCAGAAATACTAAAATAGGCAGCTTGTCGAAGAAGCAAAAGCAGCAAAAGGACAATATGGGGCGCGCCTATGCTATATTTTGGTACAAGATCTTCAAATTCTTTGCACAAGATATTTTTGTATAAGATCTTCATATTTTTGGCATGAATCAGCTCCAATTCTCCTTTCTTTTGCTCCAAGACTCAATCTTTCAAATATTTGTTCCTGAAATAAAATAACTTGCAATTGAAGTAAAATAGCTATAAAAAGGAAATAAAAACATATTAAATCTAAATAAAATAAACTTAAATATTATATTAAAATCACTAATTATTGACTCATCACTAACCATTCCTTCTTAGTGGATTAAAGAGAAGAGATTAAGATTTTAGACAACAACTCATAAAAGAAAAAGACAAATGTTGGTATGATGATTGAAGTAATTCTCGTAACTTCGTAACATTGAACTTGACTCTAATTTTTGTCATGAATAGAAATTTTTCTCTCAAGAGTGTTAGACACTATCTTTTTACACATTTTCTAAAATTCACTTTTTTATTTATTAAATGAAACTTATGTATATCTCTCAAACTTTAAAAATACCTCTCACATAAACTTTATAAAGAGTATGTTTCTAATACTACTCTTTGTCCCTATTTAGGACATTCCTTGTGCAAGAAGTAGTTTTTTGAATGCATTTCTTTTTTCTTTTTAACTCTTAACTTTATATGGAATACATCTCGTGATTATAAAGATTAATAAAAGAAAATTTACGCCGACTCAAATACCTAACTTTTTTTTCTCTATATAAAGTATAAACTCTCTTTCTCACTCTCTCTCTCTCCTTTTTTGGTGTTTGGTTAGTTTCTTCTCTCTTACCTCACTGATCACAATTTTTCTTCTTAGCCATCTCTCACTCTCACCTTCAAATTCCCCTTTCTATCATCACAACTCTGTGATTCCCTATCTTTGCAGCACACCATAAGAATGGTGGATCAACAAACCGTTTGTTGCATGTGTGGTGATGTTGGTTTTCCTGACAAGCTTTTCCGTTGCAACAAATGCCGCCACCGATTCCAACACTCGTATGTATTACTTTCTTTCATCTCTTCTTCTCAATCTTCATCATCATCATCTTTTATCATGCTCACATACATATATATATATATGATACATATGAAATCTTTCATTATCTTTTATCTAATTGGGGGTGGAGAAATTATTATTGATAATTGAAATATTAATAGTTATTTTACTACTGTTTCATTTCATATAAGATTTGTATTTCTTTCTTAAAGTTATAAAGTCGTGTTCTTACAACTAAAGCAAATATATTATTTTTTGTTAGGTATAACCATAGTATAAAACATTAGGGGTCTTTGTTCATGATCATATGTATCTTATTTAATTTTATTTTTGTTTATAAATTCATATAGTATATATATGTTATTTTCGATATTTTTAAGATTGTTATTATTTTATTAGGTGTGAATTAAACTAACCTTAAATTTATTTTAATGTTGTATTTTTAAGGTATTGTAGCAACTACTATGGAGAGCTAGCGGAGATAGAACAGTGTGATTGGTGTCAAAGTGAAGAGAAAAATTCAAGACATATTGGCACCAATTCAAAGAAACCGGTGACCGGAAATGAGATCGTCGCGACAACCAACCGATCGGAATATTCGGGTGAGAAAATTAGCAAACATGACCGTGAAGAGAGTGGCTCAGAGAAAGGGAAGAGTCCTTCGCCGTCGCCACGAACCGCCACACGTAGGTACAAGCTACTCAAGGATGTAATGTGTTAGATATGAGTAAAATCTTGAATAAGAAGAAGAAGGTGACTTTTGTGCTAAGAAGAAGAAGTGTTTTGTGTGTATAGCGTGTTAGTGAGTTTGCAACAAATTAAAGAGTGTGTTTTCTTTGAGTGTTCTTCTCAACTTCTCTTGTTATGAGTGGCTTTTCAGCAAGTTGTTAATAATAAAATTATGTAACTTTCAATCTATGTCATAAGTTTCAAGCTCTTATCTCAAGTTTCTTACTATTTCCCCAATTACAACTATATCTTTCTTTAATCACATATATTTTATAGGTAAAGTATATTCATAATAGGTTCCACAAAAGATCAATCTATATAGTTACATGATTTTACATTCGTTTCATTTCATTAAAATATTGTGACGGTAACGCATGATACACATGATATGAAATAGGTTTCGTGCATGAGAAATGATGGAAAGATAATATCTTATTGGAATTCAACTTCAAGACGCAAAGTATTAAAATAATAATTTTATAAACTTCATTTCATTTTTGTCAAAAATAAACCATTATTTAATATGGTAAAAATGTGTTACAAAATTTGTTTTTTCTTGTCATTATTTAATTTTATTTAGTAATCAATAAAAAACTTGAATTTTCTTTGGGTGAATTGAATGCATGAGTTTCCTTTTGGGCGAAGATTTCATTGTACCAGAATCCTGCTCTCTATAACACTTTGCAGATTCATTGAAGGCCTTTAATTGCTAGGCCCTCTCTATTATTGTCCAATGTCAATGAAATTGAAGTGCTTCTTTAATTAGAAGTGGAGGATTTTCACCACGTAAGTTATTATCCCTACATTCTCTCTCACTCTCTCTCTCTTTAATTTTTTTTCCTTTTATACATTAAATATACCCTAGGTGCTCCGCAATCTCAAGAACCATATATATCTTTATAATATAGGTCAAAGTCTACTCATTATTTTTTTCTTGCATGTCTTTTTCATTAATTTATCATCATAGGTGGAAAACTAAAACCAACATGGTTTGTCTATTCGGTAAAAAGTTGTCTCATATCCCGTAAAAATGGATGGTAGATAGTAATTCTCTATTCGATCTTGAGGTCTGACTTGATTCTTACGATGCTATGAAAACTTAATTAACCAAAATTTGAGAAGAATATGAAAAAAAAACCAACATGGCTGGTCTAGTCTAATCGGTAAAAAGTTGTCTAATATCCCGTAAAAATGGATGGTGGATAGTAATTCTCTATTCGATCTTGAAGTCCGACCAGATTCAACGGATACTATGAAAACTTAATTAACCAAAACTTTTTGTTCATGAAAAAGAAAAAGTGAGTGGAAAAGTGTATACAAGACTAGAAGAAGTACTGGAGTTTCTAGTTGTGGTGGTTGTTTATAGACCATACATTTATGTCGTGTGTGATATTTTCTTCACAATTGTTTGTACAGTGTTGACCCCTAGTTTGTGAATTATCTCCAAAGTACACAATGACAAGGCCTCTCCTTTGCTGTGCCTGTTCTACCCATTTATTAGAAACCAACAAATGCTTTCTCATTGTGCTTTTGAAAGTGGACAATTATTTAACCTTTTTCATCTTCTTAGTATTAATTTCACCTAAGAAATTTTCACTTGGATAAAATCTCTCTCTTTCAAGTTTCAACCTTATGTTAATAACTTTGTCTGACCTTCATGTAAGCTTCCTACCTAGTTGGGGACCTTATGAAGTGACAACAAAGAAATGAAATCTATGTGCCAGTAAACATATACATAGGCCAAATCGTCAACAGTTTCATGTGAAATAAAAGGAAAAAAAAGAGATATGGACAATTAGACATACCCCAAAATGTGTCCTAACAATTTTAGGTTGAATCGTTTTCAGCTAACTACTGTACAATAATTCTTTCTAATTGGAAACCATCGCTCTCTCTCTCTTTTGGATGGATCCATGCTATCACGTGTTGAAAGTATGAGACTGTTGGATTCAAGTACTGGCTGTAAATGTTAGGGTTAATATATGTTTTATTTTAAGAAAGGGTTAATATTTCGTTTATCCTTTGTATTATTAGCAGTGTTTGGTTTACCTTCTGTAAAAAAAAATAGATTCCAATTCTATAATTTAAAGATTATTTGGTTTTAGACTTTTGTGAATGTGGACCGTACAAAATCAATGATATGGTAGGAGGTAAACCAAAATTCGCTCACATTACAAAGTGCGAAAGTACCTTTATTTTTTAAATTTTATGTCATGAAGATCCAAAACCAAAAAATCTTTAAATTACAAAGTTGAAATCTAAAAAAAATAATTTTACAAAGGTAAATCAGGAACTGTTAATATGACAGAAGCCGCAGGAGCAGATCTCCCTTGAGACCCATGGTACCCCAATATTTCTATATTTATCATATTATGGATACCATTAATGTTAATTTTCGGTTGTTGTAGTGGAAACAATTAATCCACTAGACCCAATTAATAATTTTGAATTTTTTGAAATCTGTAATATATATTTCATAAGATTTGAGTACCCTGAAATAAATAACTCAAGATCCGCAAGTGACAAAGTGACAGAGGGTAAACATATATTAACCTTAATTAAATTTGATATCAAATATATATGCATGAATGAGTTAAATATTGTATATATAGGAATACCATCTATATACTAAAGTTTTAAAATTTTAGATGAAAATGTGATGTTAAAATCTCTTTTCGTACTAGATCACTAACTCATTATTGCTCCTGATGCTCCCACTAACTCATCTACAAACGGTATCAGAGCTTTGATCCGATTTGATTAGACTAATTTCTTAAGACATAATGGACTCACCACATCCAAAATTGTCACTATAATACAACTACCAACAATAATACATGTGCATCTCATATTTTCTAACATCTCATTTTATCTCGATTTCTTTCTTCGTATATCGCATCACCAACCTATTATATTTATCATGTCACTCTCTTTTTCCTTTTTCTCTCATATGGGTATACACGGATTTGAATTTCTTGTTGTTACGTACAGCAGGATGCTGTAACATATCAGGACCGTCCGATTTATATCAACGGCTTAAATCATTCAACTGTGTTAAATTGATATTTAATCTGAACCGTCCAATCTGATATCAACGATTAGGATTTCATACAACACGAAACTGTGTGCTTTTCTACAGTACCAAATCCTGGTCCGGGTATACACCAAATATTTTCCTCATAATTATTTTAGACGTCATTGCAATGGCATCTCAACAAAATTTGTGATTGTGCCAACGCATTATCCGTATTTTGTTGCAAACATGTGGGTTAGATCATATACTAATGATGTGTTAAACCACTTTAGTTATCTCTCTATTGCATCATCAACATTAACAATTTCTATTCTTACATAGTCTTGTCTTGTCTCTAATTCATGTGATCATAATTTAGGGGTTAAGTAAACTTGATATAAAAAAAAAACACATGATGACCCCAGTAGTGGTCTCCTTTGTGTATATCCATCCACACTTTCCTTTCTTTCTAATCCATCATCAAGATGAGTCACATGCTTTCTTGGCTTCCTTTCATCCCCTCTACCTTTCCTTGTCTAACTTACAAGCTACTTTCCAAATGTAGGATCTAACACATATTAACCCATGCAATAATGCTCATTCACATGCAAGTTCTGAGTCATTTTTTCATTCTTCAATGCCATCATTTAAATCAACACCAACCGCAGATTTTCATTGTAAACTATTAAAGGTATATTCTCTTGCATATAATATATTTAATTCATCACACTTTTTTGGTAAGCACCATAAAGCTATTATAGTATCATTGAGTTAATAATATACTTTGAATTAACTTTCTGGACACATGATGCAACTACCTAGCTAGATATATGAAGCATTCAGAACCTTTTCAATCTTTTTCTATTCAGATGTTTGTCTCAACTTTTCCACACCTGTGCTTTTTCTTTCTTTGTACGGGTACCCATTTTCAGCTAGTTATTAGACTCTTGACTTGCTTTGATTAACTTTTTTTTTAGTTTATCTATTGCCTTAAATAGTTATAGTAAAAACAACATATGATATACTTGTAAGGTTTTTTTTGTTGAGCGATATATATTTGCAAGTTGTTTTCAACTTTTATTTTTTAGAGGAATTTGTTTTTAACTTATTTCCATAAACTCTGTGGGATAGATTTGTTAACGACATAAAAATAAAATATTATACGCACTCCTGTCCCAAATATTTGGTCCTTTAAGGTTTAGGCACAAATATTTAGAAATAATAAGTTAGATAAGTTTACACAATTTTGCCCTTAGTTAATAAATTAATTTATTAAGTTGGTGTACTCCTATTTGGAGTGGTTTTGCACAACTTGTACGTTACTCTTGATTGATAATTTTTTTCTTACAGAAGAAAAATTAAATAAAACTAAAGTAATTTAAATTAATGTGTGATTGTCCCCATGAGCTTACCTCATTTGCTAAGGGATAATGCACAATTTGTGCAAGGGCCGGAGTTCGAACCCCGGACACCCCACTTATTCATCTTTAAGGTGAATTTTTCTAGCTTAATTGCTACTTGACCAAAAAAAATTAATGCGTGATTTTGGTTTTTGTAAGTATACAAAAGGTAAAAAATCATAACATCAATAGGAAAGTTACTCTTTTTCTTTTTTTGTTAAGAAAAATTTATTGATCACGAGCAAACTAGCACAAATGCAAAGCCACCGAAGAATAGAGTACAATCCAGATGGTTACAAAGGTCATAACACAACACCAACAGAAAAAAAGAAAGAAAGAAAAAGTAGAAGCTACATACTAAAAACACTCCTACTAAAACAACCCCCCAAAAACACAAGACAAAACTAAAACTAAAACAAAAACAAAATGCCACTCCTACAAAATAGAAAAGGCTGAAACCAAAACCTTAAAACGCTAGCATGTATATGTTATTGCTCACTACATAGACAATTTAAAGAAGCTACACCACACATAGAATAGATTCGAAAAGAATGTATGAAAACAATTTAACTTTATTTTATTTTTTGTTATAGAAATAGGTTACGCATCAGCACTTATATATGAAAAAGTAGTTCTTATATTTAATTTCTATATCTTTTTAAATCATGTTGAGGCTTGGTGAAGGATGAAGTGGTAGACTATACGTTCACGTTCAAAAGTCATGGAATTTTATGCATATGCACATCTGCATAAGGCTATAATGGGCTAGTTTATAGCTCTCAATTCCCACGAATGAAAATCAACTTTCTTTGCATGATGACCAAGCCATGCTTGAGAAATACTTATATGTTCAACTACAAACAAGATTCATTTAGGTACATCTATAAAAGTACTTATCATTTTAAGTATTTAAGATAATTTAGGGTGTGTTTGGATGGAGGGTTTGGAGGGGAAGAGATGGGAGGGTTTAGTTTTTATTTTTAAACTACAGATACTATGAAATGTTTTTTAAAAAGTTAGCATATTAACATAATAAATGCTCATATAATACTTCAATCACACTTGATTTATTTTAGAAAAACATGTTATATAGTCCGTAATTTAAAAAAAAAATTAAATCATCCCCTCTCTTCCCCTCTTAAAACCCTCAATCCAAGCACACCCTTAGGGTTGTGACCAAACACGTGTTAACACTTGGGTGACATAGAGTTGGGTGACATTGGTGACATTGGTCAATCACAATGTCACAATGCTTGTGTTTCTCTCTCTTTCACAAGCATTGTGACATTATGATTGGCCAATATCACCAATGTCATTCAACTCTATGTCACCCAAGTGCTACCCGTTCCTCCCCATATCTTTAACTTTTTTATGAAGAAGCTAAAATATCCCATATGTATGTACAACCTTTCTACCTAAAAGGGAAATCTTAGATTCTTCCAAAAGGAGGCGTGATAATTGTCTAATACTGAAAGTAAATTTTGAAAAGGCATACCCCTCCATTAGCTTTCATTGGTTCTAGGTACTATATCTGTTTTGGTTGATTGTAGCCTACTAGCCCCTATGTCTTGTATTTTATGTTTTCATGCAGCTGAAAATTGAAGCCATTTTATTTTTTATTGTTCCTTCAACAAATCTATTTGTCTTTCTTAATTTGATTTGATTGTTTACTTCTTAAGTCATGGGTCTTATCTCAGAGATAGAAAGATCAACAGGGATATATTCATGAGCAGTCATTTGGTGTGTTTGGGTAGAAGTTTAGATGATAGTTAGAAGGTAATAGTAGCAAGTAGTGTGAGACTATGGAGCAAGGAAATATATTGTTCTCAAATTGGTTGCTAAGAAATGTGTCATAGTTGAATATGTAGTACTGATCAATTCTATGAAAAACTAAACTATTTATCTAGCACCTTCCCTAAAAAAAAACACTAAACTATTCTAGCATCTAGACAGAACAAATGATAACTATTCTATTCTATTCCTTCAAAAAAAAAACTATTCTATTCTATACATTGCTAATTTATTCTAAATTTTTTTTTAAAATATGCATCATCTTTCAACTGTTTGGCTACTCCAAAATATAATTGTTTAAGGGAAGGTGACGGATTGTAACACAACTAACTATACTAGTCATTTTAAATATTTCTTGGAGGTGGTTTATTTTGAACGTATAGGGTTGAATAGATCTTATTTTAGGTAGAAAAGAGGGAGAAGAAAAATCAATGAAAAACATGAATGAAAAAGCGCGCGTGAATGATGAAAAAGAGGGAGAGAATGGTCACATGCTTGGCACATGAGTCACTTAAGTGGTGTTTTAATCTCATTCATTGCTTTTAATCTGATGGCTGCAATCTATTCTCACCATTCTCACATAAGTTAGTCATTCTCATGTGATATGC